>Ga0131853_10012962_pt1 | contig 15269 bp, 17 predicted proteins | sample TergutLab28metaG_FD_92764 | JGI IMG/M metagenome (GOLD analysis project Ga0131853, IMG submission 92764) | Labiotermes labralis P1 segment gut microbial communities from Petit-Saut dam, French Guiana - Lab288 P1 (version 2) (version 2) | ecosystem: Host-associated > Arthropoda: Insects >...
ACACACACACTGTTCATTGCAGGACCAAGTTTTATTAGTCAAACGCAAACACACACACCATACACATACGTCACATACACACACCACACATACGTCACACACACTATTCATTGCAGGACCAAGTTTTATTAGTCAAACGAGCCGAGGGGAAGTGACTAGCTACAGTTATCCGTTATTTGACGTTCATGTGACCGTGCATCGTGATAAATTCTTATAATAAAACCAACCAGATGCACTAATTTCTGAAATATATTTTTGGAACAAAACGCTACATGTTTCGGACACTTCCTCTGTCCATCATCAGGAGTTTTTCACTGTACACACAGCAATGGTATATGTCATACAGGTTTGCCTATATGACGTATACCATTGCTGTGTGTACAGTGAAAAACTCCTGATGATGGACAGAGGAACTGTCCGAAACATGTAGCGTTTTGTTCCAAAAATAAATTTGAGAAATAAGTGCATCTAGTTGGTTTTATTATAAGAAGTTATCCGTTAAAGTACTGCGTGATCAGAAAACAAGAAAAATCCTGCGCACTCTTGCTGACAAGTGCTGCTGTCATGGCTATTGAAGGAACGAACGAGTAACGGGCTGTAGTACTCGTTCCCAGTTCTGCGCCGACTTGGTGCGTACGCTTTTCATGTCTCAACGTGATGTTTTCGCAGGCACCGAACAGCTCTACTTCATGTTACGCTAACTGGCGATTACAGGCGACCGACAGGACTGACCTAAATTCGCCCAACAACTTCAGTACTGCACACATCCACACTCCATCAAAACCAGTCGGAAACTTTCGACGGTGAGGCTCTTAAGTGGTTCGGGACGCAGCCGAGGGCCCACATGCTGTCTGTTCCTTTTATCGCGTCCCCAAGCACAGCAGGTTTAACGCAAAGAAACACTGCATCAGCCGGGACACGGCACGACAGCTGCTCTGTACACGGACATGCCGTATTTACGGTATCACCGAATTCGCTTGGATGCATTGAGTAAGGGCGTTCATGCATCATTCAGTGCAGCTAGGCCTTGCGCCGAGAATCGAAGCATCAGTTCGAGAACAAGACGCCGAAATGCCAACCTCTGCACTCTGCCAACCTCAGTACTTTCCGTTCTTACAGGTGCCAATGAAGGGGTACGGCTTGTGTGCGAGGTAATGCATTCCGTCTGCTAACTGCGTAAAATGTTTCGCTTCTGGGAAGGTCATATAAATATTTAGTGCAGTTCTTTCAGCGCACATAGACAAATCAGTTATGCTATGCAGCGAAATAATGGCTCTTTCTGGTAAGAATCATACAGAACACAAAAGGCCCCTTCTGACAAGCTAACAGTTCCTCTGCCAGTCACAAAATTCCCCACATTTTACAGAACCCGAAGTTTCATTACCCTGGTCACAGCAACCTGCCATTTGTACCTGGCATGAGCCACGCGAATCCAGTCCACGCTCCCATCCTATTTCATTAAGATTAATTTTAATATTCTCCTCTGTCACGCCTAGATTTTTCATGTGGTCTCTTTCCTACACCAAAAGTATGAATTTCTCTTATCACCCATATACGTCACATGTCCCGCCCTTCTCGTTCTACTTAAATGATCAAACATGATTTTGTGAGCAGTACAGATCATAATGCTTCTCATTACGCAGTTTTCTCCAGTCTCCTGTTACTTACTCCATCTTGGACCCAAGTATCTCCCTCAGCACCCCATTCTTGAAAACCCACAGCCAGGATCAGACCGACGCCATGTGTAACGTTTTGTAATATGCTGGCTGTTTATGGTGAGGGCCTGTCAGACTCTCGCCCAAGCCCAAGACGACGGACCACCCATTATCTGTTGCACAAAACTGCTTATTTGGCGTTCTTGACGAAGTAAACGCATAACTACTTATGTGCAGACCATGTCCGTCCATACGTCCGCGATTTTTATCAGCGATAGAACGGTTTGTTGGATTTTCATGAAAGCTTTCCATCAAGAGCAAGTTTCATGAAAATCGGCTCAGTGGCAGCTGTAGATAAGGGCGTACATGCATTTACACCCATACTGTCCGCGTGTCTTGTCCGATCTTGGTGACGGTCAGAACAGGAATTTATCACTACTGCCATGAGCAATGGCCGAGTTTCGTGAACATCGGTGACGTGAAAAGCCATACTTTACTTAAACAGCAAAAATGAAAATTCCCTAGTTTCGTGAACATCGGTGACGTGAAAAGCCATACTTTACTTAAACAGCAAAAATGAAAATTCCCTATGTTGTCTACATTCTTCGCCCTCTCATATAAAACTGGACACAGTCGCTGTTGGCGGGCGGCGACTTTCGTGAAATGGGCGCGTTGAGAGCCATGCTGGCAACTGCGAGGGCGTAAATCAAATGACACACCTGTACCGTGACACGTTATGAGATCTTGACAGTAAAGAACGCCTTGGTAAGACCGAGTGCTACGTCACGGAGTGCGCCATGTGGTCACAGCGGCCAGCTTAGCAGGGCGCTCCCTCAGCACTTCCAACACAATACGGTACACTATTTAAGAAAATTGTACTCAGCGCATGGACGGTTTGAATAAGCAATCAGCAAATACGGGCGGCCACACGGACATTGCCGTAGTCTCTCTGTGCTTAACCGATGTAACGCACATCCTGGGCATGTCACAGCACACCCTGGTAGTTCTCTGTCAGCAGGAATGCAACAAGAGCAAGGAAATGTGGGGCCCGGGGAGGGGGGCCACCATTCATACTGGTAACCAGCCGCACCGGACGTCACGTAGGGTGTCCAAACAGCCTCCACGTCTAACTCATTTGTATGCAACAAAATGAATTTGGCTGCAGTGTACCAAACAGCAGGCCGATCATACTGCGACGTATCGACTAACTATAATTTTCTTTCTGTGGATGGACCAGAAATCCCTTCACTGCGTCTTCCAAGGTACTATCTGTTCCTAATGTATCCTACTTTATCGCTCTGTCGCCCTCTGCCGTGCGCGTGGGTATTCGCAAGAACAAGCCGACAGGAAGTGACGACAGACAGTTGTCAGATAAAATAATGACCTACCCGCCGCGAAACCCCGAAACTGCGCATAGCACAGGACTTCTGGTGTGCCGCCTGTCATTCTGCTCTTCAATCTTGTCTTTGGTTTAGATTAGCTATTAGGAAGGCCCACGAAAAACCAGGACAGACTGCAACTGACGGAGACACATGCTCGCCTGGTTTATGCCGATGGTGTTCAATTGCTGTGCGACGGCATACAGCACAAAGACATGCAGAAGTGTCACTAGTCGCTAGTAAGGAGGTTGGTTCAGGCGGAAGCACTGAGAAAGCTGCGTTACATTCACGTCTGGCGCACAGAATGCGGGCAAAATCATAAAGTAAAGGCACATAATGAATCGTTTCCAAATGCAGCGCAGTTCAAATATCTGGGAACGACACCACCGAAAACGGCATGCATGACGAAATTAAGGGCAGGATGAGGCCAGGGAATGCCTGCTACCGTTAGGTCCGGAATCTTTCGTCATCCAGTTTGCTATTTACAAACACGGAGACTATAATTTTGCCGGCTGTGTTACATTAGCGAGAAATTTTGTCATATTAGGGGATGGGCATCGACTGAGGGTGTTCGAGAACAGGGTACTGTGGGATGAAGTAACAGGAGAGTGGAGGAAATTACATAATGAGCTTCGTGACTTGTACTGCTTAACAGATACTATTTTAACAGGTACTATTAGGGTGATCGAATGGAGGATGATGAGTGGAGCATGTGGCACGCATGGGGGAGAGGAGAGCAACACACAGAGAGGGTTTCGATGAGGAAACCTGACGGAAAGAGACAATTTCGAACACCCAGGCGTAGAAGAAAGGCTAAAATTAAAGCGGATCTTAAAGAAACAGAATGGGACGGAGTGGACTGGACTGATCTGACACAGGATATGGGCCAGTGGCCGCAAACTTGTGAACACGGCAATGAACCCTCGGGATCCAGAAAATGCGAAGAATCTGACCAGCGTGTTTAGCTTCTCAAGAAGGAACGCTCTGGGACTAAGCCTACAAATTTTTCTAGAGGCGTTTTTCTCTGCGATTCATTTACAGCGCAAATAAAATCATGCTGGTCTTACTCATGCCGTGTCCGGCTTTAATAACTCTGAAATCAACCCACTCTCAAGCTGTTCCATGCGGTCAGATCTAGCAAGGTTACAGCAACTTTCAGTCAGGAATGCCGCCATAGCAGCTTCCGCTCCTACAAATAGACACCCCGCAATCCCACGACATCGCCCTTAACAAAAGCCCCATTACAGGAACATCACAGAAATCATTTGTCCACGTTTCTTGTGACACTGCTCGACGAGACACCCCTTGTGACAGAATAACGCTAAGTACTGTGCACACAAGAAGCTGAACATGAACATTTAAAGAAAAGATGTTATCACCCATAAGCAAGCACACCCGAACCACAGAACGTCCATTTTATCGTGTCCCTGAGCACCACAGTTTTCACAGGATGTTCCTGTACGTGCCGCCAACAGGGACACGATAAAACGGACAAGATACAGGAGGCCATGATCATATGATAAATAACGGGACTGTGATTGGCTTAGAACGACCAAGTGACCAGTACTGAGTATTTTCATACGAACCAAGTCGATTAAACTTTTTTTTGTGAGTGCTTCAAGATCACCTCTAACAATCCACGCACTTCAAGAGCTAACGGACCCTCCTTCAACACCGCTATCAAAAGATCCATGCTGCTGTACACACCGACTTCTGATCATGACACAAGACTGACGAGAAAACTTGGACGCCCCTGGTGCACAAAATGAATCACACCTACTCGCCATCATTCCTTTGCACGACTTAATGTGGTGAGATGGCGCACGGTTGTTCCTCCAAATCAACCACTTTGACCTTGAAATACTACCATTAACTGTAGGAACTGCCACAAATGCAAATACGTCGCAACGCTCTAAACCATTTAAAAGACGATCACTAACCTGAATTATATTTAAAGATTCAACTCGTACCGCGCAGTAAACACACTCCGTCTAGGTTATAAAAACCAGTCAATGCTGTATGGGGAAATAATCGCTGTTTGTTCCGAGATTCATACGAAACACATAAATACAGTGTGTGGGCAGAACGTGGAATCGTTGAATGTTACAGATTGTGGTACATAAAGTAACCACTGGGCTTTAGATGGTTCAATTACGGTGGTAACTATGAACCGCCTGCTACTGCATTAATACAAACATGGCGGCCGTGACAACAGCACGGAATTCGGTTAGAAGACGGTAATTAGTAAACAAATGGGGTGAAGCATGTGAAATGTGGTCCGGACACAAAAATCGGCACATTATAATTGTCAGTAAATACAGGTGGCGAAGATTGAAACTGCGAAGGTGAAACTGTCCCTGTCCACGTCATAAAGGCCCACGGGGTAAGCAGAGGTATAGCTCCACTCTTTCCTAACCTGGTTAATTTAACGCTCCGCCAGCTTTACCCCGGAAAAATAACGCCGGTACCCACTGAAGAGGAGGCTAGACGGAGTGAACCTTTTCACCAGCCTGGATTCGAATCCCGGGCCGCCCAGTCTGTAGCCTTATCGCTATCCCGGCTGCCATTTTGTTTAATAGCTCCCTGTTCCGTTACGTCACTTCCCAGTGCAATGGCCAACAGTCCTGCCTTGGGTTGCAGCAAGCACCTGGCCCGAACACACGCACAACAGTATCTCTGACCTTGCAAAAGGAGGAAAACATCTGGGGAAAATGTATTGGTCTTGCTATCCTTGAAATGCCTTAACCTGTCAGGTACGACTGGCACAGAAGCGTAAATCAACGATAACACCAAGCTGCGATCCATTGCAGTGCACAGTTTACATTAGGACACCGTGACATCATCACATTTCTTCGATACGATGAAGTTCAGCAAAGTCACCATGTTTAAAAGCCACCTGGGATAGCTCAGTCAGTATTAGTGGCTAGGGCACACGCTAGAGTCAGATGAAATGTTCGACTCCCAGACAGGGCAAGAGATTTATATCTTCTCCCAGATGTCCAGACCGGCTATGAGGCCCACCCAGCCTCCTAATAGTGGGTACTGTGGGTTTCTCTCCCCAGGGGTAAAGCTGACCACTCACATCCATCTAATCCCAAGGTTAAGAATGGGGAGAGCTATACCTCCAACCCACCGTTGATCCACATGCTTCATGGGGTCCACAGGAACAATGTGACCTTTACCTTTACCATACCTGTTACACACTACCACTATGTAGCATTTCCCTACAGCAAACACCACAGTCTGTAACTCAAAATTTGTACTCTTCCCTAAAATTAATGTCACAAATTAAGGGTGATAGAGGCAAATGATGTAACATGTCTGAGTGAGATATGAAATGAATTAATTTTATCTGGAAAATTTGAAGGGAAGACAACACCCGGGATACATAACATGAGGCAATGATTAATTAGAGTGGCTCTTACAGAAAAGAGGTCATAACTGAATTCAAGTGTCTCTATATGGTTCCAGTAGGAGGGGGACTGCTGTACACAGCAAGAAAAGTTTTGGTTCCACAGCAGAAGGGGGTGGGGAAAATATTTATTGAACAGCTAAGCAATTACAAGCTTCCTATGACAGACCACACTGTATTTGTGCGCTTGAAAGTTTGAAGCCTGGACTTCATCAAAATAACATAAAATTCAGTCACATCACAGAAAACACACTGCATTTCCATTACAAACACTACCCCATTAAATCTGTTAAGGGAAATTAATGCTTGTTTATTCTGATACACACAAAACAAAAACATAAGCAAATACACTAATCTTGAAATTGAGTGTGTGCATGTTACAGCCAAGTGATACAGTTAACACTCTGCTTTTAAGGGTTCAAAACTTAGGAACAAAACAGAGCAAGCAGCAACAACTGGATAAAACCCACTGACATGTATCTCTTTTGAAGAACTGGTCAAATCATGAACAATAAACCTCCCTTCTACATGTTGTGTCAAACAAAGAAAGAACACAGATTCCACCGACTGTACTCCCTCCCACCTGTCTATAACTACACTCCCTCTCTAATTCTGCCTACAGGCCCTGTGTCTGGCATTCTCAGTTTGATTGTGGCTCACAAAGAGAACCCAACGCCATCAACAGAAGGCCTACGACCCCCTGACACAATGGGATTAAAATGGCAATACACTTGTAAATCGGAATATTTAATGGCTTGAGCAGCTCACAAATTTCTGACAAAAACATATCTTGAAACCAAAGAACCTGGTAATCTTAGGGTGGGATACTGAACTCTCATTACATAGATCTTAATTTGATATATGGTCTCATTTTTCTGCTCTACGAATGATAAGACCCTTGGAATGTGAGCAATAACGGGAACCACATTAAGCCGTCAAACAACCTTCTAATTATCATGCTCCACAGCCAACACCACAAACCAACCAACAAACTACATCTCGACCACAGTTCCTCTAAATGTTGCTCCAAACACCGTACATTCTTGTGCATTAGTCAGATATGGAGGAATTACTTAACAACACCAACTGACTGCTAAACGTGAATATGGCTGAAAGTTGCTCTCAACAGTTGACACATTGCTCAACCGACATGTCGAACACAGGTGCAGCAAGCTCAGCATGTAGTGTTCTCACCCACTGACTCACTAACAAGCTCGATAGAGAAGACTCCTTCTTAGGAAGCTACTAGTTTCCTTGCTGACCACAAAATTCCCCCGAATGTTCATTACCGTGTTAACACAAGCCTGCCACTAATCCCTCTGACCAAGCCTGAGGCACTGTGTGACATTACACAACATGCTTTTATAGCGTGGAACTGTCAGCACTTTACCCAGTGCCCCTCAAATCACCAGATGGCCACTCCTTGCTGAATAACCATAAATGTTTATTCAATATTTTCACAACTACCTCCACATCCTGAAGGCCATCTGCTCTGTTCCCACACCACCTGTGGATGTGCCACATAACACAGTGCATTTTAATACCACCATGAGTGTTCGCTTTTGTACCATTAATTTTAAAGAAAAACGAGACGTGGTAAAATATGTCCACAACATTTTGCAAATCAACACCAGTACATCCAACAGAAACTAACTACACACAACAACGGACACATCTCTATTTGTACAGTTTGTACGCACTCACAAAGAACATGAGCCTTGGGAAAATTCTGCATTCTAAAACAATGCACACCATGCGGACGGCTTCGCTGTGCAGACACACACGCACATGCTGTCACTGTGTTGTTATAACACAGAGTGCAGGTAGGAAGAAAGGGGGATGGGAATTATAGGACAGACACATAAATGGGAAGGGGGGGAGGACATGAATGTTCAAAAGGGATAAAGCAAAAGAAGAATGTTGTGAGACATGAAGGTATGAAAGGAATTATTTCCCCCAAAAGAATAATCGGCACATGCACTAAAAGTTGCCACACAGAATGGACCAGGAATGAACACTGGCCCCTGCAGTAAGGACAGCAGCTATCTTCCTGAGCCATGGCACAGCTACAGAACTTACTGACATTACCTAACCACACTGTAACAATATACCTTTACACTTTCAGGTGAGACATCCCCGTTGTGTTGATAGGATCACAAGTATCAGTAAAATGTATGCAGTCAGACACAACTTATGATATTTGTATTGCTAAGAGGTTCTTCTACATAGCTTGTCTGAACAACAACATGTTTCGGCCTCTATATCGGCCATCATCAGGTTGTACACTTCCTAATTATAAAGCAAACTATACAATATACAATGTTTTTGTTTCGTCAATGAGATCTAATGCACATCTACAGAATTTTCATTTAAAATAATTTAATTACAGCAGCAGTAGAATTAAAAAGTTATAAACAGTAAAAAAAAGTTTGGTGTTGGAGGGAGGGGGAGGGTATGGTGTCAAACTGGGGATATTGGTGTTTGGTAATGCTGGTTTTTTGGTTTTCTGTGGTGGCACAGTGAATTGGTTGCCAGGTAGTGACGTAATGGTTAGTTTTTGGCACATGTTACGTGGAGGTCAATCTCCAACAGTTGCAGTGGTGCTTATTAGCCGCAGGTGGTTGAAATACATATATTTCGTTGTTCAGTTGGAAAGTCCAGGTTTGAAATGTTGTTATTGCATAGCAGAATATCTATTTCAGACATGTGGTAATACTGAGTGAAGATTCACTTTGGTTGTTTTGTTCTGTTTTTCATCTGTGAATAAAGTAGAGTGTTATAATGGAACTGAGATTGTGAGGATAGTGTGGTGCTTGTTTTTTAATATTGGGTAAATAGTACTTATGTGTTAGAGGGATGCTGAATGGTATGGTTATCACTGTTGATAACGACAATGTTTCTGAATCTTTGTAAATGTAGTTTAACTTACAGAAATCACCTCCACATAACATGTGCCAAAAACTAACCATTACGGCACTACCTGGCAACCAATTCACTGTGCCACCACAGAAAACCAAAAAACCAGCATTACCAAACAGCAATATCACCAGTTTGACACCATACCCCCCCTCCCCCTCCCTCCAACACCCAACTTTTTTACTGTTTATAACTTTTTAATTCTACTGCTGCTGTAATTAAATTATTTTAAATGAAAATTCTATAGATGTGCATGAGATCTCGTTGACAAAACATAAACATTGTATATTGTATAGTTTGCTTTATAATTAGGAAGTGTACAACCTGATGATGGCCGATATAGAGGCCGAAACATGTTGTTGTTCAGACAAGCTATGTAGAAGAACCTCTTAGCAATTCAAATATTATAAGTTGTGTCTGACTGCATACATTTTACTGATACTTGTGATACCTTTACACTTCCTTTGCTTAGGCTTTGTACCAGCACAAACAGAGATCTGAGTGATCTGCAACGTATCTGCACACTCATCAACTTGGCATAAAAGTTTTGTATTGCTCTGGTATCAGAAGGCTGAAAGCATGCTATAAAAACAGCCACAAGTCATAAGCAGAATGACAGTCATCATAACCTTCAAACCTCACTCAATCTCTCTCTCTCTCTCACACACACACACACACACATGCACTGTGCATAACAATGAGGAAGTGAGGCAATACTACCCATATACTGACCACAGACATATAAAGTGGGTAACTTCTGTTAATGCACATTAAATAAAACATCAACACATGTTTACGTTCCCCACAATTTGCTGCTCTGTCAGTGTTACAGTTATGCAATATGAAAACAAGCACAAATGTGCACGTGTTAATTTCCGGTTTCCTACTGCAGACATAACAAAAAACACCCAAAAATATTACAGAACTTACTCCACACTCTTGCTAGAGCTGTAAAGTGATGTGCAAGTACTGCGGTTCGAGATTTAGGATGCAATTCAAATGCTCATTCCCACTTGTTCTTTAACTACATGAAACAGCAGTTTCTTACTTTGAGAGATATTCCATCTTCAAAGTTTAGGTACTACATACAGTGATGCAAACATCCTGCAAGTGTTTGAGAACAGACAGTCAGAGCAAGTACAGCAGAATGGAGAAATTACACGAGCAGCAATGTAATTCATAATCCTCATTCAGTATTCATATCATAACAACAGAACCATGTACTCTAGAACTGGATCTTTTACATATTTTTTTTTGTGCCATTTTAAACTTACCCACCAAAAGCAGCATATTGTATGCATTTCTGAAACACACCTAACTGTGTAGTACTCCACAAATTCCGTATGTACAGTCAACCCCCCATACAGTGCCATTTGTTCACCACACTTTGTGGAATCAAATTCAGGTGGTGGTAATTAAAAATCCTGAACACTTTTAAACTCATAAAACTTACAGTGATAAAAAGTTGTTAATTACAAAATAAAGAGCATATTAGAAGAATGTTTATCACAGCAGGAGTGTACCGTACTTGCAAATCATCTTCACCCTCTCCTTAAAAACTGCCTGCTGATGTACCACCCACACTGCTAATGCTTCCTCCAGTTTCTCATGGTTGCACCTTTTCATCTTTTTTATGTCAGCAGTTGCTAGATGATTCCACTTAATCATTTTCACTGATTATAGTGTCACAACTGCAGTACTGACTGATAGGTTTGTCCTATAATATGGAACAATGGTTGGCTATATTCTGCACAAACAGCTACATAACATTGGTCCCTATAAGCACAGACCTCTCTCTCCTTAGCACTGTTTTCCCCAGACTTCAAAAGCATAAAAGAGTCAGGACAATTACAAATTATACCATGATGTTACGGTCATATGACAATGACTCAAACAGCCACAATATTGCCTCAGCACATGCTATGATACTGAAACTCCGCAGGATATAAGATTCAGTCTTCTGGGCTGATATGGCGGACTGCTGAGCAAACAGACCGCAGCATTTCAAAGAAGCATAGTGCCTTTGAGCAGGACTGCTTGGCCCTTCAGATAACATCATTATGATCCATCACAATGTCATGAGCTATGCAACCAATGACAAAGTGCAACAGCCCAGAAGTTTTATATCTTAGAACACAACACTGTTTCAGTGTGTTGATGCATTAACAACTGTATTCAAGTAAACACAGATGCCACTGGCTCTGGTGGGATTGTTCTATACTTGAACTGGTAATGTCACTAGCCAAAATTGAGACAACTTTAAGAGAAGGCCATCCACTGACACAGGAGATTACTTCAAGCGAAACTTTGATAAACTTTGGCATCAAAATATGCACTTCATTATCTTGTAAATTAACTAAAAATGAGCCTCCTAATTTAATCAGAGCCATAAGTTACAGCAGACTGCACAATTTGAGCTGTGTGAAAATAATAAAACCAAGCCAAAAACAGATTAAAATGTAACATTTTCAATCAATCCAATTATCAGACTCCACTAAAATCTGAAGGAACTGGTTGATTTAAAAACTGTACTTTCATCATAACAACTGATTTACTATATTTGACTTTGCAAATGAAGCCCAAACTCACAGCCAGCAAGTTCTTTGTTCCATTACTGAGCAATCCGTACCTTTCCTCTGCACAATGATCCGTAGAAGAGGACGTGCCGTGAGCAATGCACGACCAAGGTTGTCATCATTATTGATGGGCAAGAGGTCTCCATCACGAGGATCTGTATAAGATATAAGGAAGGGCACATCAGCCAAATGGTGGAGTCTCTCGATCAGCCCCCTGAATTCTTCGTATTTGCCAGTATCTTGCCGTGACACAGAGAATCGGCGGAACTCTGCATCAAACTGGAACAAACAATAATCATTATTTCTGTGTATTTTTTCTCACCTTTATTTTTTATTTCATGTCTCGCTCTCTACCCCACTCCATTCACAACTTGACTTATTCACCCATCCAGGTGGGTACACCTAGGCCCCACCCAGGGCCCATAACTATACTGGCACACAACCCATGCCCCGTCCTTTCACTGAGCTTATCATCAATACTTATATAAAACACTCCACCTTGCCATGCAGCTACCCTTCATAGACTGCTCAACCATGAAGACAAAAGCACTGCAATTCCTTTCAATGGCACACCTCATGTAATATCTATTTCAGTATTCCTTACCCATTTACGCTTACGTGTTGCACACAGACTCTGACCTTAAGACATTCCAACCAAAACCTAGCAAGCAATTCTCATGCCTGTCATATGGGGGTGGGGACAAATATCTCATTATATTTTAAATGAAATAAACTACTGTAAGGAAAGGTGCAAATTTATTATCAGATATGTACACACAATCTTGACGTCATGGAAATTAACTGTGACCATTAACATTTGAAAATGGCATTTTACAGGTGACCTCCATCACAACCACTGCCACCACCACACTCTCCCACTGGACTTAGCCAAACAGGTCATCACATGTTGCAACGAGTTCTTAAGGACAGCTACAATACACTGTGAAATCCACAATTTTAAGGCAGGGATGCTTGCACAATATGTCTCCCAACACCCTGGCCTTGTCAGGCAGCCCATCATGACAATATCTGTTGCTGAAAGTTCAGATCAGCAAAGAGGCCAAGTTACCCACATGCATCTTCAGGCAGTGGGATGTTCCTGCAGAGCTACCTGAAGACCTAAGTGCAAAATGCATCCTCACATCATCTGAATTAAAACAGCGAAGTCAGCCATGTACTGAAGCCATCCCTAACAATTTTTGGAAATGTGCAATGACCTCTCTGTCAGGTAAAATGTAACAATGCAGAGACGACAATGGTGACCACGTAAAATGTCATTACAGCTACTTTGCGCACAGTCACCAGTGTCTCTACACATCTCTTAACCCTTAGCCACCGAACAACATATACATATATGTCATGCAGTGAGCTCTTTAAATGGCCGAACGGCCATTAAAGTGGACTGGGGGGGGGGATTTAATTCCGGCGCCAAAGGGTTCATGAACTGAAACTTTTATCAATTACTTCATTTCCAAAACTGTCACTTATCACTTTCACTCTGCATAGTGGTCATTCAAACTTCTCAATTTGGTGACCCCAATATCCACCTATTACGGCGAACTATGATGAACCTTGTTATGCATTTTTCTCCAGCCTGCAGTCATTTTTGTTCCCATTTTATGCTCCTCACAGCAGGTTCTCATACATCTTCAAGCTAAATTCCTCCTTCATGCTCAGGGACCAAGTTGCAGACCCATACATGATAACAAGTTTAACTCTGAAAAACCAACAATGGTTTATTGTCCTTTTAAAGGCATCAATATTGATACAGTACAAAGAAGGAGATCTATTCTGCCTGTGAATGCAAGAAAATATGGTTCCTGCTTGCACCGATGAACTGCCAACACCATCACCATATAACTGCTACTGATATCCACGCAGGTGGGAAACATACCTAATAATCTTTCATTAATGGAACTCTCAACACACTTGTGCAATGTATTTAGCTAAACACAGAACATTCATGTACCATACTTCTGTGAAGTACACATCACTGAAAAATGCTGCAAAACTGATGTGAGCAATACACTGTGTCAATAGTGCCATGTAAAAGAATATACACAACTGTGGAAACATTCTGAATGACTGGTTCAGTGCTGCACTAAAAGAAGACACATACGTCCATGTTCTTCTCCAATAAATTATTATTCATGGTCAGAAAATTAACAGCCAAAGTAACAGCTAGTGATATCCCGAACATCCAAAAGCAGTTCATGAATTGAGCACAAACTTAAAGACAAAGTCTACAGTGGTGAATGTGCACAAAATCATGCAACCCTTCTTTCTCATAATGACATTTTGGTCAACGACGGACCACATATGTGACAGTGGTCCCATAATACGCGGTCGGACAATTAAGTTCATGAATTCGCCACCATGTGCTTGCCGTGGCAGCACTGGACAAAAGCCTTAGTATGGTTTGATGATGCTGACATATCAGCATTTCACAGCTGTGTTGTTGTTGTTGTTCTATGGCAGTCTCTTTCTGAGTGGCATCTATTACTGTCTGCGTGTGTTTCGGTGTGCTACCACGAAAATGTCAGAGCTTGAATTAGAGCAGTGAACGAACATTAAATTTCTTGTTAAACTTGGAAAGAGTGGAAATGAAATCAGAGAGATGTTTGTGTAAGTTTACGGGGATAATGCTATGAAGAAAACAGCAGTTAGCAAGTGGGTGAAACGTTTTTCTGAGGGAAGAAAAAGTGTCACTGACGAAGAGAGATCAGGATGGCTAGAAACAAGCATAACTGAAGAAAACATTGCAAAAATTCATAAAATTGTGTGTGAAAATTGTCAGCTCACTGTCAGGAGCATAGCAGAGCAAGTGAACATCAACAGAGAAACAGTTAGGAAAATCTTAACTGAAGATCTTGACATGAGGAAGGTGTGTGCAAAAATGGTCCCAAAGCAGCTCACCAAAGAACAAAAGCAAAGAAGAGTCACAATTTGCCAAGACCTCCTGGAGAGCCAAAATGACATTTTGGGCCGTGTCATCACGGGTGATGAAACATGGGTCTACTGATACGACCCTGAAAAAAAGCGGCAAAGTGCACAATGGAAGACTGCCAATTCCCCACGACCAAAAAAATTCTGTCGGTCCAAATCAATAGTCAAAACAATGTTGCTGACTTTTTTTTTATATTAGAGGGATTGTTCATTATGAATTTGTACCAACTGGACAAACAGTCAACCAAGTTTACTATTTGGAAGTACTGGAAAGGCTGCGTGAAAAAGTTTGACGGAAATGACCCAAACTTTTGCCAACAACTCACGGATCTTGCATCACAACAATGCACCTGCTCACACGGCACTGTCTGTGAGGGAGTTTTTA
>Ga0131853_10012963_pt1 | contig 15269 bp, 11 predicted proteins | sample TergutLab28metaG_FD_92764 | JGI IMG/M metagenome (GOLD analysis project Ga0131853, IMG submission 92764) | Labiotermes labralis P1 segment gut microbial communities from Petit-Saut dam, French Guiana - Lab288 P1 (version 2) (version 2) | ecosystem: Host-associated > Arthropoda: Insects >...
AGGCTGAGTGGACCCCGTTCCAGACCCACTACTACTCAGAAAATCTGGTAGCGCCGGGGATCGAACCCGGGACCTCTGTATCTGTAGCCAGAAACTCTGACCATTAGACCACAGAGGCGGTCGCGGTCCCCTATTAGTCTGTATAATCCGCTTAAATTTAAAGCAAGTCAAAAGCACTGAATTGTAGACTCCAAGTGGCGCCACAAAAATTTCCATCACAGAAAATTTTCAACAAGTCACATCGTAAAATTGGAACCAAGGCTGATGGTCATTGTTCCGAAGACAAACGTACCAAAGACTGTCAAGAAATAGTGCTGACGGACACGTGCAGTAACACAGTGCACAGGGAAGGGTTGCGTTAAAATAGCGCGTTCCTTTAGGAAGGGCGGCCGGGGCGGGGGCGGGGGCGGGGGCGGGGGCGGAGGCGGGTGCGGGGGCTGATAATCCCATTGCCTTATGTACACACTGGATATAATAAACTGAGTGTAACATTTCGACACTAATGTGAAATCCTTAAAATACTTATTGAACTAGATTGTAGTCGCCTTTCACAAAATTGCGAAAAGCGACTGTTAGCTTCATCAGGTAGGTCTCTATGTCCGTCTGTCCGTCTGCATGTAACAACTCGGTTTTAATGGGAGGATTTTCATGAAATATGAGTATTTTTCGAAAATCCGTCGAGAAAATTCTAGTCCTAATAAAATTCGAAAGGAATGACGGGTAATTTGCATGAACAATTATGCAAATTTATCTCACTCAATTCGTCTTAGAATGATAAATGTTCCACACAAATGCTGTACAAAAAATAAAAACACATTTCATGTTTGATAATTTTCTTCGGAAAATCTTACCGTTTGTGAGATGAAGTGGAAAAATAATGTAGAGCGGGGCAGACCACAGGTGACAATATGGCGCATGCGCATTGCATGCTGGATACCTAAGGCTACAGCCAAATACTCAGAATATGTGATACTTCCTGCTTTTCTACGGCAACAACAGTTACGCGAATGCGCCTCGATTTACGTTTCTACGTACAGCACGGCACGGCACGGCATGGCACGATACGGTATGGTACGGTACGGTGCAGTACAGTACAGTACAGTACAGCGCAGTACAGTACAGTACACTACAGTACAGTACAATACAGTACATTAAGTGTCTTGTTATAGTTTGTATTTTTATACTCTTCTGAAGTTGACTGCATTTTGTGTCCACGGAATGTATACTGTACTGTGGGTGTGTATGTATGTGTGTATGTATGTATGTACTTACGTGTGTATGTATATATGTATGTACGTACGTGTGTGTGTATGTATGTATGTATGTACCGATGTGTGTATGTATGTGTGGGCATGTAAGTATGTATGTGCGCGCGCGCGCGTGTGTGTGTGTGTGTGTGTGTGTATGGCTCCTGGGTACTGCTAGTTACATACTGCTGAAGGGACAAATGATCGGCAGTGCGTTTCTTCACTCCAGTGGTTACAAATTACAAGTTACTGCTTAGAAAGTACAAAACGTCCACTCCGTGGGTTTCATATTTTCTATTACATTGTAAATGAATGTCCCTTGGCAGCCGTGGTTCGAGTCCTGACTTGGAAGGTGGCTGAAGGTGATCAACAGCAAATTTCTGTATATCTGCAGCATAAACTCGCTGCAACTTCAGCTGCTGAAACAGGCAGCATGCAGTCTGCACACACACACACACACACACACATACACATACACACACACCACACATACACCCACACACTCGACACACACACACACACCACACACCCCCATACACATACACACATATACACACACCACACATACACCAACACACACCACACACACACACCACACACCACACACACACACACATACACACACACACACAACACATACATACACAAACACACACACACACCACACATACATACACTCACACACACACACCACACATACACCCACACACACACACTCCTCTGTAAGGGAAGAGGTTACGAGCGCCAAGTGTACCGGAAGAAGTACTGATTTCAAAGGACGATATGTCACATGGGCAATGTGATACCGCAGTCTTCATATAGATAACTAAAACTTACAGGCCGCCAGGACAAGCTCAATGCACTGCTTCAATTTGGCTTGACTATCAAAATTAACTGCCGATCCGTGAAAGAATTTGTCTGGTTCTACCGTAATTGTGAAGTAGCCAATTTTTTTGCATATTTTAGTTAGTGTTAGTGTTTTGAACTCCCCCTATTGATTGTCTCCTGAACGCCGAATTCAATATTTTCTGGACGCTAAAAAGAATCCTGTCCTCAGCCAAAGGACGTAATTTGAAAGGCACAGACAAACAGTATTGGACCCTTGCCAATCATCTGGACAACACCAGAAGCGTTAGACCTTGTGGCTAAAATATTGCAACCCATCAGGACATTTGTCAATTTTTTAATATTATCTTACCCCCTCTTAACAAGATACGGTTTTTAACATACATGACGCTATAATTATAGTTTATATGGAAATTCATTCAAGTCTAAATACAACCCTTGTTTTTTAATCGTTTTTATTCCAGCCTCCTTTACCTACTCATTGTACGGTAGGTGCAGAGAGTGATTGTTTCACTGGATCACACACAAACACACACACTCCCGGTAGGATTCCCCTGGACGAGAGATCAGCTCGTCGCACAGGCCTTTACCTGCACAACACACAAACAACCATGACCGCGGCGGGATTCGAACCCGCAATCCCAACAAGCGAGCGGCCATAGACCCGAATACAACAAACAGGTATAAATCCTAAACATGGATTTCTGTGTATGCTTTCATTCAATATAGATTGACACATAATTCCAACGGATTCGATCAGCTTTCACCGGGCATCTCTAAGGGTATCACCTATCGGCGGTCTAAACTCGGCACAGCACAAGACGGATGTTCCGGCAATAGGTGTTAAAGGAAAACGAGGGGCGTCCCACATCGACGCACGGGATGTCCGGTTCTAACAACGACGTAGTCTTCATAGGCAACATATCTGACGCCCTTTCAGCAACCTAAAAGTACTTCCGAACACCATCACGAAATAAACAAAGGAGACGTCGAAGTTTGGCAACAGCTGTCACGCTGCCAAGGTTCATCCGTTTCTGGAGGTGAAGCGATTTCAATCTCATTTCTTGGCGTTCTTTACGACCTCAAATAAAGAAGGCCTTTTGTGCAGGTCGTCAGTTTGTGACGTGAGTCTGGGTAGAATATTGAGGACAGCAACTACATCACGGGATGGGTCTATATCCATCAGAGTAACAGACTGTTCTCTATAAATCATCCAGACCGCTTCTGACGACCAGTAAGCCTTATACTCTAAACGCGCATTGGGGATCTTCCCCCCTTAGAACAGAGCGGCCAGTCCGTAAGGCTGATCACTCACCTGCATCTAGTGCCGAGGGGAAGAATGATTCTACTCCCGCACGTCTTCAAGGCGGACACATAAACAAACAAACAACGTTTACCCTTGAAGTCATTCTGAACACAGCATTAGTGCCCACACCGTCTACCGAATGGTTTGCAATTCAACATTCAAGACTTCCAGTAAACGTCAAGCCAATTCCCATTTTCAGCGACACATTTTACTGAAGGTCACAAATGTACAGGGTTATTCAAAATGATTGTCCGGGTTTTAACAACTTGTCATACACAATACACTTGAGATAGGAGTATTTTTTTTATTTACTAGAACAACACTCCAAGTTTTTGTTACATACCTTACAGGTGCTCTATATGTGCACCATTTGTGATTCTACAAACATCAACATGATAATCGAGTTCGTTCCAAACTGCTAGCACGTCAGCGGTGATGGTTTCAATGGCGGTTCTAATTCGTACCTTCAGTTCCGGGATACTTGCGGGAAGAGGAGGAACATAAATCTGATCCTTGACGTAACCCCATGGAAAGAAATTACATGGGATTGCATCTGGAGAACGAGGTGTGTTGTGTATGGGAAGTTGTTAACACCCTGACAATCATTTTGAAAAACCCTGTATTTACCTCCTTGTTCTAATTATAGTGTTTCATAAGACAGCTTACCTGAAATTATTTATTTATTTATTAGATTGACCTACTTCAGTGTACAAGATTACTGTTTTACCTGATCCCCCTCAATGACACACACACACTAAGTAGGACTCCTCTGGACGAGAGATCGGCCCGTTGCAGAGACCTCTACCTGACAACACACAAACACTCACAAGATATAGACACCCATGATTCAAACCCACGATCCCAGCAAGCGATCGGCTGCAGACCGAAGCCTTAAACACGCGGTCATCTGGATCGGCAAAAGCATATTATATATTTCTTTGATGTTTTCCATCCCGAAGTGTTATAACATACAAATAAATACTATACGTCAGTCAATAACACAACAATTTATTTTATATACAGGGTGAGCATAAAGTCTTTCCCTGATTACAAACATTTATTACAATAGAACTACTGTACGTGGAATACAAACTTTTTTTTAAATGTAACCCAAGAATTTTAATTACAACACGTTAGTACACTGCAACATGTGCTCCTTTTGTTTCACGGAGAACGTCTAATCGATAATCAATTTCTCTCCACGTGTTCTCCAACATGCCTTCAGTTATTGTAGCAAAAGCGTCTGTTATTCTTGCCTTCAAATTTGTAATATCTGGAACTGTCGTCGAAAACACTTTGTCCTTAACATACCACATAAAAAGAAGTCAAGGGGGATGATATCCGGCGATCGTGGTGGCCAGGGTGTCGGACCGTCTCTTATAATCCACCTATTTAGAAATGTTGCATCCAAAAACCAAGTGTTATAAATGTTGCAATAAACACATGGCATAAAATTTTAGAAACTAACTTAAATAATGGTAAAAAAATATGTTTGTATTCCACGTAGTTTTCTTGTAATAAATGTTTGTAATCAGGGAAAGACTTTATGCTCACCCTGTATAATGGCATATAAAACATAACATATATATATATATATATATATATAATACGACATATATATATATATCATTGTATATAAAACAAAAGTTGTGTTATTGACTGACATATAGTATTTATTTGCATATTATATATTTGAAAATATAAATGCCACACGACCTCCACAACATTAAATTCGACAGACTCGGGTTTTTTAATTTCACTAACCGGATGTAAAACATACAGATTGCTATTGCTAACACTGTATGTGCCGCGCATGATGCAAAATTCAATTCAATTCCTCACATTACGGACCAATTCGAAGGGCACAAATTTAACCGATAAAAGGACACCCAGACGATGGCACTCAAGGACTGCCGAAACATGTGTTCACATTTCTGTGAACATAAGGATGGTAAGATAAACTGCGTTCGAATTACAATCAGCTTACTGCCTTTCCTATCACAAAACCCAGGATTCTTCGGCTGCTTTGGAATAATTTTGTACAGACCTCTCCATACGATAGAGTTTAACTATGAGGTTTTTACATGACTTCAGTATGTAACTTAGTTTGGATTCGGTCTGTTATAGAGGCAACCGCAGTAATCTTAAGACAACACCAGAATTTAAAGAACGAATGTTCAAACCAATTAGGTACCTTCTCATTGCTTCACCTCAAACTAAAATTCTGAATACATTTAACACTAAAATTAAGATTACCTCAGATTTATCTGAAGAAATTGGTTGCAAAATAAAAATCAGTTTTATGCAATGTGAAACTACAATTGCATGACGTTGGCGTTTTGATTTCCGCTATTCAAAATTCAAAATGGGTTCCAAGCAACTGTACGACTAAATGGTTGGAACTGAGTCCAATGTTGCTTTTATCACGTCGGGGATCAAGACGCCTTTTGCGTCAATCTCTAGTGCGAATAGCGGCCGCCGTAAGATGTTTTCCTTCTTTCCCAGTAGGACCAGACCAGCTCTGCGGACCACCCAGCCTGATATGCCTTGGATACTGACGTTGTTACCGGGGGTACAGTAGGCCTCTCACATATATCCATTGTCCAGGTCAAGAATGAGTGGAGCTGTACCCCCCCCCCCGTGCTCATTTATGGCGTAGACAGTGATAAGTTTATCTTTACATGGTTACACGTAATTAGTGCCCCTTTTAACCAAAATTACACACTTTCTTATAGTAAAACTAACGAGATGCACTAATTTCTCAAATTTATTTCTGGAATAGAACTCTACATGTTTCAGACAGGTTTTCTGTCCATCATCATGAGTCTAGTACTGTACACACAGCAAAACCTTATGGCATACACCTGTTACTGTGTATACAGTACTAGACTCCTAATGACTGACAGCAAACCTGTCCGAAACATGTAGCGTTCTATTCCAAAAATAAATTTGAGAAATTAGTGCATCTCGTTGGTTTTATTATAAGAATATATCACGATGCACGGTCCTCTGAATATCAAAACTACACACGTTCTAGACATATCAGTTTACAACTTGTATATCAGATTGTAAAGGTAAAGGTAAAGCAATCTCATTACAGACCTGGACAGGCCCACAGGGTTCCAGGAAGTTAAGGCTCCCAGATTTCGTGACAACGGCACAGCCTTAAGCACCGTCCGCTTTTTACCCCCAGGAAATACTCCTGGTACTCATTTCTGTTAAGAGGCTGAGTCGACCCCAGAGCCATAGTACGATCGGAAGGATTTTATGTCAGTGAAAAATCCACTGACGCCAGCTGGGATCGAACCAGCGACCTTCCGATTTGTAGAACAGCACCTTAACCACTGTGCTACCGCGGTCCCCGTATATCAGACTGTATCAAAACCAATCTAGCGACTATCAAACTAAATTCTGAGAGATGCTTGCTTTTCAAACGCTGGTTAGTTCGTTTTACAGACTATAACCCATAAAGGGGTCATGCCGACAGTCAGTTCACTTAGTGTAAAGCAAGGCACAGTCACACAGCGCGTGCTAACAGTGCACATACATAAACCTTATCTCTCTACTATAGATATTCTCATCACGTGTGGGATTTTGTCTTTGATGTCGATAATCTATAAAGAAAGCTATGATCCGACACCAAATACGCTAATTATAGTCCGCTACGGTCTGCATGCATCGGAGGACACAAAAGTTTAAGAATCGCCCTTGACTTTAGAACCAAGTGCATGTGCGCTGACGTTATTTCCCGCATTACCTCATGCTCTATTTGAGTACCACCGTTGATGCCAACACAAAAATGCGAAAGATTTACAGTTTGCGCAAGGTCAAGAACGACTACGTCGTCCGAAAATACACGTGGCAAATTCAACTCCGGTTTACGAAACTCGTCCATTACCATCAGTCGCCTTCCAGGCACACTGCACTTAGAGCACTGCGTAACGTGGCAGCTGTTAGCACAGTAAGAAGGTCGGTGATTGTAAAAAGTTACACTCTGATGGTATCTGAGCTTCGGTTTATCGTAGTTTTCCCCACTTTATCCACGTGAATATCGGTAAAAAAAATAAAATTTTCTCGGGCAGACAGCCACGTCAAGATGTGAAGGTTTTCCGACGTTTCGGGCACTAACTCCGTCCCTATCTTCACAGTGTGCATATCATGAATATGCGGACGGAGTTAGTGCCCGAAACCAAAACACCAGCACACCCTGAAGATGCGGACGTAGTGTTCGAAACCAAAACACCAGCACACCCTGAAGATGGGGACAGAGATAGTGTCCGAAACCACAACACCAGCACATCCTGAAGATGGGGACAGAGTTAGTGCTCGAAACCAAAACACCAGCACACCCTGAAGATGCGGACGCAGTTAGTGCCGAAACCAAAACACCAGCACAACCTGAAGACGGGAAGGGAGTTAGTGCCTGAAACCAAAACACCAGCACACCCTGAAGACGGGGACTGAGTTAGTGCCCGAAACCAAAACACCAGCACATCCTGAAGACGGGGACGGATTTAGTGCCTGAAACAAAACACCAGCACACCCTGAAGACAGGGACGGAGTTAGTGTCCAAAACCAAAACAACAGCACACCCTGAAGACGGGGACGGAGTTGGTGCCCGAAACCAAAACACCAGCAAACCCTGAAGACGGGGACGGAGTTAGTGCCCAAAAGCTAAACAGCAGCACACCCTGAAGACTGGGACGGAGTTAGTGCCCGAAACGTCGGAAAACTTTCACACCTTGACGCGACTGTCTGTCCCAGAACATTTCATTGAATTTTGTCGCCGCGAAAGTGTCGAGGGTTATATCGGTGCTGTACTTTGAGTTGGGCAAATCGCAAGTGTCGATATTCTTGCCTACCAAAAACGCATCATCACCACCTTCCCAATCCCACTACCCTGTGTAACGCACGCATTTCAAGCAGACATAAAATAACCCAACAATTTATCACCGCAAGCACACTGTCATAAAACATTCGCGAAATTAACAATCCGCTAACGCTGTGGAAGATCTTATTAAAGCAGTCCCGTTACAGGCCTGTAGTGGCCCAGAGGGTTCCAGGAAGTTAAGGTTCCCAGATTTCATGACAACCGCACAGGATGGTGGTAAGGTTGTCAGCCTTACACACCGACCGCCTTTACCCCCAGGAAATACTCATTTCTGTTAGAGGCTGAGTCGACCCCAGGGCCGTAGTGCCGTCGGAAGGATTTTATGTCAATGAAAAATTCCAATGACACCAGCTGGGATCGAACCAGCGACCTTCCGATTGGTAGCACAGCACCTTAACCACTGTGCCACCGCGGTCCCCTGGAAGATCTTATTGCAGCAATTTTTTGTTTGAAACAGAACACGACGGCAGTGCGAAATGCACAATTCTTGCTGTATTTGCGAGTAAGAAGTTTGTGGTCGGAACGTCCGTCACGACTTCAATAAATAACATTGCATTAATTTAGACACGTGAGTTTCTACGGAGATTGAGAAGTGAGCTTCGACGGCCTAAATACTTGCCTTTAGATTTCCGCTCGATCTTATTACATTTTGCCCTAGCACGCACCACCACAAAGATGACGTAATGATGCTGACGATAATGTTAATACTACTACTTCTGTTACTGAAGGCCGGGTAGCTCAGTCGGTATAGCGACTGACTACGGTCTGGACGGTCCGGGATCGAATCCCGGTGGGGACGAGAATTTCCGCCTGTCCAGACCGGCCCTGGGGCCCACCCAGCCTCCTGTAAAATGGGTACGGGGTCTTTCCCAGGGGTAAAGTGCGGCCGGGGCGTGCTGCTGACCACTCACCCGCTTCTAGTGCCGCGGTCATGGAAGAGTAGAGCTATACCTCTACCCACCCTCTGGGCCACACCGGGCCTGGAATGGGATCACTTTACCTTTTTCACTACTACTACTACTACTACTGCTACTGATACCACCACCACCACCACTACTATTACTAAAACAACAACAACAACAACAACAACAACTACTACTACTACTACTACTACTACTACTACTACTAATAATAATAATAATAATAACCCAAAATTTCGCAGAAATTATCAGTTCTAAATCCTGCAACTAATATTACACACCGAATGCAGCTTGGAACTGCAGTTAAATAACGTAGAACTACGAAAACAAAACAAAAATTCGTTGCGTTCTTTACGGGGGGGACACATTATTTTACTTCGCCACAACAAATTCCCTTCAACTGTCTTCATCATCAGCACAGTTCAATGAAAACGTAAAGTGTTCCACGACCACGCCATGATGCCATTTAGGGGGAGTCGACGTATAGCCCCACTCATTCCTAACCTCGGCCCTAGATGAATACGGATCTGAGTTGGTTCCACAGCCGGTTCTGACGTTCTGGAGAAGAGAAAGTCTCGTGCCCCTAGCGGGACTCGAACCCAGGACCTTTCAGCTCGTAGCCTAGTCACTATACTGAGCTACACACTTGTATAAAGAAATAAAAGTCCAGTTCAAACACGTGGTGACGTTGAATGCACAACATTTACACACTCAATATTTTCGTATGATTAGTCATGCCACGCACAGCACACAACTGCACGAGACTAAATTTGACTACATTCCTTTCCGTATGACGTTGTGATCTACTATCAAGGAAATGGACCGTCATAATGGTATCTGACATGTTGCCATTCTCCTAAATGCAGGGGGAGTCTAAGCTTTTTCCGTTTGCGAGTCGAATCGATATTTATTTTACTATAAGAAGACCAGATCACAAAAAAAAATACGTCAATAAATATTTATTACTTACGTCAATCTTTTAAGATACGCCGAATTATTTATTGTTGATAGCCGGTTACATAATTAGCTATATCTGATATGTAAGCAAACAGTTACAAAAATTACATTTTGCTTTATTGGAAATTGTCTTTAAATTTCGCATAAGTACAGTCTGCCAGGGCTTGTGGAAATCACTTCGGTTTGCACAAGTGCGCCATACCGTTCAGGCACAGGAGACAGGTTAGAAGTCGATTTTAAACGCGTTTCAAAACTGCGAAAAGCGACTATCTTCGTCATTTATCTCAGTAATTAACCAACTTTATGCACAAAATTTTTGTTTTACAATAAGTTTATTTCATGTCTCTATATGTTTCGAGCACATGTGCTCATCATCGGGAGGTCAAAATTGCATTACACAGCCTCAGGTATCATCACACTGAAACAAGTGAGTGGTCTAAAATTACTAAAATACAATTCTATAAATATTAGCAAATAGTAGTAAAATCAAGTTGGTTCATTACTGAGATAAATATACTGAGATGCACGGTCAGCAAAACGTCAAAATATCTTCGTCATGTCTGTCCGTCCGTCTATCCGCGTGGAAAAACTGGGCTCCCACAAGACAGATATTTATTTAATTTTACATTACATGATTTTCCGACAATATGCCGAGAAAATTAAATTTTCTTTAAAACCTGAGAAGAATAACGCGTACTTTACATGAATACCTGCGTACCTGTACCATAATACCTGTGTACCTGTACCATAATACCAGTGTACCTGTACCATAATACCTTTGTACCTGTACCATAATACCCGTGTACCTGTACCATAATACCTGTGTACCTGTACCATAATATCCGTGTACATGTACCATAATACCCGTGTACCTGTACCATAATACCTGTGTACCTGAACCATAATATCCGTGTAGCTGTACCATAATACCTGTGTACCTGTACCATAATACCTGTGTACCTGTACCATAAAACCTGTGTACCTGTACCATAAGACCTGTGTAACTGTACCATAATACCTGTGTACCTGTACCATAATATCTCACCGTATTCTTTTTAGAATGAGAAATGTTTCAGATAAAGTAGCAGAGAAAATCGAAACATGCATTCTATGCCCAAATTTTTTAAAATCAAGTCCTTTATGAAATATTGTGGCAAAATGCGGACGGGTCATAGACGACAGTATAACATGACGCACGCGCCCTGCATGCTGGATAAATAACGTTACAAAAACACATTCATAATAAAGGTAAATCAGTCCCGTTACAGGTCTGGAGTGGCCCAGAAGATTCCAGGAAGTTAAAGCTCCCAGATTTCACGACAACGGCACAAGATGGTGGTAGGTTGTCTGCATTACGCACCGGCCGCCTTTACCCCAAGGAAATACTCCTGGTACTCATTTCTGTTAGAGGCTGAGTCGACCCCAGGGCAATAGTGCGATCAGAAGGATTTTATGTCAATGAAGAATTCCAATGACACCAGCTGGGATCGAACCAGCGACCCTCCAATTTGTATCACAGCACCTTAACCACTGTGCTACCGCGGTCCCCACACTTTCATAATATGTACTAATTATTGCTTTCCGCCACAACAATGGTCACACGAACGCCCCTCGATGTTACACTATACGTACAGTCTGTTTTGTTAAAAATTCTGTGCCATCATCCAGTCGGTCCATAACGTGGAGCGCAGTCACTATTAAATATGACCTCATATAGCATTGCTGTAACATAACGAATGCGATTTATCGAACGGTATTACCATCGCTGCACCCGGGAAAACAATTAGCGGCAGACTCACACAATATCAGATAACAAAAATGCCAGTCTGCTAAGATAACGTCTCACCATCGCATCATCGTTCTGTGCTGTATCAGGCAGTACCTCAAACTCCACATTTTTCTGCAATTCCTACCATGACATTTATCAAAATCCCGTTTCCTTTGGAACCTCCTGTTGCAATGATGTCTGAACACAAATTTATATGCACTTTTATGCATTTTGTAATCATTCATTCACCATACGCTTTAAAACTTTTACCAGTAAGTCTTTGTTTTTCACTTAACATGAATACAACATGGTTCAAAATAACGTAATTTTTATGAACCGGTTAATTGACTGTCGGGCCAATTTTATACTTGTCAAGATATAAAGAGTTATAGTCATTATATTGAAGAAACATTTGCCAACAGAAAAAAAATTGTGTGAATTTTAGGGTAAATATCTGTAAGTGTGATGTATGAGGCACTTGGAACAGCTACAAAATAAACGGCCACTTGTAATGACAAGAAACAGGTGGGAAAGTACGGTGAATATTTCGGTAAACACATTTTAGAATGGGATGTGGAAGGATATAACTCAGCTTTGGGACCAGATGGGTGGTGTTTACGTACTGGTGTTTATGTACTGGTGTTTACTTACTGGTGTTTACTTACTGGTGTTTAACCTTTAGACGCCTTATGTTAACTATAATGGTCGTACCGCACCGCTAACCTCTAAATTTGCATTTTATATATTCATTCAACAAATATAGGTACTGAATATTTTGAACATGGTATATACTCTCCGTTTTTTCTGTTCAAAATGCAGTTTGTTTCATAATTCTAACGTATTTGGTTCCTGTATTATTCACATTTTATGTACAGGGTGTGCTAAAATTAAAAAATAATTCCGGTGCCAAAAGGTTAAATTTTCATTTCTACTACCAAAAATTACACTATTTGCAGTATACTTATTATTTCCGTTTTTTTAAATCTCATCAAGGAACAGGCCAAGCCATGTCTCAGACGATCACTCTCCGGTCTCACACACTTGTTAAGCAGTACTCGTAATCCGTCCATATTTAATTCGGCCCATTTTCTGATATGTCCGTTATGTCCGTCGAGCAATCTCATCCGTACATCTAAATTAACGTTAGGCCAAGATTTAATTTAAAATACACCCTTAAATTATTTAAACCCCTCTAATCCGTAACTAATAAGTTTTTAGATTTCTCTTACGTCTCTATTACCAGGTTCTCAGAATGACAGAGTAGGCGAAGAAAAATCGAGTTTAAATTAATAACCTTTTACAGCCTACCGGTCACGTGATGCACCACCAGTTTAAATTCAACAACTGTACGCTCTGCCCATACTGTATTTATGTGTTTTGTATTTTTCTGAGAACAAACAGCAACTTGTGCCACTTACAGTATAAACTGATTGGGTTTTATAGCCGAGATGAAAAGCGCGGTACGGACTGGGGCTTTAACTAAAGCAGTCTGCGCTTAGTCTTTAAAGGGATAATTTTACTTGAAGAAGCACGAAGAAGCATTTCTGAATTACCTATATCTATGTTCTTTCTCAGACGTAATTTTTACATAATGTTTAGATTTTAAAACAGTATGGAGACACTAATGACACCGTCAATTTACTGATTTGAAATGTAGTGTTCATTTTACTATAAGTTCTGAAGAGTTGTATTTAACAGTGTAATTATGTGCAAATAATATTAGACATAACAACAGAATTCAGACAATGTGGATTACGATCTTCTGGGAAAAGACGCTGTGTCGTTGGGCGAGTGGTTTCTTCGAAACGTCTGAAAATACCCGACTAACGACACAGCAACGGCCAGAATGCTCCGAAAAACCGCTATGAGAACAAGAAATACCAGTAATTAGATAGCATTACTGTTCATACATACGTATGAGAAGTACCACATGACAGATTAGTGCCAGACACTCCACGACACTAGCTCCCCACTTTAACCAGAACACAAGACCGACTGACAGCCGGCAGTAAATCTGCAATGTTACGATAACTTTCGCTCGCTTATCGCCCTGACATCAAAAGTCTCTAGACTATTACCTCCCCGATATTCAGACCTGAGGAGCACTTCGCTGGGTCACAAAGGAGAGTTGCTTTGCAGTTCAGTTATCTTTGCTGCCGTCAGTATATCACTAAAATATTCCGTATTAACTAACTACTGAAATTACAGTCGACCCTCGGCAATCCAGACAAGCGGTGTTTATACAGCATCTCATGTAATAGGGTTGAGCGACGGTATAAGAACGTCTGCGAGGATGACTACTGACGCATAAACAAAACTCAATTTGAAGGACAATGTAAGAGCATACGAGATTTTGACGGATGTAGTCACAGCGTATTTACAGGCAAGATCCGGGAATTTGATTGGAAAAATACAAATAAAATTGAAATATACATGACATGTGGTAAAGCGGTATAGAAAAGAATAAATGGCCAGAAAGGCCAGAAATTCCCGCTAACCGAACCTCCTACGTCAACAACTGATTAGACCTCCCAAAAATGCATGCATTTATCTTCATATTAGGCACAAAGTATGTCTATATCCAACGAAGTGTACATGTGGGGAAGGGGAGCCTGAAGCTACGTGTTTGTACATTTCATCCCATAGCACATTATCAGCTGCCGATAAATGGACTTCAATTATCAGCATGCAACTTATTACCACACGTAAAGCTTACAAAGGTACCGTCTGTCCTGTCAAAAGGCATGATAAATGGTACCACATTCATTATGGCAAAACGTATAATCATGTTGACACTGGACACTAAACACTCATTTTGTTACATAAAGAGAACTGATCACTGGAACCAAACAGCGGCAGAAATGTGTCTAATGCTGTCACTGAAGGGAGTCTTATACAATTAAATTCGAACGTGCAAGTCACTTTTCTAAACAGCAAAGTTGCTCGTATGTTTATTGGACCGTGCGTCATCTTGCTAGTTGAATAAAGAGAGACCAACTTGATGTCACTTGCTTTATTATTTCATTATTTAATGCTCAACATGCTTCGGATGTTAATACATCCATCCTCAGGAGCTTGTGACTTATTTGTTGAGTTACTTCATGGGTTGTATTGCTCTGGTACGATGTGTGTTGGTGTTACGTTGTGGTTTGGTTGGGGTGGTGTGGTATCCGGATGCAGGCTGAAGCACTGCTTCAGCCTGGATCCGGATACCACAACGTAACACCAACACACATCGAACCAAAGCAATACAACCCATGAAATAACTCAACAAATAAGTCGCAAGCTCCTGAGGATGGATGTATTAACATCCGAAACATGTTGAGCATTAAAT
>Ga0131853_10012964_pt1 | contig 15268 bp, 12 predicted proteins | sample TergutLab28metaG_FD_92764 | JGI IMG/M metagenome (GOLD analysis project Ga0131853, IMG submission 92764) | Labiotermes labralis P1 segment gut microbial communities from Petit-Saut dam, French Guiana - Lab288 P1 (version 2) (version 2) | ecosystem: Host-associated > Arthropoda: Insects >...
CACCCGCCAGCGACGCGTTCCCGAGATACACGAAACGATCCCTCGGTACGTCTGGGAACATCCCTATCGCTATTGCAGATTCCATGTTTATGAAGTTCCCGAAGCCTCCGGCGATGTATATTTTCGAGATATCGGAGATCGATACGCCCAATCCTTTGACGAGTGTTTCCGTTGCGGAGTATATCGCCGCCTTCGTCATGATCGCGTTGTATGCATCATCGTTGCTGAGATACACGCCGTCGGCTATCTCCGTCACGATCTCTCCGCCCACGTCCGCCAGGAGGTATGTCCTGTTGGTGTATCTTCCCTTTTTGTCGATGAACCCTACTCGGAACAACTGTGCCAGCACATCTATCAATCCGGAACCGCACAGGCCTTTCGGATCAGTTCCGCCAATCACTGTGTACTCGAATTTATCGTCATCTGTCACTCTGAAGCTGTCTATCGCACCGGGCTTCGCCATCATGCCCGATGTCATCTTCCCGCCCTCGAACGCCGGTCCGGCGGATGAGGAGCAGACCATCATCAGCTCTTTGTTGCCGAGCGCCACCTCTCCGTTGGTGCCGACGTCTATCAGCAGCGACAGCTCATCACTCTCATCCATCCCGGAGCTGACTATACCGGCCGTTATATCGCCGCCGACGTATGCCGCGGGCGATGGCATGCAGACGACTCTCGCCCCGGCGGCGATGCTCAGGCCGCTCTCGGCCCCGGTGACCTCCGCCTCTTTGACCACGGGCTCGTACGGCGGCACTCGTATGGGTGACGGGTCCGTACCCAGGAACAGATGAGTCATCACCGTGTTCCCGGCTATGTACGCCGCACCTATCCCGGCGGAACCGCCGAACGGTGCGATGAGATCGTTCACCGTGTTCACGATAAGTCCTCTCAACTCATCCGTGCCGCCGGCGTGCGCATGCTCTATCCTCGACAGGACATCGTCCCCGTGTATCCCTTGGCCGTTGCGGCCTGCTGCGGTATAGACTTCACGGCCGTCCCTCATATCCACTACGGACACCGCGACCGTCGTGGTGCCTATGTCCACGGCAAGACCGAATATGTTCGCGCCCTCCGGCGGAACGAGAGGGTCGATATCATTCAATTCCGTGACCCTGTGCGCCCCGGAGGCGATTATGCTTCCGTCATACTGCGGTACCGTTATGTCAACGTTGCCGTTTATCGAGGTGAGGCAGGCCAATACCCTCTCCGGTGTTCCTTTTCCCTCGGATATATTGACGACACAGCGCCTGCACCTTCCTCCTCCGCCGCACGGCAGCCCTATGACAACTCCGGCGGCACGGGCGGCGTCGGATACGAGTACACCGTCATCAACATCCGCGCACAGACCGGACGGAAAGAATCTTACCTTGAATTTACCCGCGGTACCACCACATGACGAATATGGAACGACAATATACAAACTGTTGCCCCAGGAACAGATTTATCACGTCCCGACGATACGTGTACCGTGAAGATAGCGGGATTCATCAAAACGACATTGCTCGACTGGGATGGTAAGGTTGCTTGCACCGTCTACCTTGCGGGTTGCAACCTGAGATGTCCGTACTGCCATAACGCACCCATCGTGACGGACGCGGATGCCGTCGAAGGGATCGATGAGACGGTCGTCCTCGATTATGTGAGAGAGAACTCCGATTTCATAGACGGCGTCGTCGTATCGGGAGGAGAGCCTTCCATGGACCAGGACATTCATGGGTTCCTGAAAAAGATAAAGGCGCTCGGCGTCATGGTGAAAATGGACACCAACGGCTTGTTCCCGGACACGCTGGACGACCTGATCGGTTCGAAGCTCGTCGATATGGTGGCGATGGACGTGAAATCGTCGCTGAACGAAAGGTACAGGAACGCTGCCGGCGGTGACGTTGACATCGAAAAGATAAAACGAAGCATACGCGTGATAATAGATTCCGGCGTGGACCACGAGTTCAGGACGACCGCCGTCCCGATATTCGTCAAGAACGAGGACATAGAGGACATATGCAGGAACATAAGGGGCGCGAAGAGGTACCGCATCCATCAGTTCAGGAACAAACGCACCATGGACGACTCCCTTTCGGTCCTCGACCCGTACCCGGTGTCCAGACTGGAGGAGATGGCTAACATCGCCAGAATGTATGTGAAGGACGTCGTGATCAGAGGGGTCTGACGAACCCAGTGACGGATGCCTTCACGGCGGTGCCCACGGCGCCGCTCGTTCCGTTCACATAAACCACATCGGAACCGGCGGCGGCGAGGAATCTCTCTACCGCTTTCTCATCCTTTGACGCTATCCCCATACTTGACCCGAACTCACAGTCATTCGCGGCCTCGATCGCCTCGTCCAGGTCGGCGACCGTCTGCACCGACAATATCGGAAGGCTGTGGTCCATCTCGTTCAGCTCACTGCCGTCCGGAAGCTCGGCGAATATGGCAGGCATGACGTAATATCCGGCATCCGTTACATCTCCGGTGACACGTTTACCGCCGAAGATGAGATTCGCCCTGTTCTCCTTGACCATATTCAGGAAATCGTTCATGCTCTCCTTGGATATCACGGGACCGACCGTGGTCTCCCTTTCGGCCGGGTCCCCGACCGTTATCCGTCCGGCGGCGACAAGAAGATGATCGACGAACTGTTTCCGTTCGCCCATCGTCACTATGACCTTGGAACAGGAATCCATCCTCTGTCCTCCGAAACCGAATGCGGAACTGATGGCGAACTCGGCGGCCGCCTTCATTGATTGCGGCCTGTACACGACCATCGGGTTCATCCCCTTGAACTCGCCTATGAACGTCAACTCCTCGTCAACGGCAGCGAACATGAGGTCCTCGAACCTGTCCCCGCGGCCGGATGCGGCTATACCTTTCACGTTCTCGTTCCCGATCAACGCAGAGGACGCTTTTCCGGTGCGGTCGAACATCAGATTGAGCACACCGTCCGGCAGAACCTGGGACAGGATGTCGTATATCATGTAAACAGGGAACGGACACTCCTTCGGCGGTATCATCACAACGGCGTTACCGGCAAGGATCGCCGACACCGCATGGCCGGCGGGCGCCGCCAACGGAGAGTTATATTCGGACAGGACCGCCCATACTCCGATCGGCTTCCCTTTGATCCCTTCGCTCATCTTCCGTATGCCGTCCTCCGTGATCTCGATCAGACGGTCCGCCTCGTACAGGGCATCGTCACGGGTCATTCCGGCGCTTATAGTGACGGCGGCGGCCATGCGATATCTTTGTTTCCTGAATATATCCAGAACGTTCCCGAATATCTCCGCCCGTTCCTTCGGATCGGTAATTGACCATCTGTCGAACGCGGACGATGCGACAGCGACCGCACGGTCCGCAAGACCATCCTCCGGTTCCTGGAACCTGCCGAACAATATGCTCTCATCCACAGGGCTTCTGACCATGTGCTCGCTCCCGGATGCCACCATCAATCCCCCTACGTGGCACGGGTAGTCCCTCTTGTCCATCTGAAGCACAGAATTTAAAGCGGCGTCGAACTTCCTATCCTCGTCCGTCGCCGTATCGATCACCGGCTGGTCTGTCATAATGCTCCTGATAAAGGAGTATGATGTTAATCTTTCGCACAGATGATGCGTCGGAGCGACACGATATCATGTATGACATCAAAAAAGACCGGCCCTCGGATGCGTCCTTTGAAGTGAACGTTAAATATACCGTTATGCTTTGACCGAATCAAGGGCTTGTGGTCTAGGGGTTATGACGTCGCCTTCACACGGCGGAGGTCGCCGGTTCAAATCCGGCCGAGCCCACCATTATGTGGGGGTGGCCCAGCCTGGTAAGGCGATAGACTGCTAATCTATTGTCCGCAAGGACCCGCGAGTTCGAATCTCGCCCTCCACGCTCATGCTTCTGTCCAGACAGTCAAATTTGAAAATCAATTTTTTCCGCACCGACCTGTTTTGCAACGGATAAAATATCCATGGTGCGTCCATGAAATAGATAAACCGTACTCAACACACGAAACATACGGGCGGGGCCAGCCTCGAAAAAGTGATCCATGCAGCAAACATGAGGGATAAACGACTAAACCCCGAGAGGGGCCGCATGGATTGGGTATTACCCTCTCGTACCCTGTATGCGGATACACAGTATTAAAGGTGCTTACGAAGTGAAACGATACCGTTATCGGAATTATATGTCATTACACGGAATCGCTTCAAAGAAGGGATCTGTGCGACGTAGGAATGAATGAGGAAGAGACCTTCCTGATATCCTCTTCGATCATTTTTAATTTTGATAAATATCACAATGATTATTTGCGCCGTTAATAAATAGGCATACGACAATATACCGCCAGGTCGGCTGCGCGTGAATATGCTAGACCTTTTGGTGATGAAAATGAGTGAACACGAAAAGAAGAAACGAGGAAGGTACGCACTGTTCTCGATCGCAGTGGCTGCCATATTCGTCGCAGCTGCGTTCGCGTCCGTGACCGCAGGCAGCACCGCGCCCGCGGACGATGACGCGTATCTCGGGAGCGGGGCCACTTATACTGTGGGCGAAGGAGGAGATTATGAGGACTTCACCGATCTGCTGGGCAGTGTGACATTGGCGGACGGTGATACGATAGAGCTTGTGAGCGATATCGAATGTCTCGAAATGTTCGTGATCGACGGGATAGGCATTACGATAGACATGGACGGAAATGACATAGAGTTCGTCCTGACAGATCTTGATAACTTTGCAGGGATATACGTCAAGGACGGAAGCCTTACAATTATCAACGGCGGTAAGATCGTTGTCGACGGCATCGGCAAACACGGCATATTTGTGTTCGAGGCCTGTCTTACGGCCAACGTGAACATCGAAGCAGGCGCATCAGGCTACGGAATATATGCCGATACGTCCGAGGTCACGTTCACAGGCGACATCAAGGTCGGGGACGAAGAGGCACGCGGTATCAACGCGAAGGAAGATTCCGTCGTCACCGCCACCGGCAGTATAACTACGGGCCCCCGAGGCTGGGGCATCGTTGCCGCCGATACGTCCGAGGTCACGTTCACAGGCAACATCTACTTGAGTCACTCCAGCATCGGTGTCAACGCCTATGAATCAGCGGTCATTACCGTCACCGGCAACATCATGGCCGGGATCGATATGACATTGGGTCTCGCCGACGGCGTTACCGGCATATCTGCCATTGACAACGCAGTGATCACTTTCACAGGTAACGTCAACGCGCTCGGTGACGAAAGTCTGGGTATATATGCCAGCCACACAACCGAAGTGACGATCGATGGTAACGTCACGGTAGGCGACCTGAGCACAGGTATCCAAGTATACGATTCGGCCGTCATTACCGTCACAGGTAACGTAACGGTAGGCGAGGACGGTGTCGGCGTCTACGCCGGGGACGGCGGAGAGGCCACGATAGGCGGTAAGCTGATCGTCGGCGATGGTTCGGACCTCATCGTCTTGTATGAGGACGGCGCAGACCCGGATGAGACCATACTTGGTTCCGGCGACAACACCACGCCCACCACCAAGGCCGGCTATCTGACGTACACCGACGGCACATCGACCGTATGGATAAAGGAAGAGGGCGGCAATAACGGCGGAATGAACCTGATGCTCGTGATAGTCGTTGCTCTTATAATCGTGGGAGCCGTGGCCTCGACCGTGTGGTTCTTCTTCTTGAGGAAGTGACCTCTGAAACATAGACGAAGGCGATAAACGAGGAGGCCGCCCGGCCTCCTCCATCCTTATTTTTTTGAGATTTGATGTGAAGGTTTATTCCATCCTGTCGCTTATCGGATGAATATGAGATCGATAGTCATAAGCGACATACATGCGAAGATGTCGACCGCAGAACTTGTGAACGCGGCCGCCGACGAACATAGGGCGGATTGCATATTCGTTCTTGGTGATATAACACACTTCGGACCGTCGAGCGTCGCCGTCGAATACATATCAGCGCTGAAAAGAAAAGTGTACGCGGTACCGGGGAACTGTGATCCGCGTGATCTACCGATGTCCGTCTCGAAGGTCGCGACGGACATGCACGGTCGCACCGTTACCGTGGACGGCATGAGGATCGCCGGCCTCGGAGGTTCTAATCCTACTATATTCGATACCCCGTTCGAATTGAGCGAGGAGGAGATATTCTCCTCGTTGGACGCGATATGTGATGACGTGACGATACTTATGGTGCACACGCCCGCCTTCGGCCACCTGGACAAGATACCGTCGGGCATGATGGTCGGCAGCACATCCGTGAGGGACATCGTCGACAAGTACAGACCGCTTGTGGTTCTGTCAGGTCACGTGCACGAGGAACGCGGGATAAAGGAGCATGACGGCATCCTCTTCATGAATCCGGGCGCGGCCAAGGACGGATATGCAGCACTGCTGACCGTTGAGAACGGAGTCGCGAAGGGCGAGCTCCTGGTCCTCTGAACACAGGGATTGTTCATGATCGACCGCTTCTGCGGCTTTGCATACATTACTTGAACGTCGAATTGATCTCCGCCATTAGGTCCTTCATTCTCTTTTGCTCATCCTGTTCGAGCGTGGAGAACGCATCGATCTTCGGGCGCGCCCAGGCCATGAACGCCTTCGTGAGCTTCGTCCTTGAGTATTCATTGCCCATGCGCTCGTCGAATATCCTCAGTATCGGGACGTTCGGCATCGAGGCCGCGTGCTGGGACACATCCCAGCCGAGCTCCGACTTCGCCACCGTCACCAATGTGTTACGAATGAGATCTTCGAATGTAGGCATCTCTATGTCCCTATCAATGAAGTCCCTGGACCTCAGTATGTGCTTCGCACCCACTGAGTTTATCAACCTTCCCTGATCCTTCTTCTGCGACTCCGACAACGAGTCGGAGAACGCGGTCACACGTAATTTTTTAGCATGCATTATCGTCGCGAAGTACGCGATCTTGCCGGTGGACGACACCGGCATCATCGATATGTCCGTGTCAAGCGCGGGAGCGCCCGCGGACCTCATCATCTCGTTCATGGTCTCCAGGTACCAATAGTCGGGAAGGTTCTCCAGCAACAGGTTCTTCCCGTTGGAGAACATGCTCTGCGCTATGTCGAAGCCCAGCGCCTCCTGCACCGGGAGCAGCGCAGCATAATCGGTCGCGGTCTCCGGTGTACAGACAACCGTTCCCGCCTCGCGGTCGGTCATCTCCACCACTCTTACCCTTTCTATCTCGTTCGCACCTATCATGAACGGCGAATGCGTGGAGAACAGCGTCTGGTTCTTCTCGCTTAACTTTGAGACGGCGTTCCTGAACTCCGCCTGCTTCAATGCGTGCAGACTCGTGCCGGGCTCGTCCAGGAGGAGTATGCTGTTATCGTGCTTAGAATCCGCCTCGGCAAAGAACACCACCAGGAAGGAGAACGTCCACTGGAAACCTTCGGACCTCTGGTCGAGTTCCACCTCCACGCCCAATTCGTCCTTCACCACCACCTTGAGATACTGACCGTCCACGTCTATCTCGAGCTTGCTCGCCTCCGGACGCTCCGGGTCCGGGCTCCATATGTTCGTTATCTCCTCGGTAAGTCTGATACTCGCTGCGTTGAGCCTGTACTTCCTGTCGTCAAGGCGGTCCATGTACTCGCGCATCTCTTCCTGTGTTTCCACCTCCGCCTTGCTTATCTCTCCCGTGAGCGACAGGTCCTTGGCCGTGAACCCGAGGAACCTCAGGAAGCACTTGTTCCCGTAATCATATTCAGGATCTTCAACGAGGTCCTTCTCTATCCTCTCGGCCATCTTTCCCAAGTGTATTATCGGACGGACCTTCAGGTAGTTGCTGTATAGGACGAATTTAGGCAACAGGGAGCGACATATGCTCAGCGACCTTTCGTTGGTCTCGACGTTGAGCATCAGCTCCTTCAAACGTCTGTACCTCTCCTCTTCGGCACCACCTTCGTCAACGTAGACGAGATTCTCCTTCATCCATGATAGCAATCTCTTAGCAAGCGCACCGTCTATCTTGTCCTCCTCACCCATCAGGCCGAGGACATCTATCAGTTCGTTGCTTGGAAGATCGGTATCGGACGCGGTCGGCCTCTCCTTCTTGAAATTCTTGTCTATATGTGCGCTGAACCTGTCAAGGTCGCCCTCGATGTCGGAGAACGTCAGCTGTCTCGGACCGCCGTCGATCCTGTGCCAGCTCGAATTGTCCAGACGTCTTCCGACGATGTACGTCGCGTTCTCGTACCCCGGAGGGAGCAGCGCGGTATCGGACATCTCCAATGCAAAGTGACACTCCACCACCGTGAACGCCGCCGGATCGATACCGTTACGTGCTATATCTCGATCATAATCAGAACGCGGGTAATCCCTCAGCGGATTGAACGGCATGACGCCGGCCGAAGGGTTGAGTCGCTGCAGTGCCTGAAATATAGCGGTCTTACCGGCCTCGTTCGGTCCGACGAAAATCGTCTTCGTTCTCTCTATGTCGAAGTAGCCGGTGTCCTTTATGCTCTTATATCCTTTAATCCTAGCTTTGACAAGCCTCATTTGAATGCATCCCCAGATTGAATATACTGCTCCCGTATACGGCTTCTGCTTATAAATGGTTACGTGATAGGAACGAGCGTGCGCGCATACCGCTTTTTCAAAAGCATATGAAAAACCTTTAAATACGGTATCCTCTTTGCTCGTTCGGAATAACTATGGCACTTTGGCAGGGCAGATCAAGGAGAAAACCTACTGGCGGTAGACTCATCCTCAGTAAAGGCAAGAGAAGGTACGAGATAGGCACGGAGAAGCAGTTCACCAAGGTGGGCGCACAGAGCCTCAAGAGATACCGCGGCTTCGGCGGTAACGTCAAGGTAAGGATGCTCGCTGCCGAATACGCCAACGTCGTCGACAGGAAGACCAACAAGGTCACGAAGGTCAAGATACTTGGAGTGAAGACGAACCCGGCCGACCCTAACTTCGTTCAGCGCAGTCTCATCAACAAGGGCGCGACCATCAAGACCGACCTCGGTGACGCTGTCATAACGTCGAGGCCGGGACAGGACGGGGCCGTCAACGCGGTCCTGCTGGAATGATCCGGATATCATGACATACGACAAGGACAACGCGATCGTGCTGTGGCCCGAGTATTTTGAGGCCGGCCGCAAACGATCCGAAGGTCGCCGTGTCCCGAAGGAACTGTGCGTCAAGGAGCCTAGTCTGGACATCATCGCCAAAGCGGCCGCCATACTCGATCTGGAATATGAGATATTCGACGATGCCGCCTATCCGGGTAACTGGAGAGCGAAACGCGGCTGTGTCCGCGTGGAGAAGGGTAAGATAAAGAAGTCCGAGCTTCTGGTGAAGGTCGGGCAGTGTCTCATCGACAATCAGTGATCTCTCTTATGTCATAGGCAGAGGTCTTGTTCCTTAATGTCGGAACACTACCTAAACTCTCCGTTCTACGAAAAAAGAGCATATATGTCAATTTTCAGGAGATTTTTGTTCCTGCGGCGGTTTTGCGGAAGAATGAGCTGTACATTTTAATTATTACCTGTATGATTACGTCGCATGATATCGCGTTTGGAATCGAAGATCATCGACGAGAACTGCGAGGCGCTCGGCGTGCCCATCGACACGCTGATGGACAATGCGGGCGAGGCGCTATTCGAGGTTCTGGTGAATAAGTTCGGCGAAAAGAGGATATTGATAGTTTGCGGGGTCGGCAACAACGGCGGTGACGGGATGTCGTGCGCTAGACGCTTGGGAAAGAAGGCGACAGTTGCGATGATGTTCCCTCCCTCCGAAATAAAAAGTGCCGCGGCGAGGCGCCAGTTCGAAACGCTTCCCAAGAAGCACGTAATGTTCTCGGATGTCTCATTGGACCACTATGATGTGATCGTTGACTGCGTCCTCGGAGTGGGTGCTAGGACCCTCACAGATCCGTTGCTGAGGGATTATCTGAAAAAATTGAAGAGCTTCAAAGGGCAGATCGTTTCCGCGGACATACCTACCGGTTTCGGTACGAAGGATGCCGTGACGCCTGACATAACCGTGACGTTCCATGATATAAAGGACGGGATGACTGAGGCCAACAGCGGTAAGATCATCGTCGCCGACATCGGGATACCCCGAGAGGCGATACACTGCGTCGGCGTCGGCGATATGCTTCGCTATCCTATACCGAATGCTGACTCTCACAAAGGGGAGAACGGCAGACTGCTCGTCATAGGCGGCGGACCTTATGTCGGTGCGCCGGCCATGTCGGCGATGGCCGCTCTGAGGACGGGAGTGGACATAGTGCGCGTCGCCGTGCCGAAGAGATGTTTCGTACCGGTCGCTTCGATGACACCGTCGTTCGTCATGCACGAGCTTCCTGATGACATACTGAGAGAGATCGATGTCAAACACCTGCTTGAGCTTTCGAAGAAGGTCGATGCCGTACTGATAGGTCCGGGGCTGGGGACAGACGACGACACAATGGCCGCGGTGCGCGAGTTCATATTGAGATGCGATAAACCCACGGTGGTCGATGCCGACGCGATCGTCGCTATAGCGTCGATGGCCGTCCTCTCGAGAGAGGTTATCGTGACCCCACATAAACACGAGTTCGAGGAGTTCTCCGGTTTTGCATTGGCGAGCTGCGATCTGATGAGCATCGCGAAGAAGAGGAACGTGACGATGATCCTGAAAGGTGAGACCGATGTCATCGTGAGCAATGACAAGAAGAAGATCAACAACTCCGGAACGCCGGCGATGACCGTCGGCGGCACGGGAGATGTCCTGTCAGGAATAGTCGCCGGGCTTCTGTCCAAGGGAATGGACAAGTTCAACTCCGCATGCCTGGGGGCGTTCATATGCGGGACGGCCGGTGAGATGGCGTTCAAAGAGTTCTCGTACGGACTGACCGCGACCGATGTCATAGACATGATACCGAAGGTCCTGAGGGACAACTTGAAAGGATGACGGACATTCAGCCCGTTCACGGCCATCCTGCGCTGCGCATAGACGGCACCATTGTAGTAGCTGATCTGCACATAGGTGTCGAGAGCCATCTCGGTAGCAAGGGGTTCCATCTTCCGTCAAGGACGATGATGATGAGGGACGACCTTCTGAGCATCTCCGGTGATGCTTCACGACTGATTGTCCTGGGCGACGTGAAGGATTCCGTCCCAGGGTCGACGAAGCAGGAGTTCCAGGAGATACCGGAGTTCTTTCAAGCTATGCTCGAACACTTCGAGACGGTGGACGTGGTCATCGGGAACCATGATACCCAGATAGATGATTTTTTGCCGAAGCACGTGAACATCCGTCCCGCCGCGGGATTTAAGATCGGGGATGTCGGACTTGTTCACGGGCACACTTGGCCCTCGGCCGATGTGATGACGTCAAAGGTTCTCGTCACAGCGCACAACCACCCGACGGTGATGTTCTCTGACGGTCTCGGGAAAAGGACGACGGAACCGTGCTGGTTCAGAGCGGCGTTCAGGGATGTTGTTGGTGATTACGCAGAACACCCTGAGGAGATGATAATGATGCCTTCGTTCAACCGCCTTCTCGGCGGATCGCCGGTGAACGTGAAAGAGGAACGTTTCCTGGGCCCACTGATGACCGCGGATGTGATCGACATCGACGAAGCGAAGGTGTTCCTGCTTGACGGCATATTCCTCGGGAAGAGAAAGGACATCCTGGTTGACGGGAAATATAAAGAATAAGATAAGAGGGGTTTTGCCCCTCCGTTAGTGTTTAGTTGCGCGACACAACGTCGTACACGGAACCGTCGGAGTTCTTGATTGTTACCTTCAGCGGCATCTGTCCCGGTAGGCTGTGCGTTGCACAGGAGTTGCACGGGTCGTACGCGCGGAACGCCATCTCGGCCATGTTCAGAAGACCGGGGGACACTTCGAAGTTCTTTATCAGTGCCTTCGCGGCCTTCGCGACGGACATGTTCATCGGACCGTTGTTGTTGGTCGTCCCGACCACCATGTTGCATGCCGTGACGATGCCGTTCTCGTCGCATATGTAGTCATGCGTGAGCGTGCCCCTCGGCGCCTCTATGCATCCCACTCCGCGTCCTCCGGGCACGATGTCCTTCTGCTTTATGTCGCTGTTGCACAGGTCCTTGTCGGACGCGTTCTCCAGGCAGCGTTCGGCCGCATAGATCATCTCTAGTATCCTTGCCCAGTGCGTCGCCAGCGTGAAGTGTATCGGTCCCGTCACGCCGAGGTCCTTGAAGAATCCCTTGTACTCAAGGTACTTCTCCTGCGCATACGGCGTCGTGAAACCGTCCGCCACATTCAACCTTGAGAGCGGCGTGGCACGGTACATACCGCTGTCCGGGCCGTCCACCAGTCCTTTGTATCCGACGTTCTTGAGGTACGGGAACTTCTCGTACGACCACGGCTCCACTGCCTCGGCCACATGGCCCAGGTAGTTGAACGCGTCGTATCTGGCGAATTCCTTTCCGCTCGGGTCGACCACTTTCACCTGTCCGTCATGGAACTCCACCTTGTCGTCCTTGTTGACTATCCCCATGTAGTACGTCTCATGGTAGTACAGGTCGGGGTTCTTTATTATGTCCACATAGTCCTTGTTCTTCAGAACGACATCAGTGAACACGTTCAGCGATGTCTTGGCAAAGTCCACCAGGTTCTCGGCGATCGAGATCATCTCCTTCTGACCGTCCTTGGATATCCCTATCGACACTCCGCCGGGGACACCCATCACCGGGTGCGTCGCCTTGCCGCCGATCATCGCCTGTATCTTCTGTGCCTGCGAGCGCGCCTTCAGTACGGCGCTACCGAGTTCAAGACCGACCGCACCGACCACTCCGAGGACGTTCCTCGTCGCAGCGGGGTGCGCCGGACCCAGCACGAAGTCGGGCGATGCCAGCGCATAGAAGTGCGCTATGTGGCTGTGCACGAAGTGTGCGTTGTAGAACAGATCGCGTATGCGGAATGCTGTCTCGGTCGGCGTGGTGTTGTAACAACCGTCTATCGCCTTCGTCGATGCAAGGTGGTGCGCGCCGGGGCACACACCGCAGAGCCTCGCAGTGATCTGGTTCAGCTCGGTCACCTTTCTGCCGACGCAGAACCTCTCGAAGCCTCTCAGCTCCGGCACCTGCCAGTAGACGTTACTGACGTTCCCGCTGTTGTCAAGGAATATCTCTATCTTCCCGTGACCTTCGAGACGCGTTATCGGGTCCACCGTTATCCTCTTAGAATCTATCTTCTTCTTCTCATCCCAAATGATAGGTCCGGACATCTCACTGACCTCCTTTCTTCTCGACGACAGATCTCCTGATCAGCGCCTTGGACATTGTGAACGCATAGAAGTACCCCAGAGGGTCCTTCACTGAGGACATTATCTCTATTATGTCGTCCTCGCCGCATATCGGGTCCTTGTCGAGCACCGGGAACAGGGAGGCGACCGCTGTGAACACGCTCGCTCCCATCTCCGAAACTATGCTCGTCGGTCCGTAGCAGCCGCGGCACGGCTGCGCTGCGCGCGTACATTTCGCATCGCATCCTCCGATCGTCGCCGGGCCGAGGCACAGTATGCCCTGGTCCATCAGACAGAGTTCCGGATCGACGTCTATCTCGTGAGGCTCGACTATCTTCGTTATCCTTCTCGACTCCTTCTTGCGCGGACACTCTTCACAGAGGGTCTTCGACGACACTCCGATCATCGTTCCCTTCGGAGGAAGGGCGACGCCGTTGTACACGAAGTCCGCCACGGCCGCCACAAGCTGTCTTATGGATTCCTGCGTGGGCGGACATCCGGGTATGGAGTAGTCTATATCTATCACCTGATCAAGCGACTTGACCGTGTCGTAAAGCAACGGGAGCGTTACCTCGCCGTCCTCCGTCATGACGGAGGTCTGCGGCAGCACCGGTGCGGACTGCATGTCCTGGAACGCCTTCATCGACGGTACCTGCTTGTACACGTAGTCAAGTATCTCGTCCTTTCCGCCGGGCACGAGGTTCGCGAGCGCCGGCGATCCGCCGAAGCATGCGCACGTACCGTATGAAACGACGAGCAGTGACTTCTGCCTGAGCAGCTTGACCATGTGCTCGTTCTCGGTGTTCCTCACGGCACCGTTGATTATCGACACCGTGATCTCCTTGTCACCGAGGATCGCAACATCATGTTCTTTACCGTCGGTGGCGATCGGCCACATGACTATGTCAGCCATATCGCCTACCGTGAGTATGCGCTCGTCGGTATCAAGCATCGAAACGTCGCAACCTCCGCATCCGGCGGCCCAGTAGATCGCCATTTTGATCTTTCCTCCGGGCGGTGCACCGGGGAGCAGCGGGAACGCGTCCATCGGGTTCACGTACTCCTTCTTGGCCGACACAGCAGCGGCCGCAACGGGTGCGGCAGCGGCGGGTGCCGCTTTCACGGGGGCCGCCTTCGCTGGTGCCTTCTTCTCCTCTTTGTGGTCGGCGCATTCACAGCACTCCTCCTCCTTCTTCTTCTTGGCGAACAGTCTGTCAAAGAATCCCATTTAACCCACCTCCTTGAGCGGTGTCGGGCCCAGTTCTTTTATCGTGTTGACGAATGACGTGATAGTGTTCTGGAACTTCTCCCCCTCGGAGGCGGAGACCCATTCCAGCTTCAGCCTCTTCGGGTCGAAGCCGTACTGCTCAAGGACCATCCTGAGCAGTGCTATCCTTCTCCTCGCCCTGTAGTTGCCGCCTATGTAGTGGCAGTCCGCCGGGTGGCATCCCAGGATTATCACGCCGTCGGCGCCCTTCGCGAGCGCCCTGAGCGCATGCTCCGGGTCCACACGGGCGGAGCACATCGTTCTTATTATTCTGAAGTTCGTGGGCATCTGAAGCCTCGCAACACCGGCACCGTCGGCACCTGCGTACGAGCACCAGTTGCAGCAGAACGCTATGATCTTCGGTTCGAAGTCGGACATCACGCCACCTCCTCGAAGTCGAGGCATGCGTCTATCTCTGCCTGTATCTGGATGTTCGTGAATCCCTTCTGCTCCATCGCTGCGGACGGGCATGCCGCCACACAGCATCCGCATCCCTTGCAGAGACCGGGGTTGACATAGCTCTTGAGCCCGCCGACGCCGTCATCGACTATCTCGATGGCGTTGTACTCGCAGCATCCGACGCATATACCGCATCCGTCGCAGTGATCATCGTTGACCGATGCCACGATACCCTCGGATATGAGGTTGTCCTTGGACACTATCGTAAGCGCCCTGGCGGCCGCACCGGCGGCCTGGGCTATGCACTCGTCCATGAACTTGGGCCAGTGTGCCAGACCTGCGACGAACACTCCTTCCGTTGCGAAGTCCACCGG
>Ga0131853_10012965_pt1 | contig 15268 bp, 18 predicted proteins | sample TergutLab28metaG_FD_92764 | JGI IMG/M metagenome (GOLD analysis project Ga0131853, IMG submission 92764) | Labiotermes labralis P1 segment gut microbial communities from Petit-Saut dam, French Guiana - Lab288 P1 (version 2) (version 2) | ecosystem: Host-associated > Arthropoda: Insects >...
AATGACGAGGGAAGAACGGGAGCAGTTAGACCTTATTGGCAATGAAGGCGAGGGCGGCGCAGTCGATGTCGAAGGTACATATGTTACCATGATTCTTGGTATTCGCCCTGCTTTATGGTTGAATCCGTAGTTTTTATTGACTAATAAGCATAACGCCCTGCAAGCGGTAGTGAATAGTATTTATTTTAGGAGGCGGGTATGAACAAAATCATTTCACGTACACTTTTTGCGGCAGGGCTGATTTTAGTTGGCATGTCCTTGTATTATATTTTTAGAATTGTCCGTTTCGACCTTTGGGAAGATGTGATTTTTAGAATCGTCAGCGTGATGGCCTTTATTGGCGGCGGGGTTTTTATTGGTTTAAGCAAATCCTTAAAAAATCAGGATGACCTTATTCGTTTGTTGCAAAAATTAAATGATAAAACAAAATAAAAGGTGGAAATAGGAGCGTAATACATGAAAAAACTTGCAAGCATCATTTTAAGCCTCTGCATTATTCTTATACTAACGGCTTGCAGTATGCCGAATAGAGATATAACTATCCAAGTTGCTTTTGCAACAGATGAATTATTGAATCAGTATGAAAACTTCCATACGTTTATACACGTGGAAGAAGCAGAATATATGATTATCATGACAGATACGCCCATAACAAATTTTGCATTTATTTCAGTCGGCAACTCATTTGACCTTGCAGATTGGGATATAGATGAAGATACGGAATTGTATTTCTTTGCGGAAGATGTTTTATATTCGGCAGGTGAACTAACGCCGGAAACGCCATTTATGGTAAGAACATGGGGTGATTGGGGTATGATGCCACGAATTGGCATTACCTTTACAGATGCCAGCAATGTCACAAGGTATTTCCATATACAGCAGAGCATGATGGATGGCGAATTGCATATTACCCAATTTTAACAGGGTAAATCATATTTTGAGTTATTAGGGTGATATAAGGTGTTCAACATAGTCCTATGTGACGATGACAAAATAAATCTTAGCAAACTAAAAGATTTCATAGAAACCTATTTGGCATCTAAAAATATTATTGGGCGCGTCTACGACTTCAGCGACCCTATTATTTTTTGGGCAGATGCGAAAGAAAACATCCACAGATACGATTTATTCATCTTAGACTTAGAAATGCCCGATTTATCGGGTGATGTGCTGGTCAAAAAAATTAAAGAAGTAAAGAGCAATGCTCAAGTTATTTTGCTTACCTCTCACGATGAATATGCGCTGGATGCCTTTGAACTTGAGGTGTTCCGCTTTATACCAAAAGGGCAGCACAAAGTCCGCCTTTGCAGGGCGATAGATACAGTTTATGAGCGAAAATTGAAAAATAGCGATAAATACTATATATATCACTCTCGTGAGGGTGAAGAAAAAATCCAGCACAGCAACATTGTGTATGTAAGCAAAGACCAGAAAAATTCTATTTTAGTGACAGGGGCAAACGAAACAAAACCTGTTAGGATGTCCCTTGCCGAGATGCACTCTGCCCTTGCTTCGGATGATTTTATTTTTATCAACCGTGGCATAATCGTGAATATAAACCATATCCACCGCATTACAAGACAGCCTTTTAATGGGGTTGAGCTTACCAATGGCGAAACATTTGAAATTAGTAAAGCAAGGGTAAAAGAAATTATCCAGTTGCTTAATAAAAATTGGAGCAGGGTTTGATGAGCATGGGTGCAAGAGATATTTTTTTCATGTTTTCTGCTACATATCAGATATATCTCATGTTGCTTTGTTTTGATGGCTTGCTGACTTCGAGATTTTCAAATACCAAGCATAGATTTATTCAAGTTGCAGTAGTGGCACTCATGGTTGCAATAATGCATATAACCGATTACGGCAATACTTTTAATTTTGGCTTTGGGCTGCTTGTCCTGCTGACATTTGCCGCTATTTGCGGCAAGATTTTTTATAAGAGCAAGGTATTTAGTGTAACCAGACCATCAACAATTTCTATCGCTATAATCTACTGGGCTTATGTTTCGGTATGGACAATAATAGCTGCTGTATTAGCAACACTTATATCCGAAGATGGCGGGGCTATTGCAAGTTTGACATATGATTTTGCCGACGTCTCACAGATGCTTGTGTATATATTTGTTGCTCGTTTTCCGATTTTAGCAGGATATATTATACTCAAAAAACGCATAAAGGGACAGGATGCGGTAAATTCATCACGATTTTTATATTTAGTATGCGCTTCTGCTATTATACTGATTGTGACGATATTTCCGCTATACTCTACATTTGCTTACAGCGAAGATTTAATAGATATAATCTCATTTTTATCCAATACTGTTCTGCTAGTTGTTTTTTCGTTTACTATTTTGAGCATACTCTATCAGCGTATATCGTTAAAAGGACAAAAGGTGCAACTTGACCTTACCAGGTTAAGAAATGAACTGCTCAACCAAAACTTAAATGATGTAAAACATCTGCATCAAGAGAGAGGAAAGCTTGCCCATGATATGAAAGAGCATTTAAGCGTGCTGTATAGTTTAGCCAAAGACGAGAGCAGCGAAAAGCTTTGTGCTTATATAGAAAAAATCTATTCCCCTCTAAAAGATATTGTGCGGATAGAAAATACAGGCAACGAGTTTTTAGACACCATTTTGACAGTTAAAAAGCAACAGGCAATAAAGCAGGGTGTAGCAATAGATATTGATTGCGATATTATAGCTCCGCTCAATATTGAGCCTGTAGATTTAACAGCCATATTATCCAATTTATTGGAAAATGCTTTAGAAGCCTGTGAAAAAGTCGAGGATAAAAACGAGCGATATATCTTTGTGGATATTAAATCACAGGGAGCGTTTCTAAACATAAGGATAGAAAACTCCACAAACGACACCTTGATAAAGCAAAACAAGGAAATGCTTACAACCAAGAAAAATAAAGAGTTGCACGGCATCGGTTTGAAAAGTGTGCGTTCTTCTGTAGAACGTTATCAAGGTGATATTGTTTTTGAAAATCAAGAAGGTATTTTTATTGTTTCTATCGTATTATGTTTGGATTTATAAGCGCAAAAGGGAGCGTAAGCTGATTAATCAAGCGACGCTCCTTTTTTTATCTACATAGTAACTAATACCCTAATTATATTGACCACAATGGCAATCACCCCAAGCAAGGATATATAAACTCCCCATTTCTTTTCCTTCTTAGTTAGTATAGCCCCCAAAATAATGAACACAAGCCCTGCTGCTGTATTAACTATAAATTGTGGGTCAGTAATAATCTCAATCATAATAGACCGCCTTTCTGCTTATACAAGCAAATCCTTTTTATCAATATTTCTAACAGACATGTACGCCAAGATGATGCCGACAGCCCCAACCCCAAGGGTAATTGCAGCAGATGTAATCAAGCCTCCCGCTTCGCCTACCGAAGTACCCATAATAGCCACAACAATAAGAGAAGAAACGATTGTAGCAATAGTTGATTTGTTTATCATGCCTACGAACAGCGAGAGCATACCCATCATGATTGAAGCAATGGACAGGGTTGCTATAAGCCCTATTTCTCCAATGGTTAAACTATATTCAAGTTGTGGCGCAAACCGAGCCAAGATTGTAAAGTAGGTGTTTTGAAGTGTCAGAGTAGCAAGCATTGATAAGAAGATAGTTGTATTGACAACAACCAACTTAGACACAATCAGCTTCTTGCGGCTTATCGGATAAGTGAAAAGTAAAAAGATGGTTTTGCTCCGAAATTCCTCAACGATAATTTTCGCAATTAAAACACCTTGCCATACAATGAATGTTGCCAGATTCAAGGTGCTTATTAGTGACACGACATCTACACTAGCCTCATCCGCACCGGCAAATAATAGTATGGGTGTCAACAGGCCCAACATAATAAAGTTTGCGATGGCAAGGTGAATTAGATGTGATTTGATACTGAATTTTTTCAACTCAATTTTAATAAGATTTGTCATTTTTATACACTCCTTCTGTTTGTTGGTTGATTTAGGATACCTAAGAAATATTCTTCAAGGTCTGTTGCCTTTGCTTCATCCATTGCGATTTCCTCAATGAAACACCCATTGTCTAATATCCCTATGGTGTCGGCTACCTTGGCTAATTCGCTGATGATGTGGCTGGAAATGAGGATTGTTACGCCGAACTCTTTATTGAGCTTTAGGATTAATTCACGGACATCTACAATGCCTTTTGGGTCAAGCCCATTGATAGGCTCATCTAAAATCATAATATCCGGGCAGCAAAGAAATGCCCTGCCTATTGCCAAGCGTTGTTTCATGCCCAAAGACAGCGTTTTCACCTTTCGGCGGTGGGTATCTTCAAGACCAACCAGACTTAGAATGTTGTCAATGTCTTTCTTGTAGGATGGGTCTACATAATCGCAATGCAACCGAAGATTTTCTTCTACGGTAAGATGTTGATAGAAAACAGGAACCTCAATGATATTCCCTATTTTCTTAAAAAGCTCAGAGCCGCTGGCGGTCATTTCTTTACCAAGAATTTTGATTGTGCCAGATGTTGGCTTTATAATGTCCAAGACGACTTTCATCAGCGTTGTTTTTCCTGCGCCATTTGCCCCAAGCAGTCCGTAGACCTCCCCTTTTTTGATTTGCATAGTTACATTTTTCAGAACTTCATGATTGCCGAAGTTTTTGCTTAATTCATAAATTTCTATAGCAGTTGTCATTTTCCTGCTCCCTTCTTTGTTTTGCGCTTTCCGTGCGTTTTGTTCACGCGTGTTTCGCTTGATGATGTTATTATAGATTGTGGGAGAGGGCAGATGTATTTTTGTCTGTCGATTCATATATTTTGTCTGTGAAGTAGATATTGTGTCCGTGAAACAGCGTTTTTTGTCCGTGAGTATCGCTGTCGTAAGCAAGCAATTTGATGAGCAACTAACTTCAAAGCCTCATAACGTTATAATTGAAATTGCGAGCAGTAAACCTAAATAGCCCAGAGCAATCAACACGCTCTGGGCTATATTTTTTGCGAAATGGTTTCAAACACCTTGACAATGTGCTTCTGAATAATCATAGGCGAGATTGACGAGCAGAGTAATAAGCCCCCTTAAGATTGCTTTTGTCTTTAAGATGAGCTATACATCAAATGTCAATGCTCCACTTCATAATAAAGGGATAGGTCAAGCAAAAAGAGTAGTAAGATTAAAACCGAGACAGTAGAATCTAAAAATAATTTTACATGTTCTAATGAAACATGACATACTGTTGTCGTGCTTACTATGATATGATTTGCTTATGCTAAAAAGCAAATCAATATTGAAATTAGGAGAGCTGATAAATTGAATTTTAACAAATTAGCAGTTACAGTAAATGTTTGGAAAGATTACGGCGCTTGTTTTGACTTTTACACCGAAAAAATGGGACTGGTTCCATCTTGGGGCGATAGAAATAGTGAGTGGACTTCATTCTCCGCAGAGAAAGGCACACCGCCTTGTATTGCAATATTCGACGCAAATTTGATGGCAAAAAATGATGATGAATACGAACCGCCAAAAGAATTTACTCAGCCGGATACAATTACATTAACTATTCCAACAGATGATATCGAAAGAGACTATAAGCGGCTAAAGGAAGCAGGCGTGGAGTTTATTGGCATCCCTGAATCAAAAGAAATGGGTTCTAAGTCTGTAAAATTTAGAGACACAGAAGGCAATCTTCTTGAATTGGGAGAGTTTGAAAATTATTTTACCGGAACAGATGAATAACATAAATTGAGCATTATCTGCATTTGTGCAACTTCGGGCGCAACTTGCGCCCGAAGTTGCGCAGTAGTTTTGCTACGCAAAACAGTATTCTACTTTGTATAGGGAAAGCAAAAAGCCTATAAATTAAAGTTTTAAAAGACTTTGGCTTATAGATTTTCTATATTTATAGTGTAAATCTATTAATACGACATCTGTTGCTTATAAGCCATATCCCAAAACAAATATTCAAACTCAACGCTAGAAATAAAAATTTCCTCAATTTTCTCTCGTTGCGCATCTGACATATTCGCTACAAGTTTATCAAGCGCATCATAGAACCATTCAAATGAATCGGAAAACTCTTCGCTTGCATAATTTTCAATCCATGCTCTGTAGTAATTCCCTTCTAGTTTATCCGCGTATTGTGTTTTTAGCCTTTTGCCGTAGTCTGCATATGTCCATGCACAGGGGAAAACAGCGGCGAGTACTTCTGCCAGTCCTCCTGTAAGCCCGTAAGAAAGCATATTAGCCGTATATGATCTATTATAAAGTGAGGATTTAACTGTTTCAACTTCATGTGGCATTATGCCACATCCTTTCATATATTCGCGATGTACATCCATTTCGCCTGAGAAAATATAATGCTGCGTCTTCGAGAAATTTGCCATATATCTTCTGTGTCAGACTTCAGCACAGCAGTTGCAAAAACCTTTGCGTATTGTAAAAGATAAAGATAGTCCTGCAATAAATAGAACTTGAATTTACCATTTCCGAGTTCTTGGACAAATGGATGATTGTATCCGTCCTCCCAAACTTTTGCAGATTTTGATTTTAATCCTCTTGAAAATGACATGGTGAATCCTCCTAGTTTTATTTTGACAGCGACAACCTCCCAGTACAATGTACAACATAGTTTTGCATTGGGGAAAATGTCAAAAATAAATGCTTTCATACAACCGAACCGCTTTTGAACAGTTCCTTTATCTCCTGAGCTGCTTTTTTTGCATCCGCCTGTGAAACAATGGCAGATACCACGGCTATACCGTCTATGCCGATTCCATGAAAAAGCGGTATGGTTTCTTTATTTATGCCGCCAATAACAACAATCGGTATGTTGATTTTTTCTCGAATCAGCCGAAGTTCGTCAATACTTGTGAAATTTGCATCTGCTTTTGTACATGTAGTAAACATCGCCCCGACACCAATATAATCCGCGCCCGCTTCCACTGCAGTCAAAGCCTCCGTTAAACTGCTTGAAGAAACCCCTAGAATTTTATCCTGTCCTACAATACGCCGCGCTGCTTTATAAGGCAAATCATCTTGACCGATATGCAGCCCATCTGCGTCCACAGCTACCGCAATGTCGGCGCGGTCATTTATTATTAAAGGCACCCCCAAGCGCGTAGTAATTTCCCTCACACGCGATGCAGTATGAAAAAATTCCTTAGATGAAGATATTTTTTCGCGCAGCTGTACAACAGTGCATCCACCTAAAACCGCTTGCTCAACACATTCTTCGATGCTGTCGGCGGCCATGAGTTCCCTGTCGGTCACAAGATAAAGCGTATAATCAACGTTATGCTTCATGGCACTTAGCCCGCCTTTCAAGTATATTTGCATTCATATTGCTTACAGCATCATAAAGCGCGACATGAAAACTGCCGCCGCCAAGCTGCCCCTCTCTTTCAAACGCTAACTCCCCCGAAATGCCCATACAAACCATAGCGGCAGCGGTGGCGGCAAACAGCTCATCCGGCGAAGCTCCGCAGAATGAACCGATAAGTGATGAGCACATACAGCCTGTGCCTGTCAAGTTGCCTAGCATTGAGTGTCCGTTTTTAACATAAACAATTTTGTTTCCATCGGAAATAATGTCTGTCTCACCGCTTATTGCCACTATACAATCCATCTTTTTTGCAAGATTTTTAGCAATCCGCCCTGCGTCATCTGCTTTTGCCATATCGCTTTCAGATGCGTCAACACCTTTTGTTGCGGCTTCCAGTCCTGCCATAAATTTAATTTCAGAAATATTTCCTCGAAGTACGGCTAATTTTACATTATCAATCAAGAGTGAGGCGATATCGTTGCGAAATTTTGACGCACCAACGCCTACAGGGTCAAGTACAACAGGTATACCCTTTTCGTTTGCGGATTTCCCAGCTGAAATCATGGATTGTACTGTGCGCTTATTAAGCGTTCCGATATTTAAAACTAAAGCACTTGAAATAGCAGCAATATCAGCCGCTTCTTCGACAGCATCTGCCATAACGGGCGAGGCTCCGATGCCTAGCGTTATATTGGCGCAGTCATTCACGGTTACATAGTTTGTAATATGGTGAATAAGCGGCTTCTTTTCATGCACTTGGTTCAAGAGATTTCCGATTTTCCTATTTATCGTCATTATCCTCTTTTCCCTCCCAGTATGCTGTCTAACTTTTCAATTTTCGATTGTATTGTATTTGTGTAACCCGGACGAATATCAGCCTTGAATGAAACTCCCGTGCGAAAACCTTTATTTGCAAGCACAAAAGCCGCTCCTTTAACCACTTTCATTACATCGTCCCATTCACCTTCGATTTCTGTTTGCATAGCTGTTGTACGATGCGAAAGCCCGGAAGATTCAATCACTTTAATCACTTCCGAAACATAAGCCGAAAGCCCTTCTTTCCCCGCATCCAATGGGTAAATAGCTACTGAAATTAGAGTATTCATTATAAAAATCCCCCTTTTTTGTATAACTGATAAAAATGATGTATCGGGCCGTTGCCCCTGCCAAGTTTCGGCGCGTGAATTATTGCAGTATTTATATACTCCTTTGCATTTTCAACAGCTGTATTAACCGATTGCCCAAGTGCGAGATTGGAAGCTATTGCAGATGAGAATGTACAGCCCGTCCCGTGGGTATGTTTTGTGTTTACACGCGGAGCAGAATATTCAAAAAAATTGTTACCATCAAATAAAATATCAATGGCATCGCCCTCACTATGACCGCCTTTTACCACAACTGCGCGGCACTTCATTGCATGAATCAGCTTCGCCGCTTGACGCATATCTTCTTGATTTTTTATTTCTATTCCGATTATTTTTTCAGCTTCGGGAATGTTTGGCGTTATCAAATCTGCCAAAGGCACAATTTCAGATATTAATGTGCTGATAGCTGACTCTTCCATCAAAGCGCTGCCGTTTTTAGCATACATAACCGGGTCAACTACAACATTTTTGGGTTGCCACCTACGGAGCTTGCCCGACACGGCAAGCATAGTTTCGCGGCAAGAAAGCATACCGATCTTTACTGCGTCCGGTGGAATATCCTCGAATACGTCATCAATTTGCTTTTCGATAATATCCGTACGTATGTCTTGATAATCTGTTACGCGAAAAGTGTTCTCTGCCACGACTGATGTAATTACAGTCATGCCGAAAACACCATGTGCCGAGAACGTTTTTAGATCTGCCTGTATTCCCGCACCGCCGCTGCAATCAGAACCCGCAATGGATAGCGCTGTTTTCATTTTATCATCCCCTTACTTTTTAGAAATTGCTGAATTATCCACAACCATAATGCTGCCAACTGCAAGACGTTACCGACAAGCATCTCTGCCAAACCCAGCTTACATCAAAAACACCCTTGCCACACATCCGGCAAGGGTATTATATCTTCCGAGTATCTGCTTCCTACGTTGGTATCAGCCAACAGGTTCAAAGGGTCAGGTTTTACCTTCTCAACTCCAAAGAGTCCCCCTGCAAACAAGTAATACTAATCTCAGATTAATACATAGAGTGATAAGCACGGCGGAAAATCAGTTGAGATAGGTGATTTTCCGCAAAGCCGTAAGGCTTTAGAGTGAAAGCAGTCTATGATTTTAATCGAGATTAGTATAATATTCAATTAATTCCACTCTAGCACAAAATGGTTAAAACTGCAAGAACAAATTTCATTTTTTTTACAAAATAATACAAATCAATCCACCGCTGCCTTCGTTAATAATTTTTTGCAGCGTTTCTTGAAGCTTAATTTGAGCATCCTCCGGCATATGATACAGCTTATTTTGAAGCCCGTCTTTAACAAGCTCATACATCGACTTGCCGAACATGTTAAGCTCCCAAATGTTCGCAGGATCCTCCGCAGTCTCCGTCCTGATATACTCGATCAAATCCTCGCTTTGCTTCTCAGTGCCAACGATTGGTGATATCTCGGTTTCAATATCCGCTCTAATCAGATGTATCGACGGTGCACTAGCTTTCATCTTAACGCCATATTTCGCGCCATGCTTGAAAATAACCGGCGCATCTAGCTTCATTTCATCTAGCTGAGGAGTTACTATGCCGTAGCCTTTTCGCTTAACTTCTTCCATAGCGAACTTGATTTTATCATGCTCCCGCTTCGCCTCGGCCAAAACTTTAATCGTCGAAATAAGCTGATATTCGCCGCTTATGTCCATCCCTGTAGTTTCGGATATGACCTTATAAAACAGGCTGTCACAAACCGACACTTCAATATATGCTGACCCTTCACCAAGCGAGATTTTGTCAACATACGCCTTTTTAATATGATCATTTTCTTCCATGCCGACTATAGAACCTTTGACTTCCCTTAGTTTTGTTACATTACTTAATACATCTTTGACCGTTTTAATCAGATCCATTTTAAGCCAATGTGTCGTCTCAAGCGTCTCGATCCATTTCGGGAAGTTAATTTTAATTTCAAGAAGCGGAAATTCATACAGAACTTTTTCTAATATAGCGCTTATGTCATCTGCCTTAAGCTGCGCGCAGTTAACCGCGACCACCGGCACGCCGTGCAGTTCGCTCAGCTCGCTTTTAAGCTTCTCTGTCTCCGGTGCGTATGGCTTTGACGTGTTTAAAAGTATGACAAACGGCTTATTCATCTCTTTAAGCTCATTTATGACGCGCGTTTCGGCGTCTATGTATTCTTCCCGCTCTATATCGGTGACAGATCCATCGGTCGTAACAACAATACCGATTGTCGAGTGTTCAGTTATTACTTTTCGCGTACCAAGCTCAGCAGCCTCAAGAAACGGCATTTTCTCATCAGACCACGGCGTCGAAATCATACGCGGCATGTCGCCGTCAAGATAACCGTTCGCCTCATTAACAAGATACCCAACGCAATCAATAAGCCGCACTTTGAAGTTAATTTGGTCGTCAATAACGATATCAACCGCCTCGTTCGGCACAAACTTAGGCTCCGTCGTCATAATCGTCTTACCCGCTGCGCTTTGCGGCAGCTCATCTTTTGCCCGCTCACGATTAAAGGTGTTTTCAATGTTAGGCAGCACCAAAAGATCCATAAACCTCTTAATAAAAGTTGACTTTCCCGTCCGAACCGGTCCGACAACGCCTATGTAAATCCCGCCAAGCGTACGCTCCGCAATATCTCTGTAAATTTCGTAGTTTTCCATATGAATATCCTCCTGTTTCCCTTAATGTATCGGTACAATATTATATGAAAGACTTTTATGAGGTATGCGCTATAAGAGGCAAAAAAAGCCCGAATTTCAATTGCGCTTCACCTTATTTGCTAAATACTAGCTATAAAAAGGCAATACCCTCCATACACAATGTACGGCACTCTTAAGGAATTATGATGATTTTAACTTTTATATCCTGTTCATAAGCATATTTTATTGTATTTCTTGTGCCTCCGGAAGAGGAACCATTGTAAGCCGCTATTAATCGACTGCTACGGTCAACCATATATTTATTTCTCTCTTGATAGCAGCCTTTAATATAATTTGTGTGCAGAGTAATTATTGAATTACATCTTTTAAGGACGCTCAGATACCTATCTCGCCATTCCTTTGTCCAATTATTTGCTTGTCCTTCATATGGCAAAATAGCTATTAAGCGAATGATTGGATTGGCTATGCGAAACTGTAAAACCAATTCCGCCGCCACCAAGTCAATACCGTTGCAGCCTCCGTGATAAAAAATATTATATCCATCTAAAATGGCTTCATGGATAGCTTTTTCAAGTTCTATTTTTATTGCTTCAAGTGAGCCTGTCAGTTTATCAATCCTGTGTCCGCTGAAACAGCAAGCTTTTATATTTCTCATTTTGCACCTCCATAATTATTTTTTCTATGCCCATGTATATTGGCATTATTTTTCTGATTTTATCATATATTAAGAGAAAATGCAATTGATAATAGGCATTGGGGTTGATACGATGAAGCAGTATTTAATAAGCGATATAAACATATCTAAAAACATTGTTAATCTACGCAAAGCTGCGGGATTAACACAGAATTATGTTGCTATTAAATTGCAGACAATGGGGTTGAATATTTCACGGTCTCGGCTGTCTATGATTGAACTAAATCGCTTAAATGTTCCTGTGAGTATGATTGTAGCTTTAAAAATTATTTTCAAATGTGAGTATGCTGATTTTTTTATTGGGCTTGAAGAAAAGCTTTCAGAGTTGGGGATGAGTGAAAACTAAGTTAACTTTACACGAAAAACTACTTTAATTTGCGAGAAGAAAAAAAAGCTTCTATATCGAGAGGCTTAGATAATATAGCTCACTTAATATAAATATATATTTAGTGCATATTAATTGAAACGAGGTAGTGGCATGATGAAAAACCAAAAGCACATAAGTATTCGTATTGACGAAGATACTCTTAAAAAATTCCATTGTGTTGCCAAATATGATGACCGCTCTGCAAGCGGACAAATTATGTTTTTAATACACAAAAGCATAAGAGAGTTTGAGGAAAAACATGGGGAAATAGATATGGACAAGTAAGAATAATTAATAAGTGATTGAGCTGCAACGACGGGAACAAATCATATACATATTTCGTTAATGTAATATAAATGTAATCTGAAAGGTCGTGTTCCCATGAAAAAAATTACCTCAATAGCTTTGGCTTTAGCGCTTTTTACAACAACTGTCTTGATGCTCCCGGGCAGGAGCGGCGGCGACTTCAGCGAAATTTTAGCATCAGATAGGACATTCGCCGATGACAATTTTGAAGGCGCTCAAACTGACGTTCCTATTATTAACATTGACGAAGTTTTAACCGGACATGCAGAGCGCGAAGGCTTTATTGTAGCTCCGACAATGTTTAGCCAAACGGGCATTGACGCGTTAAGTTCATTTGTTTTACGGGTGCCTGAGGGAAGAGGGCTTCCGGATGTTTCAATTGACGGCCTTTTGGAAGACGAAATTGAAATTATGAGCAAAGATGAGCGCACATTTCTCATAACACCATCAATTCCCCTTACTCATAATAATGTGTACGTTGTTCGCCTCACAGACACGAACGCAGGGCAGCTTACGTGGGCATTCCAAACGGCTGTCCGCTTTGGCATAATATCAACATCGCCACGAAACCAAGCGACTAACGTACCTGTTTATACAGGGATCGAAATCGCTTTTTCCACAGGCGAAAACATTGATATATCAGAAAATTTCAGCATCTACCCGCATGTGGACGGCGAATTTTTATACAGAGGAAGTTCATCAATTTTCGCGCCGAAAAGCCCTCTCGCGTTCGGTCAGATTTATACTGTTACATTAAGTTCGGGAGTTTCTTTGCAAAACAGCATGGAAACTATACCACAAAATGTCACATTTTCGTTCGAGACGGAAGGCGAAGCTACGACACGCGAACGCCGCGAACATGCTTGGAGCGTCCATTTTCATGCACCGATTGTTGAATTTCCAACGTTCTCTAACCCGGTCGCTTTTTTCTTTTTAAGCTCTAACGGCAGAAGCGCACGGCCAAACCTCCAAATTAGCACATATCACATCGCGGACGAATATCAAACCATCCAAGCCGCAAATCGCCTGGCGGATATACAGTGGTGGTCAAACTTTAATCGCGAAAATCATTTTATCGAAACATCAAACTTGACAAATATTGATGTTTCGCATCCGCGTATTGATGATGAAAGTGAATGGTGGGCATCAGGCAATTTCGAACTGCCGATTAATTTACCGCCGGGCTTTTACGTCATGGAGGCGACACTTGGCGACGCACGCGATCAAATGATAATACAAATTACCGACATGGCGGTGCAAGTTATCGCCGATGACAGCAGGGCGATAATTTGGGCAAACAATATGTCAAACGGTCAGCCGATCTCAAATGCAACGGTATATGACCCTTTAACACAGATGACAACTCAGACAAGCGAATACGGCGTAGCAGTTTTAGAGCGCGCTTTAAATTCAGGCGAATATTTAATTATCCGAGCCCAAAACGGAGATTCTCACGTCTTTTTCGTTCATTCCGGCGCATTTCAGTGGTTTCACTCCGGCGAGCCGGGTGGAATAGCAAGGCATATGATCGATGCAGAAATAAGCTGGCAGCCAAGCTTTATGCCGCGTATGAGCGTCCATAGTGCGAACAATCAGTATTGGACGGCGCTTCATCTTGACAGAACACTGTTTCAGCGCAGTGATACATTGTCTCTTTGGGGCTTTGCACAGAACCGACGACGCACCGAAAATATTACGTATGTGACCGCCGTTTTAACCGAAAACTCATGGCATAGATGGGATACGCACGAGAATGACACACTGCACATTCAAAATATACCGGTTGTAAATGGCGTATATTCGGCTGAAATCGGCCTGCCAAACCTTTCACCGGGCTTTTACGAAGTCGCGATTTATCACAATGGTATTGTCCTAAGTTCAACATTTTTCCATGTTATGGATTATGTCACACCTGCGTACCGACTCACGATTTCGTCTGACAAAGCGGCGATTTTCGCGGGGGAAACGGTTAATTTCACTATGAGAACTGAATTTTTTGAAGGTACACCTGTGCCTGAACTGCAAATTTCGTACAGTATGTGGGGATGGCAGCTTAACGCGCCTCAGGGCAGGCAGTCCATAACGGATTTAGACGGAACTGTCAAAACAAGCGCATCACCGACACCAAACACCGCTGATGCACAAGGAGAGCAAACTCTAAGCTTTACAGCAGAGGCGACGCTTCCCGAGATCGGATGGACATTCGTTGAACAGCCCGTGCGAGTTTTTATAAACGACATCCATGTAAGTCCTACAGCAAGCCGCGAAGGCGAAAACGCGACGTTAACGATAGATGTTCACGACATAACTCTTGACAGGATAAACGGCAACACAGCAACGCACTGGGGAGACTTTCTCGATAATCCTACAACAGATCAAAGATTAAACGTTGAAATTGTTGAAGTGTATTGGGTTAGAGTACGTGACGGGCAGCGCTATAATCACGCAACACGTGAAGTTGTGCCTTGGTACAGACATGAACGGCGCGAACGGCAAATTACGCGCTTTGACTTGACAACTGACCAAAATGGTCATGCAACACATGATTTTACAGTGCCGGATCGAGAAAATACAAGCTATATAGCTAGAGTCAGAACGACAGATGGCAATAACCGCACTATGAGCTTTGACACTTTCATTGGGCGCGACTGGTCTTCGTTTTTCGCAAACGCAAACGAAGACACATTATTTTTATACGGTGCAAATGAAGATGGCTACGATATAGGCGACGCAATTGAGTTAACTGTCAGGAGAAACGCTGAAACGGTTGAG
>Ga0131853_10012966_pt1 | contig 15268 bp, 11 predicted proteins | sample TergutLab28metaG_FD_92764 | JGI IMG/M metagenome (GOLD analysis project Ga0131853, IMG submission 92764) | Labiotermes labralis P1 segment gut microbial communities from Petit-Saut dam, French Guiana - Lab288 P1 (version 2) (version 2) | ecosystem: Host-associated > Arthropoda: Insects >...
AACGCCCTATTTTAAAAGAACCGTCAGTATCATCTTGATGCACGCCAAACGTAGGGTCGTGCGATACTTTACGTCTCAAAACGTTTCGAATACACTCTGAATGCATACGTGAAAGATCGGTTTGTGGTTTAGATCCCAATTTAAACAGAGGCATTAAACCGATTATTCGTTTCCGTTTGGATTTTTTTTAAAAACTCGGTTCGGCACTACCAGTTTCTATAATGGGAATGGGTTTGGGTTCCCGTTCTTGATGATCACGAACTTGGGTCCATTTATTGTAACTCTGGTCGTTAGTTTGAAATATCTATTTAAAGGACGGCGGTGATGGTGGTGTTTGAGAACGGTTTTCACACATTTCCGGAGGAACTAAAATCATACGTTGCAAAGGCATTTGTTAAATGATACTAATTAGTGTTCCTATTACAGCCGACAAAATACTTATCAGTAGTGGAACTCTAAACACAACTTTCGAATTAAAAGTTTACGTTTACTTTTGAAACAAAGCTTTGGACCAATTAACGCACGTAAACGATTCTTATATTTACTTAATTTATTCTTTTCCCTTTTGTTTATTTTATGATTTCCATTTAGCGTATTTCTTGCACACTCGACAATAGCTTTCATCAAGTCGTCGCCGGCAGTAGTCAGTAACCGCCATCTGGCTTGCCATTTAGCGTCTTTAATGCGTAAAACACCCCTATTTATATCTATTACTGATAAATAAATAAATATAATAATTAAATAAATAACCTAATATCCATAGGTTAAGGAGTCAAAATTGTCCATAACCCGGCGCTTCTTAAAAACAACCTTGCACTGCTTCGTCTCGGGTTCTCAAACCACTACACCACCATGTTTCCGTTTGATCTTCCGCGGGTTGTGTACATGCACTGGCGGGGCGTTTTCGAGAATCATATCCAGAAATGTGGTGAAGTTTATAACTTTACAATTCTCATAATTCAAGGTTATAACCTTCACTTTGCATTTTGTTGCAAGTTTTCCGGTCGAGGGGCAAAGTACCGAAAACGCACAGTTTTTGGACTACCCGACACAAATTCGTCTACAAAGGAGTAAGAGCCGTACTCCTCTAACTCATCTGTGTGGTAACCCAGATAATCCCCTCTTTTGACTTTTGGGGGGTCATCATCCTTCTGAATGAAGATGACCGAGTCCGTATCACAGTACAAAACAGACTCTTCTAACTTTCCAGATACTCGTAAAGTTGTAGCCGAGCTTGAGGCGTCACGTTTCCAGCAACCGCCACGTTAGTATTCTTCACAACTGCAATGTTGTCTTCGGAATTTTTCCAAGAGACCCATGCCACTTCATCGTTCGGGAATATGAGGTTTGCAACCTCAGTACCCGGACAAGTCAAGATCACGTGAAACTCTTTCTCTGAGTCCACAATATTAGTCTGGGTCTTGTTTTGATTCTGTACAATTTGCCCCACATTGAGTTCAATTTGAGTTTAGTCAAAGTTCGTAGCCCGGCATTTTTGAAATGTGTGCCTTGTCTAAAGCAATTCCCTCTGTGCGACGGTAGTCCTCAATGTATCTGTCCTTATCATCTTCACTTTGAACCCAGGATGGATAGGCGTATGTTTCTTGTTTCAAATTTAAGATCATGTATACGTACTCTGCAAACAGACCACCAATATTCGAGTTTTTGTCAAAGCACGTCACCTCATATTCCCAAAATTCAGACACGTCCATTACACTATAGCGCATCTCTACAGCCTTGCGAACTTCATCCACTACCCATGTACCAACTATACACCGCTCCTCATCACAATGTGTACATTTACCTTGATTCATTGTGTCGGCACAAGGAGAACACAAGGGGAACATCAGTTTGGATTTGTTTTTGTACGGAAGAACCGGATGATACAGTTTCCTAGGTGGAAGAAGCTTACATTTAATAATACCCTCCCTATCCAAACAGTCAGGGGGACAGTCTGCACCAACGTACACATTGGAGTCACCCAAAGGAAATTTGCCATATTTAGAAATGTAGGGGTACAGACTATTAACGTCTACATAGTGGATCTTCTCCCCTTCCTCGACTCTGTAATATGTTTTAGTAACTTCGGTTCTACCCCCGTACAAGACATCCCGAATATTTATTCGAGAATTCTTCACATAGGGGTGCGAGCAGTGTTCATTTTCAAGGCCAGGATATTCAATCAAGGTTTTCCTAAACTTACACCCCCAGATCGAGTCAAATTTATAACCAGCGTTTTCGATTTTCTGCAACTTCGCCCTAGTTTCCTCATACCTGTTCTCCAAAGTTTCCTCGGTCTTACCGACGGGTTTGTGTCGATTGGGCATGCAAAGACACCCATGCCAAAACCATCCTAGGTACTCAAAGACTTCATTCGTCTCTTCGCAGTACCCATCAAATTTCACATTGTGTACCCCATCCAAACGAACTTCCCTCCCATTACCAGCATGAGGAATATTACGACTCCGACCAATGTACGCAAGCCACTGAAGAGCCTCAACACACTGACGATCCCCCATACGGTAGCCCCTTCTCGGGATAATACCTATAGAATCTTGTTTCAGAAACATGTTCCGGAACACCTTGTTGCAAATGGACGATATTGTAAAGCCTAGCCGAAAGGGGTCCATCTTGACCAATTTAAAAAAAAAATTCCGAAAAGCACAGTATGCCCGCCTCAGTACATTGACTTCGTCCATGCTGTAAACCAACAGTTCATCACTATTTTTAAAACTCAGTCTTTAACCCCTATATACCAGTTCGAAAATTGTGTTCATTCATCAACAGACATAAAGTCTGCCCCATAGAACTTGTGTTCGTGATGAGAGCTCACATAATTCAAATTGTCGGCAGTCTTGAAGAATTGGGGATAGTAACCCTTCTTGCATGTGCGGTCAAATGATTTGAGTATGCTGTTGAGACTCATTAGCAAATATTTAAGTGAATCCAGAAAGTGGAGATTCTCCACAACGATGCTAAGAATTTTGCTGCTGTCCGTTTTCAATTGCAAGCCCCATCTCGGTTCAAGAAACCTTGTAAGAAAAAACTGTGCGTTGTATCGGCGAGAGTTGTGTGAAATAACATAAAAGTTATCCGCGAATGGTCGGGACTGCCGGAGATAGTCAATAAATTTACCTACGGGTTCTTGCTAGAATACATGGACACGCTTCGCACACTGTTCACAATCGACACTCAAATCATCCATGGCTTCACATTTAGAACATATTTGTTGAGAACATATAATTTTCGGTACAAGTTCAAAACACCCATCACGCTTCTCAAGGTCTTGTGTGCATTCTGTATCGAAGAAAACGTACAAAAACTTGTCCGACATTTTGCTAGGGTTCAGTGGAGCCACGTAGCAAAAATGGCCTGAAGGTTGCTTCTTATTACAAATATTACAGAATTTCTAAAAAAATTCATGTTCCGAATCACCGGTTAACAAATAACTACAATTTCGGAATACTTTTCTCCACTGACATAGTAGCTTGCCTTTGACTTTGAGAGTTGAATGATTCTTAAAACATTTCTCATTGAAAAACCGTCTGTTGCATGAACTACAATACTTGGCCTAATTCATAATACAGGGTGGTGTAGCAGGACATAGGGGGCAAACTTTGTCACATTTGTGCATTTTATTGTATAAATTATCACACCTTTTACGTATGAACTTCATAGCCATAGCACACTTGAGGCTGGTTATTACATTGTAGTGCTTCATTGTCCCTATCATATACTAAATATAACTTCTTGGCAGAACGTGAATTTCCAATAAATGTGACCCTATCGTGGTTCAAACCGTCAAACTCAATAATTTGATTGTCCGAAAGGTGGTCTTGAAACTGCCGAAGTTCCTCAATGATTTCTCCATTAGACAGATGAATACCGGAAGCCTTCAGGAGATCATCAGCAGGCTTTTTCAATTCTTTGCTATTCCTATATAGTTGGTGCTTTGTGTCACCATTAACCTGAGCCATAGCGATAACAAATGCATAAGCCAAAAAATTGAGAGCCGCCTTAACTTTAACCATACTCTATTTAATCTCACTTATCACATCCAATGAGCGCCCCTTCTTTCTAAATCTACCGTTACCAGCAGGCATCCTCACATGATCCAGATGCACTTCGAGACGGTCACTCAGCCCAAACATTGCATTGCTCAGAATTACCTTCACGAGTACAGCCTAGACCACATCAGGTTTAAGCTGGTCCCGGCGGCGAAAACTACTGCCAAACACTTTATCCTCTACGTTCTCAGGGTTGCTGATTCTCAAGCCCACAAAATCTCTACCCGGCACGTCATCGACTAGGTAATCTGTCAATGCTGTAACGCATCCCTTTAGATAAGTACCGGGGTTTTGCTCTTCAACCAGTGAATTGAACTTCATGAGCAGACTACGCGCGGTCGCATTAAATAATGGATAAAAATTTTGAGGTCTCATCCAAAATCATAAAAGTTAGCTGTTCCGATAAGGGGTTGTTCCTAATAGTAGAGGCTATTTCCGCCCTGGTTACATAGGGGATCTGAGCAGATGAAATAGCTGTCTCCCTACTAAGAAACACTTTCTTGGCCATTATATTTTGATTTGTAATAATACCACTTACTTGAAATAAATTATTAAACGAAGAATATTATCGAACACAGAAGCACAGACTACACAGGTCTCGAACAGAGTACCGTTGACAGGTCTCGTACAAAGCAGAGGGCTTCAAAATTCAGAAGCACAGTTCAGAATAATTTTGTGAGGGTCGCGTACGAGAATTTATAGCTCACCCCTAATGCCTTTCGAGATCTTTATCTATGTAATCGGTTTGGCTTGAGGGGTGAAAGTTACTAGTCAATTAAGTGACGTCTAACACTAATGGATATGGCCTGAGGTATGTACAGATATCTATGTGGTTTTGTGTTGTTATCTTTCTAGAGGAACGTTAATGGCTATAACCTGAAGCATGTACGTGTGTCTAAGGGGGTTTGTGATGTTATCTTTCTAAAGGAATGTTAATGGATATGGCGTGAGTCATGACAAGGTGTCTAAGAGGGTTTGTGATGTTATCTATCCAAAGGAATGATAATTCATTTCTCTAAATTTAGATCTCCTAACGAACTTGTTCATGTTCAAACCTGCTCAACCCCGAGGGAAATATCAGATTCGGTATTCTTGCCCGCTCTCTCATTCAAATGTAGCCTGCTATAACAACCTAATTTTAAGAAGTTAGGTTAAACAATTTTAAAAGTAACAAATTTATTTATTACAAACCTAAAAATCATAAATTGTATTTTTTTATAAAATGTATTTATTTCCCTTATAACCGGGATTTTTTTTTAAAAAAAAAGAGAGCTGGTTAAAGATACTGGATTCGAAACTCAAGAAGGTCAACCGCAGTCCGGAAAATTACCGATTCAGACAGCTCTACGAGAAACACAAATCCGTACAAAATTTAATTTAAATTTAGCCCGCGTGCAGCCTTATTGGAAGTGGCGGACATAGGTTAAAAAATTTTTAAAATACCGCGCTGGTAGCCATATTGCAAAATTTAAAAATACTGCGTAGGTAGACACATGGGAAAATGGTGGACATTGGTTAGAACAAATTTGAAACTAGCGCCCCGGTAGCCTTATTGGAAAATTTAAAACTAGCGGGCTGGTAGCCATATTGAAAAATGGCGGACTTGAAACTTGGGTTTCATTTAAAGTTAGCGCGATGGCAGCCATATTGGAAAATGGCGGACTTGTGTTAGAACAAAGTTAAAAGTGGCGCTCATTGAAGTTGGCGGAAAGCGCCGATTAAAACTTAGGTTAATAAAAATCTTAAAATGGCCCTAATTGAAAATGGCGGACCATAAAGTTAGGTTAGCGCTGATTCAAAATAATAGATTTCGCCATACTGTCTACCCAAATTAGGTCACCGGCCATGTTTGTTTACTTACTACGACATTTGTTTACATCATGTGATCATTGTCATAATTGTTTACGTATCAGAGGCTAAAGTTAGGTTAGGGGCCATACAGTCTAGCATAACTAGGTCGTCCGCCATATTTGTTTAAGTACGACGATATTTGTTTACATCATGTGATCATCGCCATATTTTTTTACATATCAGAGGGGAAAGTTTAGGTTAGGCGCCACACTGTCTACCATAATTAGGTCACCCGCCTTATTTGTTTATGTTCTACGTCATTTGTTTACAAGTTTAAAGTTAGGTTAGGCACCATACAGTCTGGCATAATTAGGTCGTCCGCCATGTTTGTTGATACACTACGTCATTTGTTTCAGTATCAGAGGCTAAACTGAGGTTTATTTACAACTCGTGACCGCCTGGGGCAATGTCATCCGCCTTATTTTTTGAATACTACGTAATTTGTTTACATATGAGAGGCTAGGTTTATTTACACCATGTGACCGCCTGGGGCAAGTTCGGCCGCCATCGTTTTTACATAACGTCACTTCCGGTCTAGAAGTCATTGAACCCGCCGCCATGTTTATTTACTTCACGTGACTGTGACGTCAGTTCAGCTCCCGAAGTTGAACCCTCTCTAATTCGCTTGCGTGTATATGTCCTATGGTTAAAGTGTTGCGGGGTAAAACGGGGATTAGACGCCGTGTACATATTGGTTGTGTGTATAAATTTGCCTTATAGGGTCCCTTAGCATTGATGTCTGAGTTAGCTGCAACCGCGAAGCTGTGAAGAAGGAGGAAGTGTGTGTCATTGTGCAGTTGATGTCTGCGATTGCTGCATCTCGAAAGTTGTGAAGAAGAAGAAGAAGAAGTAAAGGTGTGACATTGTGCACATCGGTAAGGGTATTTCGCTAACTGTTGATACGCAGCAATTGATTTATTCTAACTCGGAATTAATGTATTGAAATACACCTACAGAAAACGTGGGCCTTTTTTGGAAAGCTGTGAAGAAGAGTGTGGCATCTGTATAAGATTTAACCTAGGTTGGTGTATCCTGTGCCCGCTGTAACTAGGCTGTTGTTTATTGAAGAGAGAAACGCCCTGCTCTTCCGAATGAACCTTAGAGACTTTTACCAGTTCATAGCATCAGACCTATAGTCGCCCTAGCATATTTTCCTTGACCGTTTGAGGGTGGGTAATGAAATATTTGATGTTTTACAGGCCGTGATTACACGAGGAAATGATGTGGGGCTATCGGCACCGCTCAAATTTTCACGCTCAGATCACCCGTTGCAGAGACGTCGGGGTGTCGGATGTGCTCACGTACGAGAAGAACAAGACAAACACAGGTTAGTGAAGTGATCCTCAACTTTCACGTAGAAAACCAATAGGGGCGTGTTCGCATGCGGCACAGAACAAAATGAATACACAACATTTAGCTGGATTGCGTTTATTGAAAGCAGTAGTGATACATGGATACGCTATTTATTATGTGTCCGCACAAATACTACTAGTTCCTCATCCGGCAACACAACATTCAGCTGAGATAACGTTTATTCTAAACAGTGATACATAGATTTAAAATTAATACACATTTCACAAAAAAGTTACGAGTTCCTCATACAGGTGAGGGCAATCTATGTGTTTACAGGCGTTAGGCATCGGTTTCACATACACAACTGAAGTCCGCAAAGCAAGCATGTAATAAAGCAATTGTTGCTGCAAGACATGAAATATTCATGCAAGATAGTGCAGGTAGAGTAGTGTCAGGCATATGTACTCAGTGCCGAGATACATTCTGGCTAACCCGCGGCGGCTCCTTGGCGTATTTAACCTTAAGTTACCTCTTTCGCACCTGATGACTGGTTCCTCCTCTCCTTTGAACATAGAAACCTGTATCTTTGGTAGACACTACGCCAGCGTGTAGACCTGCTTGTCTGTGAGAATGAAGGACTTTGACCCACCTCTCCGTATGGCACCGAATTCCACTAGAAGTTGATATTCGCGAACGGGGTAGAATCCGACAGAGACAAATTGATGAAAAAAAGGCGCCTGAGCACGATCCTGTAGGGATCGAATGGGGGATTGAGCACAGTAGGTACAGATGTCACTGTAGGTGGAGGAGGCGTCGGGCAACTGAAGCTGGTCCAAGCCGGGTGTAGTCAACTTCCTCCTCCTCCGCCTTTTAGCAGCAACTTCGGTGGACCATTTAATAGTATGCTGTCTAGACATCATCGTAGCAGGGAGCAGAATAACGGAATGAACGACTTGCTGGATCGGTTTATAGGGCTGCAAAAAATTCGGCTGTATGACGTGTCATGTCATTAGGACATTGGACAAACTCCTTCTACAGATAGTACAATAAGCAATCTTAGAGAAAATGCGCGGTTTTGGTTAAGCAAGCGAATCTAGGAAATTGTGACATGGTAAGGTGGACCAGCGGTCGTGATTGAGAGAGTCGGGTGAGGGGCAATTCACACCCTCTAGGTTTTGGATTGTCGTCCTGTGAGTCCTACGAGAAATGTACATTTAGAGACGCCAAGACTTCGTTAATGAACGTGTGTAATTCCTTATATTCTATATGCTCATCGGTCAAATTTATGCCGTTTTCGTTTGAGCTATGATCCGCAAATGTGAAGGTGCTCTTGAAAAGGAATGTCTCGGACGCGGCGGCGCTGGCCAAGCAGAGTTCCTTGACCACCGTCTCATTCTGTCGCCCCACAAGAACCCGTAATAGATCACGACCTCCCTACCTCCAGTCATGTTAGATTAGGAATGATAAGAATCGTTAAAAAGTACCTACATTTATAGGCAGCTGCGTCATATGGACCCAAGGCGCCACATATTTTGAACCTGAAACCGGTAGCGAACATCCACTCAACATGTAGGTCTGCGTTGCATGCATCAGATAACGATATGAGTTGTTTCGGAGTGTAGCCCCGAACCATGTAGAGGGCGAATAGATGGCAGTATTTACCGCAGACCTTAATCGTTAGGCCTTGCAGGTGTCCCCTGGTATGCTTCAAGGTCGCGCAGTTGCTTTTTATAAAGGCCTGGAAGTCGGGAAAAATCGGTTCGATGTCATACGAATCGAAGTAGTATGTACCCGAAGATTTTGGTGTGACGTTTACGGCTAGTCAGTGTGAACTTCTCTGTGTGTGGGGATGGGAATTGATGGTTAGAGTGAAATTTCGCGCGATCGAATATGGCAGTAGATCGGAAAGGAAAACATCGATGAATGAGCGAACATCGCGCAGTATTCATAGTATTTGCACAGTGTCCATCTATCTCCCTCTCTCCCTATTAGTATTCGGTTGTGAAATTGTGCGAAAAATCTACGAGGACAGAATTGTCGAATTCGAGGTTCAGCAGCCACGTTATCGCTTCGGGTAATGGCTTATTGAATTTCAACTCGATTCCGATTTTACCATTTACAGGGTGAGAAATATGACCCTCCGACGCGTTCCGGTCGGTTGTAAGGACAAAGAATAACATGAAATGAACGTTTCTATATATATCGTGTGTTATTTGCAGTCCCGAGTTTGAGTGATGAATGCCAGAAGCTTCGAAAAGCATCCTGTACACCATGACGGAAGTTTCTCATGATCCATGCTCAGAGATAGACCCACGTTAGGGGACTGTTTCCCGATCACTTACAGCGAAAAATCGCTGATATCGTAATGTTGAAACATGTAAGGGGTGCTGTCCAACGAACCGATAAAATCCGTGTACCTAACCATAGTAAACAAGAGATGTTTGGGGATGGGACGTCCTTTCCCGAGGCCGAAATCAATTTACTTCGGCCATAGAGTTTGATATACAGATGAATGTACGTATCGTTATCGGCACGTATAATATAATTCCAGATCGTTTTGATCGACGGGAGCGATGGGTTTCTACGCTGTCTCTATCGTCCCGAGCACAGACGTCTGAATAGACCTGTGCGCAAAGATGTCAAAGTCGCTACTAATATACGCTATTTTCGCCGCCGGTTCAGACATGATGCTGATGTAATCTGCTGAATACTGACTGAAGTAAAAGTATGGGCCTGGAGCCCGTTTTCATAGATCCCACTGCCGCCTCCGTGGCGCGTTTGCGTCCCTGGCCTCGCAATTTGCAAATCAAATTTTAGGCGTATTCAGTCACGTGTTTTGACACGATGTCTCCAGCACTCACGTCGTCGCGTTCTGTGATAACGGTCATGATCTTGCCAGCGGTACCTAACATCTCGCGGCCAAATGCCTTGGCCCCTCTCAACTTGAGTGTGGGGCCCCAGCGGTGGAGACTGACGAAAAATTGCCGATTCCGTGTCGTCGCTGAATGTAACGCGGGCCGGAGTAAACGGGACCGTTCCCCGGAGTAGTAAGCCCACGACCAGCCTCATTTAGGTAGTACACTTCTCATTGATGCATCGTTATAAATGTCAAATTCAAAATGTCGACTTAGCGTTTTTTGGACTTTACCATTTCAAATTTTTACGAAAATGAAGCACTAACTCGTGGGCATCGTGCTCTCCTCGCAGGGCATTTGCAGCTCCACGGTTATCGGGAACTCGATTCGGACGTCTTGAAAACTGCGCTGTTCGACGGGCACATAATACACGTTTCGAAACTCGTGCTGACACGATGATGCTGAAGGTGGGAAGACGAATAAACGCATGCTGCGTTCAGTGCTGTCGCCTATAATTTGCGGTGATATCAGGTTACAGTATAGTTTGGGGGCCGTCGTCTATGTGTGGCGATGAGGAACTCGAAATTTCACAAGCCCCCATTTCCCATTTGGAGTTCGAACCCACGTCCATGGCCTGAGCCAGTTTCACCGTGAAATCGGCGTGCTTATTCCGTTCTTAGATATCTCGCGAGGCGGTGCTGAACAGATTGACGTAAATTTGACTCTACATCGCAGGCACCCAAGAGTCGAAATCGTGATTGCAACCTCGCCAGCAGACGACATATTCGCGAATACTTCGTTTGACCAGCTTCTATAAGATTTCCGGCCAGTTATGCGTACGGGGGTTAGGTCCTCGCGATAAAACTGGCCGTCTATGGGCGTGCCGTTGAAATCCTCGATCTCGTAGAGGACTCGCGGCCGCCTCTCGATTATTTTCGCTACCGTGAATATATCTGTGCTGAAAGTCTGTTCGGCAGCCTTGTCAAACCGCATCTTCTCTTTGCTCATGCGTACGTTCTGCCCCACCGAAACGTCGCTGCTGCTTTCGCGAAGCGAACGCGCCCCCTTCTCCGATTCTCCTCCTTCTTCATCCATATCGCTAACACGTCCGAATCGGTGACTCGCGAGGGCTCCATGACTGTCGTCGAGTGAACCGTGTCATTGTAGGCCTTGACAAATTGAGGCAGAACATCGATATATCTGTAGGTTTTTTTATGTGTAAAATATTTGTAGAGTTAATCGCGAATCGTGCGATGCACGGGTTCCACGACCGCACATTTCTGGACGGGGTTCCTACATACCTGAAACTGAATGCCCCCCTCGTACCGTAATATGTCGTGAAAATGTTCGTTTAAAAATTCGATGCCTTTATCTGTTCGTAACCATATTGCGCGGCGCCGGCTTTTCGAATATTTTGTGCCATTGAATACGGACCGAAACGCAGAGGCGACGAAAGGCCCGCTCCGTGTCTTTACAGGGACCGAATGTAGAAATTTCGGTAAAACATCTATAACCGAAATATATATCTATTATTACCAAAATATTTTTCGTAAGCCTCTACATCAAGCGGATCGCATTCCCGTACGTACGTCACATTAGTCACTGTATAGGGTTTACGTGTGAAACATTTCCTCACTGGTCTATGAAACATATAGGCATCCTGCTTCTCTATCCTGGCTCTGATGGCGTCGACAAGCTTCTTCTTCAGCGTCGGTCTTTTTTTTTCACCGCCGTCGTCGTCACGGGCAGAATCTTTAGCAGTGTCGAGAAGGCTTACGGTCCTGTTGGGTCATAATATAATCTGCTAAGAGTAGCAGCAGAATATTTTTAATACTTTATCCACTTATGTCGTAAAGAATTTTCGACAAGCCTTCCCTTTAGATTCGCGAAGAGGGGCGCAATGACATCGCGAAATTTCTTTCCTCGCGTTGTACTAATGTTATCGCCAGGCTGATATCTAGTTAAATAAGCGTTAGTCAATATCAATATTTTTTATGTCTTCAGGTGTTCCTTAGCTACAAGTTGCGTATTCAGGTTCTTTCGCGTCAATAGTTCCCACAGCCCCTCCGTCCCTCTGAACATGTTCCCTTAATTGTGATATTACCATCGGGATCTATAAACACCGGCGAATCACCAATCATTAATTGCTCATCATCCTTACGAATACCGTTTTGTGTATCGAGAAAAGTCTCATCCTCCCATGTAGGCGGGACTAGCTACGGTTCCGAAATATTTTCCTCCCGCCTGTTTCCACACCTCAGCCTCCGTGGCGTTAGCGTCATCATCATCGATTCCGGGAGTAAATCTTTGTTTAGGGGTCTCGCATAATATATCTTCCGTTGTCGAAGCAATTGCTGAGGTGAGCCGCGTCTTCATTATTTTTTTTCTTTAGAGGCATTTTCGTCCCCTGAACTTTAGGGTCTATCAAATGTTTTGCTAGGTCGGGCTCGTGGGAGGAGAGCTCCCAATTAGAATATGACGTCGCCGTGTCGGGCATTACTCGTCTTACAAATTCAGAGGTAGCCTTTGTCTGCATCTTCCGTCTGATATCGTCCTCGCGAATCTTATGACGCATCTTAAACTACTCTTCATACGGATGATGTTGTTCTTGCTTTTTAAGTCTGCTGTTGCTGCTGCCTCTAGTACTACGTTTCTTCCGTTCGCGAGGCGAATTGAGAGCCCTATGTTAGTGATCGGCTGAGACGATGTACATCTTACGTAACATGTTTATTAGGTTCGAGCGGGGGACCTAAAAATTAGGCTGGCGATCGTTGGAAGAATGGTGCCTAGTAAGGTCAGTAGAAACCCCCGCGCTCTACTGTGAGTCGCTTCTTGCCCGAGAGTTAAAAGTACCTTTCGGCGACCTTGCGAAGCCCGGTCTTGTGTTTTTCAATCTTGGACGTGTTAGAAACTGACAATTTTATATTACCGTTCATGATATTTTACATACAGTCGCTTATAGAGTTAAACAATTTTTTGTTACATTTGGTTATCACGACTTTACGTTAAACTCCGTACGGCTCTTTTGAGCACTTGAAAGTCGTGTTAATTCGATCTCACACGCTTCATCGCTTAATCGAAATAGACGACCGGAGGATGTTCTGTCGGGGATATGTTGTTTCGAAATCGCAGACCGTCATTCTTGTCTTGTGTCAGATCGAATATGAGGTAATCTTGGGGTCTTTGTGTCGCATCTAATTAGGCGTTATACAAACAGGAATATCTTCGGGATACACTTCATGGGACAAGTATATGAACTGTTATTATCTTAGACGTTTTTCAACGAAACCAGACAATGAGCATTCAGTGAGATATCTGTACAACTGCTTCCCTGATGAAAGAGATTTTGGGTAATCTAAATCACGCTGATATTTCTGTGATGGCTGCCACTCGTAAACAAGTCACACACTTACTTAGATTAGACATTGTTTAACAGATCGTGTAGGATGACGTTGGACGGTTTGCCACTGCGACCACTACCACCACAAAAATTCTCCGGTACGCCCTCGTGTTATGTTCTATTTGAAGGTAACTGCTGACGCGACGGAACGGCGGTCATCTCGCTACAACACCAGAATATGCCGCCGCTGAAGTGTCGTTCGGTGCAGAGTTAGTCGATTTTCTGTAGCAAGCGTATGGCGAATTACGTCTTGCCCGAGCAGCTGGGTCCACTCACTATACACGAGAAAGTATGCTTGAATTTAAGATGATAATCACTCTTGGATGGTCCGAATATGACACGACCCTCCTCACCCTACCCCCTATTTATACCCGAACGGGACGGACGTATTTTCACCTAATCGCCGCCTATTGAAAAATGAAATTCTATATAGCTTCACTTCGGTTTTGGTGAAAATAGATACGGTTCCCCTCCACTTTTTCTTACGTTTAATCTTCGTTTCAGTATGTACATTCACCACGGTGGATTCATCCCCCTTGTTCCCACTTAGAATCATGTCCCTGATGACCTAGAAATTAACCATTTTCGACGCAATGTAAATCAGGATTATCCCCCTCACATTACACACAGTTTTTCTCAACCCTCCCCGGTCGGCACCATGTAAGCGTAATTCTTTGGCCCAACATTCACAAATTTCGAAGTGGTTTCTGAGGGGTGCAACTCGGAGGTAATGTACCCCAATTTGTTCCCAGTTTCGATCATTTGCGGTCCGTCCTCGGTTGAATGTATGTAACACATTCCGTGTCACAATAAATCGCGTTCTCCTGGAGCCGGTCGAGAAAGCAATACAGATGGATTCTTCCCCGACGTTGACGTAAGCTCCTATTACCTCGTTCGTATGAAGCAGCTTTGTCAAGTCTTCCTCTGCCCCATACTTCGACGAGATCCAGGCTAAGTTATCGCTGGCAAACGCGAGGTTCATCACCTCGACGCCGGACGTGGCTAGGAATCCACACAGTTCGTTCGGTTTTGTTATTACTCTGGTCATAGTCCGATCGTTCCGCTTCGTCAATTTCCCCCACATCGAGTTGAGACACAGTTTGGCCATACCCCGTTTGGTAGAGATACACTTGATCGCTTCCGTCTCTAGCCGTATCCCTTCATTCTGCCAAACTGTTTCCACATCTCGCTCCTTGTTTTCGGGTCTGTGGACCAAGCCGAGATAACCGCTAGCGTCCGCTTTCATTTTCACAAACGTACTTATATAGTCGATGAAAAGACCATCCTCGCCTTTTTCGGTGTTGTATTGTGTCACCTGCTACTCGTAAATATAATATTATCTCTGGTATCCTATACCCCTTTCCAACGGCCAACCTCACCTCGACCATTACCCACGTACAGATGAGGGTACGATACTCATCTCGGGTATGCAGATATTATGCACTGGAGGAGGAGGAGGAGGAGGAGGTGATGAAGCACGTTCTACACAGGCAAAACATTAGATTAATATTACATCTGAAAGGGAGGACGGGATGATACAACATCTCTGGCTGAACGATCGAAACTTTGATCAAGCCGTCCATACGTAGGCACGCTTCCTAATCCTTACACTCATCGCCTACGAGAATGATCCGATGACCTACGGTGAACTTGAAATACTTGCATATGTACGGGTAGAGGCTCATGACTTCGACATATTGAATAATTTTATACTCCCGTGCCTTAGAGTGTACACGCATGGTTTCCTGTCTACGTCCGTGTAGGACATCAGGTGTACACAAAGGACTCTGTTGTAGTATTTG
>Ga0131853_10012969_pt1 | contig 15266 bp, 12 predicted proteins | sample TergutLab28metaG_FD_92764 | JGI IMG/M metagenome (GOLD analysis project Ga0131853, IMG submission 92764) | Labiotermes labralis P1 segment gut microbial communities from Petit-Saut dam, French Guiana - Lab288 P1 (version 2) (version 2) | ecosystem: Host-associated > Arthropoda: Insects >...
GCAGCTAGTCAAGAAATTCCCCGAATTTCACGGAACCCGAAGGTTCATTACTGCACTCACAAGCGTCCGCCACCTGTCTCTATCCTGGGTCCAGCCCAATCCAGTCCACATACCCACATCCCACCTCCTGGAGATCCGTCATAATAGTATCCACCCTCTACGCTTGGTCTCCCCTAAAATTCACTGTTCGTTAGTCATCCATCCGTTTGACACTATCCTTAAGAGATACTGAATTCATCTTTAAAACAACCAAAAATACACAAATCAGCCCTCATTTTTTCCACAATATTTATGGGGTTTGTATAATTCTCACAACAAACACGGATTATTTCCCTACATAGAACTAAGCGACTGGTCTTTGTAAATGAGACGCAGTGTGTTTACTGTGAGGTACGAGATGAATATATTATTTAGATTAACTTCAGGCTTCAAAGGATCAATGTATGTGTATGTATTCACATATAAAGCCTCTGGCAACACTGTTGGCATGTCTGTTGGATGTGGATCTCACGACAGATATAGCAAGCAAGCTAAAGGCATCATCCACCAGCGACACTCTGCACAAAGGGAACACATGTTCTGGTTCGTCACGCAAGACACACGGTACAGAAAAAAAAATCACCTATCTTGATCGTGCTGAAATGTCATAAAATACGCATCGACGGTATTAATATTTTATGGTAATCGAAAATCAATAGAATGACATCAAAATCAACCTCACCCCACACCACCCCAAACCTGGCTCCTTATACTCAGGAGGGTTCAAAACACTTCTCTACTCGAAACTGTCAAAATTATCGTAACTTTTTTTACATCAATTGATGGTATTACATGTAACGCCAAGGTGATGCGAGGTCAGCTCGAGAAAGGCACAAATTATATAAATACGAGTCTTCAAAAAAAAAATCCAATCGTGTGGAGCAATTCTCAGAGATTACAGCCGAACCTTTACATACGGTCTAAACATCAAGGTTTCTTTTACTTGTGCATCTACTTCCAAAAAAATTCCAAAGCCTAACAAAGAGATAATGATATCGATATATTTGGTTAACTGCAATTGGGTTTAAACCCGGTGGCACATTTACACACAAACAATATACAGAGAACACAATGAAACAGAATACAACACATACATAACAATAAAAATAAATAAACATACAATAAGAATACATAAACATAACAATAAAGATACATAAAGATATATAAATTACAGAATTAAACAGGAATACAACCGTTTCAAAATAATGATTACATTCACTGCCATAAAGAACCTCTCCCCATTTCACTTCACTTCACTGTTTTTCACTTATCCTACCAACCCTTCATTTCACTTTACTTTGCTGTTCATATCCACAAATCAATTCCCCTAACTTCACTTCCTTTCACTTTTTATCGACTTCACTTCACCTCACTAGTTTTCACTCTCCTATATCTCGTTTTGAAAATATGCCTGTTAATGAATCAGTTCTAAAAATGCAAGCTTGTGTGTGTGTGTGTGTCAATTTATTATACATGTATGGTAAAGCAGTCCCACTACAGGCCTGGAGTGGCGCAAAGGGTTCCAGGAAGTTAAGGTTCCCAGATTAAGTGACAATGGCCCAGGATGGTGGTAAGGTTGTCAGCCTTACGCACCGACCGTCTTTACCACCATGAAATACTCCTGATACTCATTTCTGTTAGAGGCTGTGTCGACCCCAGGGTCATAGTGCGATCGGAAGGATTATGTCAATGAAAAATTCTAACGACACCATCTGGAATCGAACCAGCGACCTTCCAATTTGTAGCACAGCACCTTAACCACTGTGCTACCGCCGTCCCCAAAAGGTAAATCAGTCCCGTTACAGGCCCGGAGTGACCCAGATGGTTCCAGGAAGTTAAGGTTCCCAGATAACGTGACAACGGCCCAGGATGGTGGTAAGGTTGTCAGCCTTACGAACCGGCCGCCTTTACCCCCCAGGAAATACTCCTGGTACTCATTTCTGTTAGAGGCTGAGTCGACCCCAGGGCCCAAGTGCGATCGGAAGGATTAAGTCAATGAAAAATTCTAACGACACCATCTGGAATCGAACCAGCGACCTTCCGATTTGTAGCACAGCGCTTTAACTACTGAGCTACCGCGGTCCTCATACATGTAAGACGGAACTACGTTTCTGTCCAATATGCCTCGATAACCGCAATAGAAATTCTTTGTTTTAAGGTTCACACCTCTCGACCGCTTGTCCTTATGATAAAGGATAGTATTAAAACGAAGATGAGTATGAAGAAGTGGCGGAATGATAGTGGCGGGACCGAAGCACTCGTAGACAAACCTGTCGCAGAGGGATTCAATCCTCCACAAATCCCACATGCCCTGACCTGAGATCGAATGAAGGCTTCAGTGGTAACGGCCCTGCCAATGGACGACTGGCTGCACAATGTCTGTGGGTGCCGGTATGGCCCTCGTTTCGCTTCACATGTTTGGCGCCCACATCTGTGCAGGTGATCCCTGATTTTTGAAACAAAAAATTTTGAACCCCTCATTTTATATACATATATATATATATATGTGGCAGCAAACCTAGCCTGAATGGACGAACTATCTTCGTGTTGACCGCACAGACGGATGAATGACGTTGATACCTGTATCTGGACCGAGAATCCACAGCGGGCCTGCTGCACACAAAGCAGCGACAGTACAGCCCAGTTGAAATGTGATGGCACACGGTGACGCACCGGAGGGGAAGTGAAGGGGAAACTGGCGAATGGAGTGTGTAGCCAGTACTCTTCACACTACCTCGGAACATGGTGTATCCAACATTAATACCGCTGATGCGCACAACTCGGCTGCCAGTAGTCGACTGAACTGACGCGCCCCGGCCGATTTAAATGGACTCGTCCGTTTCTCCCGAAAGACGAAATATGGTTTCTGGGCGTGTGCCATCACATTTTAAACGCAGTATACCAACTATATGCAAAACATCACTAAGCTCGATGTCGTCAAGTACCATTATAAACGGTACTACAAGGCTAAACCCAGCGGGTGGGGAGGATGAAGACCTTGATGATTATCTACTGATAAGCAATCAGAAGAAGAAATGTTATGGGCACTAGTGGCGCTTTACAACACCATGACAACGGGTACTAAAACAAGTTGACAACGGGACTTTTAAGGTACCCGAAAACGTGTTCCGTTTCAAGCGGGTTTCCTTTAGCCCAAGACATGATTCTGGACAGAAGAAACGAGGACACTATTCTCAACACACGGAATCAGAACTTAATTCTATAGATTGAACCAGGTCCGTTCCCACCTCACAACAAAAATGCTACTTCTCAATTACAAACATCATGCTTCCCTTTAAACACCGAATTAAATCCTATCTGCCATCTGCTGGCATTATTAGGAGCTCACCATATTTTCCACGTTAGCGGGTTAAGGGTTAATGGAAATTTATAAATTTGAATCTCACGGTTACTAAATAATAAATTGTAAAAAATGTTCGCGCGTTCGTAGTCTAATGTGGGGTATTAAAACCGTAATTTTCCTCGAAGGATTGAGAAAAACCACGAAAAAAACTGTCACTACAGTACATATTCTGGACAAGATTCAAACCGGGAACCTCCCAATATGAGTTCGATGCGCTATCGTTTGATCCAGCTTTCAACAAGTGGGTGGCCTACGAATCTGTGCGGTGAACTGGAAGGAATGTGGAAGGAACTGGTCGTGAACGGCATGTTTTGGGGAATGACAAACACAAAAAAGAGGCAATCAAGACAACCGGATATTCGAGCCTGGATTCGACGCAGGAAACTCGCGGCTACAGGATAAATATTAGGCATTCCAGGTTTAGACAGTTAATGACACGATCGTCTGACAACAACGAGATGCCGATTTAAAACATTCAAACCCACGTGACCCCGATGACATCCATCCAACGCATACAGAATGTCAATCCGAAAAACAAATAAAAACACGTAAAAAGACCTCGAAAATCCAGGAGCAGAGAGAACAGATCTTTGAAGATAACCCGCGTGAGTGAATTCAGCTTGGTGAGAACAGGGTAAAGTTGCGAGCAGTTCTGATTACGATAATGAACTTTCCGGTTCAATAAAGGGTGGGGGGGGGAATTTTTGAAAAGCCTTGGGAAGTAGTTCCCGGAGAACTTTGCCCCATGTGTAAATTAATTACGGGAAATATAACTGCCAAAGAGCTTTTATGCCAAAGACATAACACAACTGAATTTATGAGAATATATAGTGAAAGAATAATTACGATATTAATTCGCATGACATTAAGACCTTAATTACACACTGTCCGTAAGTCTTAAGAATAAATGTCACTCGCAATGTTGTTAAATCGAACCCGATGTGAAGTGTAATCATGACGCCGTTAGCGCCTCTATCGTTTAAAAAAACTGTACACACAAGTCTGTCCACCGAAGTTGAACAAAGCGACGGAAAAACCCTCCAGACTTTGCTGAGAGTGGAAAAGTAACAAAACAAGTTGAAAACGCATGAATTTAAATGACAACGATTACACGCGCAGGTACAAAAGAATACAACAATGTAGGCTTGCAATCAAAAATACAGATAGAAACTTCCCGCCTCTGAGCGAATAGCAGCTATCAGAACACTGGATTCCATACGAGTTCTCACTTGAGTTATTTTCACCCCACCGTAGGAATGCAACATTCCACTGTTCATCTCGCTTCCTGTCCTCCCTCGATCCCCACCCCAAAACCGTCTCTCGCACTATCTCTCTCTTTTTTACATACCATCTCACTGATGATTCGTTTCTCTCGCTGAATTCTGCCGGATGCTCGCTTGGCCACCTAAAAGCTATGTCATTGTACTGTAAAAAAATAATTACCTTTATTTTTAGAACAAGCCATTACATATTTTTCTCATTGTTGCCTTCAGATATCAACTGATGATAAAATGCATTCAAATTTTTTTTTTTTAATTATACGCATAAGGTGTGGGACCTTTTATGCAACGAATGAGACCAAGACATGTACCCACGTCACATATCACGACAATATCCTCGCACGGAGTTCAGTGGAGCTTTACATCCGCATGAAAACGATCTCGCATTTCCGGCCTCTCATCCTGTTACCGACGCTGAGAAATTGCCACTAATGGCTGGCTTCGCGCCTTCATGTCTGATCCACACAAGAGACGTTTAAGAAGAAAACACTTCGCAACGACGGGCGACACACCGAGCCAACTGGACCAAACGGTAACGCTTCTAGCTTGCATTTCCGAAACTCGGCCAACACATCCACCTCGAAGTTTTGCAGTCTCCCTCGTGTCAAACGTCGAGACAGTAACTTTTGAACTGAGCAAATCATCTTTCCCTTCGCACATTCCTTCCAGCTCATTAACCCTTCAGAGACGAAACGTAATCTGTTAAAAGACCCAGTCCGTACCGCGCTGTAAACACATTCCGTCTCGGTTATAAAAACCAGCCAGTTAATGCTGCATGGGGGAACGATAGCTGTTTGTTCTGAGATCCATACAAAACACATAAACACGCTGTGTGGGCAGAACGTAGAACTCTTAAATATTAAACCTGGTGGTACGTATAGTAACCAATGGATTTTAAAGGATTAATTACTCCATTATTAGACACTATATTTCAGACAGTGACAATGTTTGGCACAGCTCAGCATGTTGACCCTTGGGCTCACCTCTCGGCAAAGCAAGATAATTCTTATTCACAGCGTACAGATCCCATCCACCTCTTATCCAAAGGGTACCGAGGGCTCATCCTCCGGCAGTAGAGCGGCGAGGTGGGGGAGAGGTGCGAAAAATTATCATTCGCTTTCGTATAGTTCCGAGGCCAAAGATACGTGGAGCTAGAACTCCACGCCCCCCGTTCACCATAGCGTGCGGCCTGATCAATTACCGACACAAATGAATCTTTAACCGATTTAGTGAGAGCGTCTGTTAAATAAACGAAACAGGTAAGCAGGAACTGAAGAATAAAAAACCAACTAGATGCCACGTATTATTTTATTGTACTTCTTATAGGCTCAACATGTTTCGGACACTACTATGCCCATCACCAGGAGCTCACGACTATAATGTTGATTACCACATTTGTCGTTTCGTTCTTGGTTTGCTGTAGGTTGGAGGTTAGGTGTGGTTAGAATGGAGTAGTGTCTGGGCTGCAGGCTAAAGCACGACTGCCTGCAGCCTGGACACTACTTCAGCAAAACAAGAACGAAACGACCAATGTCGTAATCAACATCACAGTCGCGAGCTCCTGATGATGGGCATAGTAGTGCCCGAAACATGTTGAGCCTATAAGAAGTGCAATAAAATAATAAGTGGCATCTAGTTGGTTTTTTATTCTTCAGTTATCACAATGATGCACGGTCCAATATAAACATCAAGTAAGCAGGAAGTTAAAAAATGTACATTGTCGAAAGGATTTAAAATATGGAGAAAGAGAATATGAAAAGAAAATGCATTACATTTGTTCTTGAAGCCATAAACCTATACATATCTTATTTCGAACAGAACTCTACTCCTTAGAACGCAGACATTTAAAAATAATGAACCACCGCTCAAATATCATAATCAAAAGAAGTGACTTATTTTTTTTTTCAAGCAAGAAAAATTTGACGAATCTGCAACAGCCAACCACAGATTGCTGGTAAGGAATGCGGAGTCTCTTTTGCCAGAAATGTTGCCTCGATAGTCGCTCTATTGTTCGGGATTTCTTCCCATCAGCAAGGTTTTTCCTTCTTCTGAGACCCGTAGTACGGGGGCCGCATGCGTCCATTCATGAACACGGCATGGAATATAATTTAAAAAAAAAACCGCGATATATAACACGCAAACAACTACAGTCCCGCCATTTTATGGTGACCTCTGCCCTGCGCACAAGATATGCGAAATTTAAAAGTAAAGGGGAAAATCAAGAAAAGAACAAACGGATTATTCCGATGTGACGTCAGATGTTCTCACGTCAATGATTATGAGGATTTTTTTCTGCAGCGACATGAAGAGGTGGACAGTGGCAGACAGTGGAACGTGATGCCCTATTATATGCCTCATACCTCCCTCCGCTTCACAAAACAGAAAAAAAAAAAATTCCGATATCAGTTTACAAAAGCGAAATGGTAAAAATGTGCTGTGGATGAACACTTGATTAGCCCAACCGATACCTAGGTTCGAAACAGATGCGAAATGTCCTTCATGAAACCCTGCCCCGGCCGGCGCGTACAGAAAAAAAAATACGTTACGTGACATCTGGGGTTATTGCAGCGGTGATTACGACGTCTACTCTCGACTGGATTGTGACGCCGTACCACATGGAGGTAGCAGGCACAAATCAAACTATGACATCGCATCACATAACAACCTTCAAAGCATAAGCCCATTTTCAATTCTCAAATCTGTACGAAGGACATCGAGAACTTGACAACTGAAAATGCGAACCGGCGAAAGCTAAAGAACCGTTGCGACATGACGTCACGCTTATGCATCTGAAGCCCTAAATTTATCTAAACCATAAAAATAAGGTCATTTCACACCTCACAGAAAACAGTCAACGTTGCAAAGAACACTGATTAATGCTGTATGCTTCTGATTGTGGGCATCATAAAAAAACGTACAAGGGAGTCAAAATGCAGATACTAACTCCATGGAGTACAGTTCTTCTCGAGAATCTAACAGTTCCCCTTGCTCGCCAAGACATTACACTTTTTTTAACGGAACCCGAATGGTCGCTGTGGTGTTCAAAACTGCTGCAACCATCCCCCCCCCCCAACCACCACCATATTTCTTTAAAATCCATTTCATAATCATCTTCCAATCTAAACCCAAGTAGAGTAGGGTCTCGTTTTGCGACGGTTCGTTTTACGACGATTCACTTTTACGACACTTGTCGAGACGGACCGAGCACTCCCGACTTGTGATCCATCACTGTCGCAACACAAGCATCCTCTCTCTACTCAGTGCGCTTGTAGCTCTTTTCCGGTGCGCATGTGTTTCTTCTTTTTTTCTATTTTAGTGCAGTTCTTTTGAGTTGACTGATTTTTCCACCCATGACGTCCATCAAATAGACAAAAGAGAAGGAAAAATCAAAACAGTTGACGTTACATTCTTTCTTGATGTCTTCTGAACCACGGCCTGGGCCTTCTTCAACAAAGTAAAACGTGATTGGATTGATATTTTTTCCCAATTATCTGTTTAATTTTCTATATAATTCAATGAATTAGAATTTTATGTCATAATGTAAAGAAACGTAAATTATAAAATAAATTGAGTAATTTGTTTGGCCCATGAACCTATCTCAATTTAACCATGTAAATAGTACTCGTTTTACGACGATTCGATTTACAACCAAATATTCGAGAACGTAACTCCGTCGTAAAACGAGACCCTACTGTATTGCAAACGGTCTACTTTATTCAGACTTAAAAAAAAACCATCTATAAATTCCTCTTCTGTAACATATGTGTCACATGCCCCGCCCATATAATCCTCCTTGATCCGATCTCCTTAACAACATATCAAAACCAGTGACAATTTTAGGAATCATCGTGCCATTAAGATGAATTCATCCTCCCGCGCAAATGTACTTCTGATTGCCCCCGTTCGTTATCTTTCAACTGTGCATAAACTGACTTCCTCTGTACCCCTCACCAATTAATTATTCGGGCGATCAAACCAATAAAAATAATATGGCCGGAGCATGTGGCACGTGTGGGGGACAGAAGATGTGATAAAGGGGTTCAGCGGGGAGACCTGAGGGATAAGAGGCCACTTGGAAAACCTGGGCGTACTTGGGAGGATAATATTAAAACCGATCTTCGATACGTGGAATGGTGAGGCATGGACTGAATTGTTCTGGCCCAGGCTAGGAACAGGTGGCGGGCGCTTGCGAATACGGTAATGAAACGTCTGGTTCCACAAAATACGCGGAATTAGACTAGTTGAGAACGTCTTAGCTTCTGAAGATGGATTATGTTCAATGCAGTTGGCTATAGAACTAATTCGCAGTTAATACTGACAGTGGCAGTAACAAAGGTGCGTAGAGCGCCCACACGCAGTGGTCTCCATTAAAACACGCATACTGTGATGGTGTACCACTAAACCATGCCGATACCAATCAGTTCCACGAATCAGCTTTCAGAACATAATCAGCAACACAAACTATCGCCACACACCTCTGCAAAACAAACACGTCATATCGCCATCTTACAGAACGAAGTACAAATAAGCCTTGTTTAAATAATGTGACCGTTGATGTACGTACAACATAACATTGAGGTGCGTTCGTGTAAACAATGTTGCAGCTAAACGAACCATTACTACACATTTTGAGTGTTCGTAGCCTTAGGTATCCGTCATGCAATGCACATGCGCCACACTGTCATTTGCGGCTTGCACCGCTTTACAAGGATTTATCCACATCTGATAAATGGCACGATTTCCGGGGGGAAAAAAAAAATGTTATTGGTCACAAAATGTTTGTTTTGATTTTCTCTTCAAATATTGTTTGCAACATTTCTCCTTCTGAGAAGAATTGGTCTTCATGTAATGTACCTGCTGTTCTTGCCAGATTTTAGTGAAAAATGAATTTTCTCGACAGGTTTTCGAAAAAATACTCAAAAACAAAATTTCATGAAAATCCGTCCAGCGGAAGCCGAATTGTTTCCATTCGGACAAGCAATACGTGACGAAGCTAAAAGTCGCTTTTCTCGCAGGTCTGCGAATGAGCCTAACTAGATCTTCAGCAACGAAATCTTCACACACATTTAAGGAAATCGTAAAGAAGCGTTTACTCAAAAAAAAAAAAAGCCCCCAAAATAAAATCCATTGGGCGTAACGTCATGTTACCGAATGTTCATATCAGACAGTGCATGCTGCACGCGAACCACAACGTACGATGAACAAGGTACTCTTTCTGTAGTACTTTGAACGCTTGTAAATCAATTAGCACAAGAAAATACGACAAAAACACAGACCAACTAACACAACAAGCATGTTTACATCACTAAATGGCAAAGCATTTCCTGGCTGATTTACAAGAAATAATCTAATAAAGTTGGCGACACTGCTGGCATCCGATATAAATTTAACCTGCATATATGACATAAATGCCTACGATATGAGCCTATTTTAGGCTCTATTTAAGTACAGTCTATCAGTGACAAACTCTATAATAAATTTCAAAACCTATCCAACTGTGAAACTTTAAGCGACAAATATAAATGCAAATCCTAGCTCAAAGAAAACACGCTGCACCTAAATTTACAAAACCAAACATTCGACATCCGGTCCCAGTGACCGCGCGGTCTCAAACGGAGGTCTGCGGCCGCTCTCCTGCTGAGATTGTGGGTTCAAATCCCACCTGGGGTATAGATGTTTGTCTGTTGTGAGTGATAGGTGTCAGATAGAGGTCTCTGCGACGAGCTGATCACTCGTCAGGAGGAGTCCCACCGACTGTGGTGCGTCGTTGTGTGTGATCTAGAAACCTCGTGAATGAGGAGGCCATGGCCCACTGGGGGGGGGGCTGTCGCGCCCAAAAAAATCGATACATATATAATCACTGTTTACTTTGACATTCATAATAAAGAGACTGTAGGCAAAGCGTTGTATTCTTTCATTACACCGACATGTGTTGATGATTTACGAATATGTTCACCCACAACAAATAACCAGCAGCCGGGATAGTAAATTGGTTTAACCCTTTGGCCCTGGAGCTGGACATTTACAGTTTAGCACACCATTTACAGTTTAGCACACCATTTACGTAACATGTGAATATTTTATGAACCAAGAAGGTTAACATTAGGAAATACACGACATTTTGTGGAGGAATAAACGAAGATGGTGAGAGAAAGTGTAAAAAAAAATAATTAAATATATTTATTTACTGAATATATGAAAAGCGTACTCTGGGGAGGAGCGGTGCGTCTGTCCTATATATAGGATGCACGGTACATAAAGGATAATTAACTGTAATTACAATAAGACCCATGCTAACTGGTTCAAAACAAGTATCCATGATGGGTAGCATGAACGAAATACCATCAAACCCAAGCATGATTCAAACCCACGATAAATGTCTCCCTGTTACTACGGCATGGCGCGTCCTCAGGTTGCGGATGGAACATGGAGAGCAGCTGCAAATAAACTGAATAAGCAGTCACGGACAGCTGACAAGGAGTGGTGATCCAGCTTGGGGGTTGGGCGAGTCTAAGAATTATTCACCGTGCTCAATCAGCACGCTACGAAACGCGTTACAAAAGCCTGTAAATTGGACATATCCGTCCCAAATAATGGAAAATAGACAAGAGATATGGAACTGGACATGTGGAGCCTCTGTACGTACTAGCCACCGACGACGGTCACAAAAAGGAAAGAAACCACTTGGAAAACCTAGGAGTAGATGGGAGGATAACATTGCAATCGATCTGGAAGAAATAGGACTTGGTTGATCTGGCTCAGAATTAGGTACAAGTGTCGGGCTGTTGCGAAAGCGGCAATGAACGTTCGGGTTCCACAAAAATGCGAGGAATTTCTTGACTAGTTGATAAAACTATAAGCTTGTCAAGATGGACTCCGCTAGATAGAGTTGGTAACTATGCCTAGTTGAAATGAACTTACAGACCTGTATCAGAATCCGCAGACTGCGCTCTGTGCGTCTTCTGAGTGATTTAGCGCCATTTCCATCATTGCTTATTTCTGATCGCATAACATACTACTGGGATGAACAATGAGATTGGTGGGCGATGTAGAACAGACGGGAAAGATAAGGGGGGGGGGCGCCGGACAAACACACATTTCCGAGTGTATTCACTTCTTCGCACTGAGCGCGAAGAACACAGCAAACAGTCTGGTGCCGGGTCATTCACATTAGGCGTTAAAAATCCGTTTATCCTTGGTTATTAATAGACGGGATGTCTGCACACTGCATGTAAACTTCACGTTATATACATGAAGCTAGTGGATCTAGGAGAAGGCTTGGCCAACATCAGCGTTGGCCAACCGCTAACAGACAACCTAAGTTTCCGGGCTCGCAAAACGTTTCTAGCAAATAATTGAATACAAGAAACAGTAAAAATAATATTTCAACAACCCGCGCACTTTTTTTTAACTGAAAGTACGTCAGAAAAGACGGTAAATATACGCCGTAAAAAGTTTGGTCTGCAGTACTGCCTTATTTACTTATCGCACAGTGTCCGTACCCCAGTATAAAGCCCGAGATTAACCTGCATTACATACAGACGGTACTGGCTTTCAAAACTTGCAAAGAATGCCACAAAACCGAATCCCTTTGAAATCATACTACTACAGACCACAAGGAAGGAGAACAACTGGAAGACCGAAGAAGCGTTGGCGCGAGCAGCTGTAATTCCGGAGACGGAACGGATCAAAGGGTACAATCCTTGATGTTTATGATGATGATTAACCTGAATTATATCTAAAAGACGTAACTCGTACCGCGCAGTAAACACTCAATTTCGTTCTACTCCGTGACAGTGCGCAAGACTTCGCCTAGGCGACCATTACTTTGAAGGCACACGGCTTTGTGTGCGCCATTTTCAGGTTAACGCACAAACGCTGCACAGTATTATGTGCCGATCTCGCACACCGAACTTCAAATCGCACGACAGGTGTGCGGCGGAGTGATAGAAATTAATTTACGACCTCAAACAAAGAATGCATCTTGCTGAGTAACGCTTAATCCTCCCGCCCCTGGACACCTACTTTACTGAATCTTATCCAAATCGGACGAGAAATGAAGTACGGGAAAATTTTTTTATTTGCGGTTTTCAGTAAAGTACGGCTCTCATTTCACCAATTTTCACCGAACTCGCCATCTGTCAGCGAACAAGTGGGGTGAAAATCAATTTACGCCAGCAGGTTATAAAGCAAGACTCTTATGCTGCCGATTTTCCCGAAGATCACGCTAGCTTAACAATTCGGTAACATTTCGGTGTCTGTTACTAGGCCACGGACAGACGGAATAACGGATGATGTCTCCACACAACTCGCGATTTATCTACTTCGTAAAGAATGCCTGAAACCAGAACCTTAATGCTTTATAGGTAGATAAGTCACTGTATGGTCCGAGAGGAAAACAGAGCATAGACATTCTCTGTGGGCAGAATCTAAGGATTGTCTAATGTTAAAAATGCTGGTACATACAGTAACTGTTGGTACATACAGTAACTGCTGGTACATACAGTAACTGCTGGTACATACAGTAACTGCTGGTACATACAGTAACTGCTGGTACATACAGTAACCAATGGGCTCTTAAAACATTATTGACCACCAGGCCACAAAGAAACATGGGACAGTGGAGGCATACCTCCATGCACTCTTAATCTTGGCACCATTACGGAGTCCCCTTTCCACGCTACCCACCGGCTACAACAGACCGGCAAGTAGTGCCGTGGTAAAAAGAGCCACGTTATACCTCCATTCTCCCATACCCCTTCAGGGCGTGTATTGGTAGACTGCGTTTGAAACGTGATGCCACACGCGCTGAAACCAGATTTCGTCTTTCGGCGAAACGGTCGAGTCTATTTAAATCGGCGGGGGCCTCAGTTCAGTCGACTACTGGCAGCCGAGTTGTGCGTATCAGCGGTAGTAATTCTGGATACACCATGTTCCGAGGTAGTGTAAAGGGTACTGGCTACCCACTGCATTCGCCAATTTTCCCTCTTCACTTCCCCTCCCGTGCGTCATCGTGTGCCATCACATTTCAAATTCATGTTTTTAGCCAGTGGCCAGGTCGCGAAAAGGGTCAACATACGGGGTCTTTACATCACAGACAATACACAGATATCCCCCCCTCCCCGCTGGGGATCGAATACCGATTCCTCTGCAGTCCAATCCACAGCCCAGTCGGTATATCAACCCCGTTACCCTTGTTCTGATACGCTATACACACTGACGACGAAAACATGTCCGAGCTAACTGTGATAATTAACACGCAAAATTAACAAAGTACAAATTACTATCCACAAATACTTGAATATTTACGTTTCGAAACAGAATTAAATTCCACGTCGCCTCAGGGCAGTCACGTGCGAGTTCCGGGCTACAAAATTTCGTTCGTGTCGTTCGAAAACACGCAGCCCTTTCATACACGGTTATGGGACATCTGAGTAACAGCGGGGAGGCACTTTAATTAACTGACATGGCGTTTGTTACGGCACAAGTACAAATGGAGATGAAATCTGATATGATACACCGTCAGCGTCGGCTTGGAAGCTGAAACATAATTATATTCTGCTGCGGGCGGGAAGGGGGGGGGGGTGGTTTGGCGCATCGCAGTTCGGTGAATGATAACCATCGTTTCGGAAGAACATAGCATCAGGGAGGCAGCAGGTTCAACAGCAACGTCGGTACTTGTTCTCGTAACAAACTTACGTACGGAGGCCACTGTTGCTTACGAAAACAAAAGGTTCCAAGAGGCATGTCAACTGACAACGGCAGTTATGACGTCACACCGACGTGTTCACAAAATACGCTACGTTGACTAAAGTGAACAGTATGACGCGGCACTGTTTGTTGTTTTGGATCATGCATTAGAGGGATCTGACAGTCACAGAACAAAATCGCCTACTGATATCTGAGTGAAGTGTACTTAGAAATGCACTTTACTTTTTACCAACTTATGCACTTGTATATCAGTTGATATTAATGCTAATACATTAAAATATTAAAAGATAAACTATAAAATTATTTTAAAACTCCCGACATGTTTCGGTTTACTTTATAAAACCATCTTCAGGGAGTCTCCTGCGCCTATTAAAGTTACTTGTTATCTGATATTACCGTTGAGGTATGCTGGCAGCATGTCTGTAATATCGCAACGGTAATATCAGATAACAAGTAACTTTAATAGGCACAGGAGACTCCCTGAAGATGGTTTTATAAAGTAAACCGAAACATGTCGGAGTTTTTAAATAATTTTATAGTTTATCTTTTAATATTTTAATGTATTTGCATTAATATCAACTGATATACAAGTGCATAAGTTGGTAAAAAAAATAAAGTGAATTGAAATTTGGAAGTGAAGCTTGGGTACTGAAGAAAAGAGGGGAACAACGTTTAGAAGCACACCAGATGAAATTTTTGAGACACTTACTTGGAATAACAAAACTAGATAAAGAAAAGAATCAATGTATTAGGCAAAAAACGGAAGCACAGAACATACGAAAGGAAATAATACAGTACCAGAAAAAGTGGCTACAACACGTACAGAGGATGGACACAAACAGACTACCAAAACAAGCACTACAATATAAACC
>Ga0131853_10012970_pt1 | contig 15265 bp, 12 predicted proteins | sample TergutLab28metaG_FD_92764 | JGI IMG/M metagenome (GOLD analysis project Ga0131853, IMG submission 92764) | Labiotermes labralis P1 segment gut microbial communities from Petit-Saut dam, French Guiana - Lab288 P1 (version 2) (version 2) | ecosystem: Host-associated > Arthropoda: Insects >...
CCATTGCATTTACACCGTATGCTTGCTGCAATAATTGATACGTTTCCGTTGCGGGTTTTCCGATTTTGAAACAAAACTTGATGCAAATGCATTGTTCGGTACTTTCGCACATCGTAAAAATCGCTAGGACATAAACGCACGTGTTACTTCCGCGACATACTACATCCAACTGAGCAAACGCAGCCACTTGCAACTTGTGTCACGAGTTGCTAAGACATGTACGAACATGTCAAGACTGGTTGCAAACACGTCTCACCCAGTGAACAACCACTACAATTCCAGTCCGGCTACTATTTTGAACAAACCTCGTAGTTTGTTTTAGTGTTCAAGGCCTCATATTCTTGATATATCATATACTTAAAGGCTGTATGTAGTCACTGCAAGGCTTATTGCTATACTTTCACTAGTTACTGACTACTCTGCCATAAACATCACCCCATTTTTAAGTAAACTGGCAGCACTGTGTGACTGATTACACTAAAATTCATATTTTATTGACATTCAAAGCTTGATAGACGTCACAGAAACGGCTTGCCTTTTAAGGTGGTGATGTCTGCCCCACCCACCTGAAGAATGTCTAAGATAAGTGATCCAGAGCGGTGACATAGCATTAAATATTATTTGCAAAAACATTAAGACAGGAAATTTTGCATTCAATGAACACATTACAAAAACAGATGAACGATCGCATTGGCTGAGGTGGTAACTCTTTTGACTTGATGTGGAAAGTGTTTGGTTCGAACGTCGACCGAGCATTGACTGCTACTGGAAAAAGTAACTAGATGGTCGCCCCCGTCCTCCTCCGTATCATGTTTATTATCAGAGTTACTCCCAGATCTCAGGGGCCAAGAATGCTGTCTTCTGTTACAAGAGCGAAATCCAGTCCGAAACAGCCCACAACAAATTGCATTCAGTACGCTTGGGGCCCCCTAACTCACGAAGCCCTTCGTGCCGCGGGGTCTGCAGGGGTCTTACATACGCCACTGGTTCTGGGAATCACAAGTATCGTTTTATGACCAAAACGCGTTTCGTCCCCATGGTTACCGTGGAAATGCACTCATCATTACGACCCCCAGTGCTTTTCTTATGCGGGAAAGATTTTTGCGAGCTTTCGTTCAAAACAGGCAAATTGTATACGTGCTCTTAGGCGCTGTGAATGTATGAAGCAAATATCCAGTCGCCAGTACAACTCGGTCGTTGTAACTAAACTGAACTGAACTAAGCGTAACTTGTGATGTGCTAGCGAAACTGTTACGTTATTTGTTCGGGAACATAGCATATCTGGATATTCTTTTTGATTCTGCTGTTACACCCTACCTGTAACAACGCACCACGCCAATGGGCACCATTCCAGGGCGTCGTATGTTGCACTGTTCGGAATTTGTTACACGGTATAGGCTGAACGGTCATGAAATGGACTTGAAAATAGGTACATGATGTACTTTTTGTCAATACTGTGTCTGGACCCCTGTCAATAGAATGGGAAGTATCGGTGATGTCATTGCTTCTACGGTCTACAATGGCCGGATAATCTGTATCATATCAGTGGCTTATTTTAGACCAGTAGAAACAAATATATCCGTCCATTTCCTAAGTTTAAAGATAAGTAGTGCACTATTTAATAAACAAAGAAACCAGGTCCAAGAATAACACAAAGGGAGCGTTCGTTACGTACAGAACAGATAAATTAATTGAATATTGCGTAATGAACTTATGATCTGTACCCCTCACCAAATATTATTCGGGTGATGGAAGACGTAGGAGTGTAAGGAGGGATGATATTAAAATGGATCTTCAAGAAGTGGGATTACGGGGCATGGACTGGATTTGATCTGGCTGAGGATAGAGACAGGTGGCGGGCTCTTGTGAATGCGGTAATGACTTTCGGAGTTCTATAAAATGCGGTTAATTTCGTGACTGAGGACCTGTTCCACGTAGTCAGTTTGTAAGTTGGTTGGTTGGTAGGTTCAAATCGAACTAATTTCATCGCAGTCAGTCAAGTTTCTACGATAATGAAACACCTGTCAGTTACACGATAATTTTCTTCCATGCATGACTGCTTGAAATAAAGACCTGTCTTTCAGCACGATCTTTTTATTCGCACTTCTAATTAAACTCCAATGGCAGCCTGCCTGCCTCTTACCGCTGTGTGTGCTGCTAGACGCTGCATCATGCCACTGCTACTTTCGACGGTGATGCGATTAATATGAATGACGTAACTCGAAGTTGCCTGAAAGTGTACCAAAATATATGGGATGAGGGAATGCGGCGTGGTGGACCAGACCTATGGCCCGCTGTTTATATGACTGCCATGTTCATGACACATAACTAGGATGACGTCATGTTATAACGTTGTGCAATATTGTGCAAGTAGCCACAGATAGGTTCCACGTTTATTCCCATGGTGTCGTGGTGCTTGTAAGAAAAACCTGCACACGAGAGTGACCCGCAGGGAGCGAGGAATAGCAAACAAGAGGGTTAGCTAACTTCAACCCCCAGTAGGCTTACATAATTCGTAAGGACACGCCCGAGGGCCGCACTGGTGCACACACACATATCGAAAAGAGATGCTGGTTGACTGATGCCATAAAAGTAAGTTCTAAAACAGTATCTGCGCATAGGCGAACTTGGCTAATAACATGGGGGGGGGGGGGGGGACAAAATCCACCATGGATATTGGGAAATTTACGGAGTAGTCAGGTTAGAAAGACGGGGAAGATTGGTTCGAACCAGTCCGTAATATGCATACACCCCCTTTCCCCACGGTCACCCCACTTTTCTTTTTGCCTCACTTCAACTTAGTGGGCAAAAATATAAAAACACTATTCTTAGGTAGAAAAATGTAAGTGGGGGGAAATGGCTAATAAGTAGCCATGTTGTGTTCTGTTCATATTTGATGTTGGCCAGCCCTGCCATAAAACGCTGTTGATTTTACAATAATAGTGTGCAGATAGGGCGGACGGCAATTTATCCCATGGGTTAGCTTGCTGTGCTAGTGCGTAGATGTACAGGGGTGCTGATAAGTCCTTAGCCTGACCCTGGAAGGAAACAAGCTACAGCGACCAAGACTTAGACACTATACCAAGACTTATGGCGTACAAACATCAGGAATATATTCCTGTTATTTGTACGCCTTGGTATAGTGTTGCAAGTTTGGTCGCTGTAGCTTGTTTCCTTGCAGGGTCGGGCTAAGGACTTACCAGCACCCCTGTAGTAGGCTCGAGTCTTGCTCGAGTGACTTTGTTTTATATTAAAGAGTGGAATACTGTGTGATAATAGGTATGCAAACAATGCAAAAATTTACCGAAATAATTTTTGTGCAAATAGTATGACTACTGTGAGAAGTGATAGTCATTTAGTCCCCCACTCCCTTGAATTTCTGAGAGTAGTAACAGAATTTGTAGGTATTCTAGTCGAAATTTTGTATTGCGAATATGCACGTACATGCATATTTGATGCCTTTTTGTGCCGTAAAATGACACAAGTGATTTTGAGCATAACTCCACCTACTTTTCTGTACAACACGTCTGTTGCTCCGTTACTGTGGTGGCCGTATTTTATTGCGTAGTTACACATTCTGTATACATTAATTTTGTTGGATACAACCGCGGGAATTTCATATAATCGCCATATTTGTAATTTTTTTAAACACAGCAGTTAATAAGTAGGTATGTTTATGACGTATCGCTGTTCCGTAATACACTTTCCTAACTCCAGTGTTCCTTAGTTGGCGCCATAAAACTGCAATGTAACGACAGTTTCCGCTCAGCCGTCTTGATGGTAATTACGTTGTACTGAATGTATGATTGTTAACGACGTGTGTTGCCAACATCTAACATTATCATAAGACCATTCATCGCCCGCATTAGAGTTCGCCCGGCTCCCATGTTGTTATTACTTGTTGAAGGTTTAGAAACTGCGGCGTTGGGACGGCCGTCTGTGGCGTAACCTTCGTGCCATTTTGGCTGCAATCGGCGAAGTGGCTCAGAAGTTGAAATGGGGCGCACACATGGCCCAACACAAGTGGCATGCGGATTTCATTTGTCTATTTTTAGGCGCGTTCGCACAGTTGCGAAAAGCGACTATAGCTTCGTCGTGTCTGTCCGTCCGTCCGTCCCCCCGCCCGCATGGAAGAACTCGGGCCCCCCCACTGGACGGATTTTCATGAAGTTTGATTCGAAAAAATTTAAGTGTCATTAAATTCTGACAGGGTAACGGGTACTTTTTACATGAAGACCAGTATTCATTTTTGGTCATCTCGCTCAGTTCTTCTGAGAGAGAGAGAAAAAAACCCCACGTTTTGTGTTCCATAAATTTTGTCCGAAAATCGTGCCGCTTATGAGGTAATGTGGAAAAATGTTGTAGAGCGGGGCGGGCTACAGATAGCAATACGGCGCATGTGCATTGCGTACTGTTGCCTAAGGCTACAAACGCACACCCAGAATAGGTAATACTTATTGCCTTTCCACTGCAACAGTGGTTTCACGAACGCGCCTCATTGTTACGTTACACGCACATTACCTGTCTTGTTATTTCATGGGAGGGAAAATTTACAAACGCGGGACGAATTAAAATCATGAATGCTAATGTCTTGCAAGTACTGGGCACAGAAGGTCTTTACTAACGGAAGCGCTCTGGAAGCTGCATGCGGCAGGAACTCAGTTTTTATGTACAACATAGATGAACTGCGGCAAGGGTAGTTTGGTCGGTATAAGAACTCGCTGCGAGCTGGACGGTCTGAGGATCGAATACTAGTGGTGGCGAGACTCCGCACCTGCCCAGACCAGCCACGAGGCCCACCAAGTCTCCTGTACAATCGGTACCGGGTTTGCTTCTCGGCATTAAGCCGGCCGAGGCGTGGTGTTGACCAGCTACTCCCCTCTAGCGCCGAAGTTAACGAAGGTGTTGGGCTGTACCACTGTACACAACTCCTCCCACCTTGTGCCTTCATGGCATGTTGTAGGGTGAACTCTACTTTTTTACTTTAGACGAATTAGACTCTCCAGAAGTTTGAATTATTCTCCCAGTCTTCGCCGCAGTTGTTACGCGTCGCCTTAAAGTATTCTTGTGTGTTGTCACATCTGTAGCCGAATTCTGAGCACTTGAAGTGTAATGGTAGCTGTATGTGCCATGTGCTGTAACACCAAGAAGTCTGCATTTTACCACACACTACTTTTCGTAAACTTCATACGGTGCTCACGATAAATGCTATCTCAATGGCATTAGCCAGGTGAGGTTTATAATGGACACGCACTTTGTTATCTGTGGGGTACGAAGTGATGTCTTATATGTACGTTAATTTCAATTAACACCAGTCATCCAAGGATTAATGCCGAGGAAGCGTGGTTTGGTTCCTGGCAGGCACAGAGCTTCCCCAAAGTGTCCACATCGGCTATGGGGCCGACTGAACCTGATTAATGGACATCGGTGACTCATCAGGGGTAAAGCGGCCGGGCCGCGAGACTGACCGCGTCTGGTACCGAGATTAAGAATGAGTGGTGCGAAACCTTTACGCCACATACGCCTTCATGGCGTGCACAAGGACAACTTTACGTGTAGGAACTATTAATAATAAAAGTTTCCCTCAAACACAACTGGTTTATTATGGCAACATGTTTCGGCCCTATTGGGTCATCATCAGGCCTTCACTAGGAACCAATTAACTATAAAGCTGCCTATATTCTTGGGATCCCAAACACATGTACGGCTTCTGAAGCTCGTTCCATCAATCATTATAATTACGTAGAACCAAAGTTATGAATTGCTGCGCAAATATCTATTTCAATCACCCATATTGTTTGGGATCCCAAGAATGTACGCAGCTTTATAGTTAATTGGTTCATAGTGAAGGCCTGATGATGACCCAATAGGGTCGAAACATGTTGTCACTCTAATCATAATAAACTAGTTGTGTTTGACGGAAACTTTTATTATTAATAGTTCCTACCGAAAACACATCGGGATGGCTTCCATAAAAAAAAAAAAAATTACGTGTAGCCTTTACCTTTGTCCAGATGGTCCAACATCGCGGATCTGATAGGTGCTTAACATAACGTGTCCGCAAGCGAGTTTGTTTTTTGTTTTTATATGTTGCTGTTTCACCAAAAAATTCTGCGGCCAAAACTTAGGCTCCAGTAGTCTGAGGTACCGTCCTAGAAGGGAGGCAGTTTGTAGTGGCAACATCTTCATGACTCAACGCACGCCAGCAAATATGACGTAATCACCGCTTCTGCATGCTTGCTTTGTGAGAGGTGGCGACAAGTGATTGAAGTTATGGGCTTAGTGACCGTGTGACCGTGTTCAGACACGCAGTGGGCTTATTGGAAATCTAAGTGTATTTCGTAGACTACAGTACGTTGTTATGCCGAAAGAAACAGGGGCTTATTTCGTTATTAGACCTACTGTTACATTTATTTATATGTTGTCAATGGAGATACCGGTGGAATGTCACTCAGTGATTGTTGGACTGTACCGCATATTGCGTTTTTCGCACGTAGAGATGTTTGCTTCGACTGCAGGAGATAACTAGCAGAGGAGCAGTAGTGTTTCATCTCTAAAACGAAGGCGTTTTGTGATTATTAAAGGTAATGTTTTGAATAAAACCAGTACACTTCTCTCTTCATATATTGTTATTTTTGCATTTAGCATGTAGCATGACATGGTAAGTACACGAGTTAATCACTGGTCTAAATCGGAGAACCGCTCGGACTTCAAAGTATTTCGTACATCCAGACTTTAATTTTATAATTTCCAGAGTACAGATTCTGAATACGCTTATTGTTGGGACAGGCTTGTAGCCAGACCATGCACATAGTGGGGTGCAGCAGGATTGCCTCCCCCCCCCCCCCAGCAAGGGCGGGCCGGCTAAAGTTCTTTACACTGTTTTGGAAAGACACGGTTGCAGAGTCTTGGGCTTGGTCTGAAAGGGTTAATTTGTACAGTCGAATAATGATACCACCGAGAAAGACAAAGTACGCAACATTTTCGGGCCCCGGCCAATTTGACTGGCTTCCCCCACACCCCCGCCCCTCGTCGGCACTGGCTGGTGCAGCAACGTACGTATGTGTACATTTGCATGTAATGCTCTGTTATGAATGTAAGTGTGTCTATATACTCGTATTATTTATGTATAAACGTAAAATTTTTGCCGGGACCACAAAATCAAAACTTTGTTATGCTGTCCATAACATTGCCCAAAACATCTTGTGTGTATGTACACACACACACACACACTCACTCACTCACTCACTCACTCACTCACTCACTGACACTCTTCTGAAAATGAGTTGCTTCCAATCAAGTCGGTTCAACAGACGCAACACATCGATGTGGCAGGGTGTTGCGCGTTTTCTAATGGGCAAGTAGTGGTTGCAATACACCCACTTGCACTCCCATGGTTACGGGCCTGCTGTCAGACAAAACCTCGTAGTTTCACACAGTCACCATATTTTGCAATTTTTGACAGGGCATTACCTTGCTATCGCTGTCAGAGGCACAGCTAAGCCATCATTTTCGCAGGTAAGTCATGTTATCTTGCGTCCTGCAAAACCGTGCCTTATCCGTTTAAAGCCAAGTTGTATCTACATGTACCGCCAGGCTTGACATTGAAGCTTTGAGTTTTGTACACACCGCGCATTCACGCAGTCTAATTCTCACAGCCAACTGCGACTATTTCTGTATACAGCGTAAGCCATTGTCTTCCTAATCGAAACAGGCGGTGAGGTACTGCCGTAAAGGTGTGCGTGATATGGATTACTTGTAGACTTCAGAAGGATAATAAACGTAATGGTGTCTTGTGGAGAGATCGCTTCCCATAGAACCTGCTTGTCCTGGACATGATAGTTTCTGGAAGCGGTAGTTCCCACGCCCAGTTTTCCCGATGATCACCGACGTGTAACGATTCACTGGAATGCACTGTGTGCACATTTAGTTTTTTCAGGTATTATACAATCTGGTGATGAAAATGCGTCTTACAGATAGTATGTGGTGTCTTGATGTCCCTCTTTTGTGCTTGTGACGAGCTACATGTTCGGGATTGTGTGGGTGTAACAGTTGTCAGTTGCATGCATGATGCAAGAATTTCGTTGCGTTCAATTTGTTATTGCGTTGGGATTTTGAGTTTGGAATAGCGGTGTCCCCGGCGCCCCAGTATCAAGCCCAAATCGCATGTTTGTAGACTAAACGCGAACTTGATTATGTGGGGTCTCACTTCTATCATATTGCCGAGCACAGCAACTGTATCGCATAGAGAGCGCGAGTCCTCCGCGACGCCATGTGACAGATTGGGTGCGGTAAAGAGGCTTCTTGATTTCAAACGACCCATTCTACTTTTTACGCAAGAAACAAATGAGGGCTGAAGCTATGCGAACTGTATGTGAATAACGCTTATATAACCTTGGCGTAACGCTGGATGTACGAATGTCATTTGCACGTTCAAATTAGCAAATGTGCGCTAGCTCAACGATGCCTGTGCGTTATCGAACGGCATTGTATTTGCTTCGAAAACCCAGAGGCTGCGGAAAAGGGATGAACTTCAGCTTATACTGGCAAGTTGGCTCATGAGTAAAAGTAAATCTTCAACTCCATTCTGATTTAAACTAAGTATAGGAGGCCTGCGGGGACGGGATATAGCGACTCGCTCGGGGCTGGACGGTCCGGGGATCGAATCCCGGTGGAGACAAGATTTTCCGCACCCGTCCAGACCGGCCCTGGGGCTCACCCATCCTCCTATACAATGGGTACCGGCTGTTTCGCGGGGGTAAAGCGGCCGGTGCGTGGCGTTGACCACCTACCCGCATCCAACGCCGAGGTTGAAGGAAGAGTAAAGCTATACATGTGCTGCCCGCCTGGGCCTTCCTGGCCTGTTCTAGGGTGAACTTTATAGGAGGCCTGCTGTCTAAACATTTCACAAAATAAGCAGGTGGCTAGCTGGAATACAACATAATTATTCCCGTATGAAATGGAAGCTTCTTGGAAGAAAAAGTAATTCAGCTTTCTCAGGTCATAAGGCATTTATATCCGAGTAATTATTTGTTTTTTGATAATTTCAAACATCCTTTCTTTCGCTAAAGACGTGACTTGAACACGAGCTGTATAGCGACTGGGCGTCGTACTCGTTTTCTGGAAGTTAACGTGGTCGTAAATATGTTTTTACGTATTTTGTCCTACGATAGAACGTATTGAAGTTCAAAGGTAAAGATACGCACCGAGGGTATGGGGAGTGGAGGTACAGCTCCACTCGTTCGCAACTTAGGCACTAGATGGAGGCGAGTGGTCAGCTTCATGCCTCAGGTACTTTATTTCCGATACCCGTTGAATAGGAGGCCGGGTTCCTTGGAGCCGGTCTGGACATTCTGGAGTAAAAATTTCTCTTGCCCCTGGAGGGAATTGGATTTCCAACCCGTGGGCTAGTTAATGCGCTACCGCGGCTGCCGTGTGATTAGTAGGCGTAGTAACCGCTCGAACTGCAGTACGTTCCGTCCGGCGGCATTAAGCCCAGTCATCCAACAGTGACATCTCGGCGATACATCCTAGGAAGAGCCAAAGTCTCAAGGTACACTTCATACAAATTCATTACTTGTTTAAACACTCCAACGTGTTTCAGACTTATCCATTCATCTTAGGGTTACGGTTAATATGTATAGAATTTTGTTTATTTAAGTCAGTGATGCGTAACCTGGGGTACGCGTACCTCAAGGGGTACGCGAAAAAATAATTGAATAATGGCGGAAAAAGGCACGTACGTCAACAGTGTAAGACAAGATACAAGTCAGAAGTTGTGAAATTAATTAAACGTTATGACGGGTGGCGGAACTAATATGAAGGGTACAATTTATGGAAATAGGCTGCCAAGGGGTACGCAAGTGGAAAAAGGTGGGGAACCACTGGCATAAGTGTACCTTGTTGATTGTAGTATTTGATTAAACTGGAGGGCACGGTAGGAATGTTTTACAAAAAATTACAGAGGCGTGATTTCGACACGATCAAGCTTAATGTAACTTGATAGGCCGCGTGATAAAATTATCCCCGGAACTTACTATGCGTACTTCGTATATGTGAATTTTTTGCTACTTCAGGAACGTTATGGAGTGCTGCGACATAAATAACGGTGATTGGTGGAGGAAGACTGACAATAATTACAGGTGTGTTGGGTTTCAGAGTGATTGAAGAAAAGCGGTAGGGGAGAAACTTCGTCAGTGTCGCGCTTAAATATAATGTACTAGTCTGTGACCTTCCCTTCCATGGCGTCCATAGGAGGTTCTTTTTTGAAGCCATCTTCATTAGCTTGGTTTTGTTTCAGTTGTTTTCAAGTTTACCTCCAGTAAATCATTCGTTTCCGTGCTCTGAGCTGTTCTGTAGGCTAAAACTGTATAACAGTGTATTCATCGTGTGCGAGGAATTCGCAAGCAGGAGACCCTGTCGCTTTTTCGCAGTCTGGTTTTATTTTGCTGATGAAACAGTGCTGAAAAGTAAACGTAGCTGATGCAGACTAATATGAATGAGTCTTTCTGTGGAGTACATTTGAATAATTTTATCGTATGACGTCAGACCGCGTTATTTACAGAGCAAACCACTGTTGCTTCGGGAGAGTATGCCTAAGTTGGCACATTACATGCAAGTGTGGTCTTTGAGACAGCTGAGGAACCAATACTGCCAGTTCGGTAAACGTGTTGGCCAAGTTCCCAGCCCTCATTGCAACATACATAACAACTTGATTCAGAATTCGCCATGTATTTTTTTTTTATCCTGCAAGTTGGTGCCAAGTTGTAGTGAAATGAAGTTGCAGGTAAACTGCCTACACCTGAAGTTACATTTTAGATTGGTTGTGTACATTTCACACGGGACCCCGCAAAAAAGGGTAGAAAACCCCGTCGGATGGTGCTTTGCCCTGAAACTGATTTATGTAAGACAAGCTTATTAACACGATAACACATCGGTCATGTGGCGTCTTCCTAATGTGCGTTCCGTTGTTCAACGAGGCTGTCAGTTGCCGAGATTAGCATCGGCGATAGTTAATGAATATGGTTATGAGGCATTGGTATAATGATACTGACGGGGGAAAAATGTACTCAGAAAAACCCGCCGGAGTGCCACCATATGGACTGGCTTGGGGTCGGACCAGAGCCTCCGCTATGAGAGGCCGGCTACTAACCGCTTGAGCCATTGCACGACCAAAAGATAACGTCATTGATAGGATGAAGATCTTTTTTAAATAATTTTGCCATAATAAGTTACAGCACTTAACTCGAGTTGATGATGACCATAAGATAGTTCCATAAGTGAGCATCGTCTTGTCAAAATATATTCCCTATTGTACCCGAAGATTCGTGGCCTCATTTGTTGAGATACAGTAACCATCCATGTGAAACACTCATCGCCAGTCCCATTGACTGCGCGGTCTGTCGTGGGTCTGCGGCCACTAGCTTGCTAGGATATTCTGTTCGAATCCCGTCGGACGAATTTATGTCGGTCTTGTGAGTTTTTGTGTGTTGTCAGGTAAGAGGTCTGTGCGTCGGGCTCATCACTTTTCCAGGGAGTCGCACCGAATGTGGTGTGTCTGTGATTGTGAAGCCTCCATAATGTGGCCCTGGCCCACTAAGGGCTTTTACGACTTTATATATATATATATATATATATATGTGTGTGTGTGTGTGTGTGTGTGTGTAGATGGGAGATAGTATTAAAATTAATTTGAAATAAATCGCATATTAGGGTATGCCTGGATCCGTTTTGCTCCGAATTGGCCTCAGCAGTGAGATATCGTAACACGGCGGTCTTTGCTTTCGTAAAGGACGGATAATTAATTGTAAGTATCCGAACAACTTTCAGCGTCGTGAAGACTTCGTCAGTTGAGTTTTGTTTAATATAATGATGCCCGGAGATATCTTTTTCTCTAGTCCGTTTTACATTATTTTCCTGCCCCTGATGTAAGTGGGTTTGGTATATTTATTGAAGCATTTGACGTAGGTGGGTATAGCCAAAGGTTTGTCGCAAACAGTAATGTGAGTTGTCAGAGATGGAGGAGATCGCAGTCACAGTGCCGATGAAGGTAGGGTGAATATGAACATAGTATGATACGTAATTCATAATTTCGTAGTGGGTCACCGCCGTTCATTTCGTTTTGAGGCACAATCGTATTGCAAACTGCGTATCTGTAAACCGGCATGTACCTCTGGGAATGACCTAATGGGCCGTCGGGTTCGTAATAAAAGGATCATCGTGAATGAAAAACGCAAGAATTATATTCGTTATGATGATCGACCACTGCTCGATATGAGGGACTGGTGCGGGATTGGATGCGGGAAAGGGCTGTCACGTGACAGGTCGTGGCTGGTTTTCCCGCTTTTGCGGGGGGGGGGGGACCTGCTTGTTGTTGTACGTACATTGTTCTTGTCGGATGCACGCCCATTCACCATCGAGGAGATGCTCCAGGATGGTGAAATAGAGTTGCGTATGTCGTGGACGTCATAGTGGGGGTGATACGTAACATTGAGGCGATCGTTAGACAATACGTCCGCGCAGGGAATTGCAGCCACGACGTGACACATGGCACCCCTCTACCTCACTACACCCAGTGGCCGTCCAACCATCATACTGTTCAGAGGCAGCGTAACGTATCGTCGTCATCTCGGGATTTGTGTTTTCGTTAATACCAGGCCTCTTACTACAAACCATACCAGTTCTCCTGATAACCATTACTGTACATATACTTGGCGCAAGCCACTTTGCAGACTTCCCGTTGATACACGTTTTTCACCTTGCTGAAGGACATGGATTTATCGACGGTTAGTATGAAGCGGCCCATTTTTCTTCATTGGTTTCTGACGATGGGAGTGAAGTTAGGACTCGGATGAGCGGTATACATAGACGACGAAAAGTAGTAGGATTCATTGCAGTCATTGGCAGACATGGCTAGACACTACAGGTGGTGGCCTGCAGACAGAGAAGTTTTTTAAGATGGTCCAGCCGGCCTATAGGTTAACCTTAAGTCTTATTTTAGTTTTAAGTCTTGGCAGCTCGCTCAGGATAGGATGTGAAGAATTTCGTGACCGCTGCGTGTTCGCGATATTATAGCTTTCGCTGCGTTCTTGCAATTTAGGACTAGTTCAGTGTATGATAGACGTCGGTTTATGGTCGACGCTGTATGATAAAGCTCGAATTATCAGTCATCGGAAAGATATGAGAGATAACAGGCACCTGTATACTGAAACAATCGCTATTGATTTTGGGTGAATTTTGAAGCTCGCGACTTCACTTTGGATCACATAATCCATGCTGCGGAAATGAAGTGTGTTGTTCAGAGCACCTTGTGTGAACAGAGCAGGTGGTTTCAAAACGTGTTACTGTTTATTGAAGAGACTGAAAACATTGTGTGGCCACAGAACGCAAACAGTACGTCATTTGGCCACACAACATATTTGTACTATTAGCAGTACGTCACTTTGCTTCACAAGCGAAATTGCGTTTTTGTTGAAGTGCTTGAAAAACTAGCAAGAACACTAAATGACAGCAGTACATCAGTCGAGTTCACGACATAATGATGGCAAGTAAAGTAAAGTAAAATTTACTTTAGAATAATCTACTTCGCGTTAGAAATACCTAATTTAGGGTTTTCATTTTAAACTGCCAGGCTACACATGTTGGAGGCTGGTAAATGGAGCAGTAAAATGGGATATCATTGACAATGTAGGTGGCGGTTTTGTAGGACGCTTTGTGGGTGTGCCGGTGGTTGGGTATCAGGGCTCTCGAGAAACCTGTCTGCCACTGTCACATCGCTCGTACTGCAGAAGACCGTAAGTTTCGTACGCACTCTCCTGACAACGTCAAGTCGTCTATCACTGATTTTACGCACATTTTATATATCGGCGTTATGCACACAGTAAACTTTAAGCACCGTCAGCACGACACATCCACAGTGTACGGCATACAGCATAATTTCTTTGACGCAGAGTATGTAACCGGTTGTACTTAACGAGACTGCGGGCATACATGCCTGGGGCAGTAGCTGAAAACGAGTACTGCCAAGAATAACCGGATTTGAATCATAGTCTGTTGTGGCTCGGGTTCGAATCTCGACTTGGTGACTGCCTTTGCGTGGATTAACTCGATCTTCTTAGGAGAACAGCGGGATGTGCAGGGTCATTAATGTGTGTGTGTGTGTCAGCTTCACTAGTCGTGTGGGAGGTCGGATGGCGGTTATGTCCAGCAGGAAGTGGCAACCAATAGGTGTCAGATACAGTAATGACCCCGCACGGTTTCAGTGCTGTGAATTAGTTTGCACATCGCATCCAGTCCTAGTGACTTCGCTTTTCTTCTTTTATTAGCATCTTTCGCGCCTGTTGAGGAGCGTGGTGAATTTGATGAACGCCTGCCAAGCAGGGCAGTGAGTGTTTTATGTATCCATTTTAGCACCACAACATTTGTGTAATTATGTATGGTTGTGGTATTTCTAACAGACTTTATCACAGTATCGGTGTGTCGCTGTGCTACTAGGTACGCACCATATCTCGCATGTATTCCCTTCATATGCTTTGATATGCTTAAACCGTCTAAAAATGGTGGTGACTGTATGTACCACCCGCTTTTAACGGTAAAAAGCCCCGAATTTTTCCGTGTCATTGTGTTTTATGTGTTGTATATGATTCTGTGAATAAAAATAGATGTTTTACCCTAAGCACCATGAGTCGATTGGTATTTTTAGCGGAGACGGTATTTGTAGGGAGGATTGGAAATGTTAACTTAGGCTAACCATTTGCACTTTGCGGCCCACCGCTCGTGTTTGTACAGCACTAGAAATGGCAGTACCGTTGTGTGAACACAGCGTTTCTTTCGCTGAGAAGTGTACGCCGACAATAATTTAGGCCGACATTTCATTATGTATATATATAAATTATGGAGTGCATGTTTTTAAGACGTTACGACCAATCCTGGCAACCTTTAAGTCCCAAAACACCGATTTAGAGGAAATATTTCTGTCATTTGTAGTGGTGAGGCATTGCTTTCCAGGGGGTACGGGTTGAATTTTCTGGTGCACTATAATTGTATAAATTTGAGGATTCACAAGGAAACTAGTCTTAGTTGAATCAAATGCAGCTTCTCTCCGAGGATGTGGGTGTTGGAAATATTTTTATTCTCGTTCATAGGCTTCTCATTACTTTTTTTCATGCCCCCCCCCCCCCCCCCTCAAAAAATAAACCCCTTGTTTTCTTTTTTAAAAAAAAATTTATTTATAATTTTTTTTTTAAAAAACCCCACCCATATTGCA
>Ga0131853_10012971_pt1 | contig 15264 bp, 11 predicted proteins | sample TergutLab28metaG_FD_92764 | JGI IMG/M metagenome (GOLD analysis project Ga0131853, IMG submission 92764) | Labiotermes labralis P1 segment gut microbial communities from Petit-Saut dam, French Guiana - Lab288 P1 (version 2) (version 2) | ecosystem: Host-associated > Arthropoda: Insects >...
CATTAGGCCGCCCATAGCATTTAGGCTGTTAGCCCCGGCAAGTTTGTTGCCCTCAGGAAACGAAAAAAGCACCATGCACGTTTAATAAGCAATTTAACCCAAAATTGCCCAAGAGCCTGTTTAAGCTCTAACGTACACAGCACTAAAATATGTAACACCAAGCAAACACTAAAACACAACACTACAAGGAAAATGGTAAGTAAACCTTGTAAAGGAGACGGCCCGCAAGCTGGAAAATGGGACTTGCGGAAGGTAAATAAATGTCGTATAATAAGAGTTGCGGTGAAATCTTAGATTTTTGTGTACGTGACTATCCACGTGCTCAGGGTGGGGGAAGCTGTCACTTCCACTCACCTGCCGCCTGTTATAAAAACAGGCCACACCTTAATCGTTTCCTGATATGACCATTATTACACAGTTCAAATGAAATTTCAAGTCTTTAACGAAATTTGTCGAAAATCAGGGTTTTTAAACCTCAATGTTTAGATAATGAAAATGAAAAGGCCGCCGGTTATAGTTGTATCACTATAACCGGCGGCTTTTTTAAAGTTTTTTTTCTAGGGATTGAATTTAAACTTCAATAGACCTCTTCTGAAATTGTTTCACACAATTTTTCTCGCTTTAAACGCTCAACAGAGAATTTTCAGGCTACGCCCGAAAATTGTTTCAAGGAAAGTATTTTTGAGCTTAGCTCAAAAATACATGAACAAAAAAACGTGCAAAAACGTCTGTTGTTTAAAATTCGCTTCGCGAATTATGCTTAAAAATTGCTTCAACATTTGATTTCAGAAGAGGTCTAATGTCTGACTGCATTAGGCAATGCTGCCGTTAGCCCAACAGCTTCCAAAGTGACGGCGCTATACCCGGGTACCAGTTAGGGTCGCCATTAAAGGTAAATGATTGCAGCACCTCGTATAAGTTACCGTTGTGCCTGACAATCTCACCTATTTCAAACTCTTCTCCAACATAACCAATAAAGTCCCTTATATTGTCAGGCGGGGAAGGAGGTGTTGGCGGCTGTCCGCCTCCACTATTGCTGTCACCGCTGTCACTGCCGTCGCCGCTGCCGTCATTACCATCACTGCCGCCGTTACTAATGCTGCCACTGCCGTCGCTGCCGTTTCCACCGCTGTTATTATTATTGTTATTGTTTCCACTGTTGTTTGTGTTATTATCACCTATTCCCAGTTCGCCTCCGGGCGGGGTAGTTGTGTCAGGGCCGGGAACATGAATAATAATCTGCTCTGTTTCTTCCTCCGCTGCTAAGCCTTCTTCGGCTTCTGCCGTTTCTATTGCTAAGCTTACCTCATACGTGCGCTTTTCTATAATTTCCGGCAAGGCTGATAATTCATCTGCCGTAAATGTCCCGGCTTCTATGAGATAGTCCTTATGTTCAAGTATAGATGCTAAAGTAAAAAGGTCAAGGGTTTCCAAATCCAGCTCAAATTCAATATCAAAAGTATGGCTCGTGTAGTTATCATCCAAAACTGATAACCTAGCCCCCGCCGGAAGCGGCGTGCCGTTTACCTCCCCTGCTCCTGAAAGCATTACTATAAATAAATCTTCTTCACCGCCTGTTACCAGAGTAAACATAGTGCCCCGTACAGTAAGGCCCACGTTACCCACCCTTGTTTCCAGAGTTTGGCCGCTTTGCTGGCGCCCGGCATTTACTAAAGCGTTACCGCTTTGCAGTGAAAGTGCAAGACGGTTTCCCGAGGAGCTTACAGCCACCTGGCTATGAGCATCCATCTGCAAAAGAGAGTCTCTGTCCATTTGCAAATGCACTGTAGTATCTGCCCCTGTGGAAAGAATATGCCCTTCACTTATTCTCTGGTTTTCTCTGGGGGCAGTGCTGCGGGCATCCCCCCTGGAAATAAGTGCATTGTCTCCTTCTACTCTAAAAACCGTAATTGTGCGGGCAGAAGGGTTTGACCCATAGGCCGCCAAAGGGCTTAATGCTATACAAATGATAACAACTGCTGTCAGCCACTTACATTTTTTATACATTATCCATCCTCCTTATTGTTTTATTTACTATAGCTAATTCCTAATCCTCTGTAGTTAAAGTTAAGGCCATAACTCGTATTAAATTATTACCTGTATCTGCAATATAAAGGGTATCGCCGCTTACATATACCCCCCGCGGCAAATGGAAAGCCGCCTCATCCGGCATGCCATCAGTATAATCAGGGTATCCTGTGCCGGCTAAGGTAAATGTTTCCCCGGTCGCCTCTATTATTCTTATGCGGTGATTGGCACTGTCTGCTACAACCAGAGTATTTCCCCAAATTGCAAGGCCTGCCGGTAAGTTAAACATCGCCTCATAACCGTCAGCAAAGCCGCCTAAGGGAAGCTCGTCAAAATCAGCATCTTCAGCATCTTCCCATTCTACATCTGCCGGGAAAACAATTGTTCCGGCAAGAGTGCTAACCCGGCCATCTTCGATTACCCGTATAAGATGGTTTCCTGTATCTGCTACAAATATCACCCCGTCTGCATTAACGGCTATGCCCATGGGGCTGAAAAACATGGCCTCGTCATAAGCTCCGTCTGCCTGCCCATAGCTGTGCACAACACCGGCAACTGTAGTTACCTCACCTTCGGTGTCTATGCGGCGGATAACATGGTTAAGAGTGTCAGCTATAAACAAACTTCCGCCGGGGCCTATAGCTATGGCGGCAGGGTGGTTAAAGCGAGCATTTTCTAAAGTTCCGTCCAAATACCCGGCCTCACCGTTTCCGGCGAAGGTAAATACATTTTCATCTATAATAACCCTAATTGCGTGGTTTTCACTATCTGCAATAAAAACCCTGCCCAGCTCGTCAGTAACCCCGCCTATAGGGCGGTTAAACCGTGCGGTGCTTAAAGGCCCGTCTCTAAAGTCACCCCTGGGAAAACCAAAGGAATCCAAACCTGCTATATTTCCGCTTAGAAGGTTAACCTCACCACTCTCATCTACAGCCCTGATTAGGTTATTGTAGGTGTCCATAATAAGCAACCCACCATCTGCCCCGCTAAAAACACTGGCAGGCAGGTTGAACTGCGCACTCTCCCCGCCTCTTGCCCCGGAAAGTCCGGTTCCGGCAAGGGTTTGCACCCCAACAGGGATACCTCCTCTTCTAAGGCTTTCTGTTTCACAGAGCGGATATATTTCATAATAGCTGGCATTTTCTGTCCTATCATATACAGGCGCAGCCGGCGTAACACCCAAAGTGAGCGCTAATAACAGTGCAGCATACATTTCTTCTTCCTTCTTTCGTTATTAAGATTTAATACCTGTTAAAGAAAACATTTCTAAGGGAACACTTTTCCCTTTTAATGGTATTTCACCTACAGACTCTGCGGTTATTCTCTCTTTTAAAACTTCATACACATCACGGCTTATGAGCACCTGAGAGCGGCCGGCACCGGCTTCCATTCGGGCGGCGGTATTAACTACATCACCTATAGCAGTGTAGTCTTTTCTAAAGGAAGGGCCTAAATTGCCTACTATGGCCTCGCCGCAGTGCACTCCTATGCCAAAACCAATGTCCAGCCCAAGTTTTTCCTTAATAGAAGCGTTTACCGCTTCGGCACCTTCCACCATATCCCAGGCGGCTTTTACCGCTTTAAAAACATAATCATCCAGGGGCACAAAGCCGTTAAACAGAGCCATTGTAGCATCACCTATAAATTTGTCTACACTGCCTCCATTATTAAATACCGCTGTAGAGGTTAGCTCTAAGTATTCATTTAGCGTTTCCACTATATGCTCCGGTGAATCCCTGAGAGCCTCTGTCATAGGAGTGAAACCCCGCACATCAACAAATAAAACAGCTATGTGTTTTTTGCGCCCTATTTCATTACTGTCTGCCTCACCTGCATCTATAAGGGCATCCACCAACTTTGGGTCTACATATTTTTGGAAAACATTACGCAGCTTAGCCTTCTCCACCCTTTGCAAAATATAGCTGTAAATTAACTGATAAAGAAAAACGGCACCTACTGCCAAGGGCGGCGAAAGTAAAGGAAGCACATACCCGTAGTTAAACAGTGCAACCGCGAAAAAGAAATATCCTATGGCGGCGGCGAAAAAAATAACCAAGGCAAAACGTATATCCAGCAGTTCACCCAGCACCATTGCAACTATCAGCAGTAAGCCTGCTATTAAAAACCCTGACAGGTCAGAGATGCGCTGTTTAAAGTTCCCTTCTAAAATCATTTGCAGCACATTGGCATGAATTTCCACCCCATACATGACCTCACCGTGAGAAATAGGAACGGCGAAATGGTCCCCCATACCGGTTGTATAAGGGCCTATTAAAACAATGCGGTCTGCTATCTGCCACGGGTCAAAATCCGGTTCAAAAATATCTGCAAAAGAAAGTTCTTTAAAGTCACCGGGCAGGCCGGTATAAGAAATAAATGATTCATTGCGGTTTCCAACTAACTGCTCTGCACTTTTGCCTGTAAAATATTTTGCTGTAACAAGTGGAAAACTATACAGGTTTTCTCCTTCAAAAGCCAAGCTAAGCAGTGCATTTCTAATAAATCCGTCTCGCTCAAGCATTCCGTTCGCCAAGCCATATCCAACATGGGGGCGTAAAGCAGGAAAAGGAGGCTGATAATTAACAATCACAGTATCAAGAGTAATATTTGCATTGTCAAAACCCGTAAACACCAAAGAGGCCAGCACCACATTATCCGCTTCCCTGACAGCGGCTATCAGCGCATCATCAGCATTAGTGTCAATGCCCGGCTCAGAGTATAAAATATCTATAGCAATAACCGCCGGCTTTGCGTCCGGGTCTGCATTTAAAATTTGTATGGCATCAGCCATTATATCCCGGCCCCACTGCCAAAAAGGCCCAAAACTCTCCCAAGCTCTATCATCTATACCTATTATGGCTATGTCAGGGTGCAAAAGCCCCTCTTGCTGGTAAACATAGTCTTGAATACGGTACTCTAACATCCAAAATGGGTTTAGCCAAAACAGCAAAAGTAAAATCCCGGTTACACTGAGGCTCACCAGCCGCTTAATACGGCGGGGTGCAGAAATACTTGTTTTCATAGATCAAGCTCCAGCCCATCATAGGCAAACAGAAATTTTGTTCTGTCCAGCCCATCTTCCATTGCACTTAATTTTTCGTCGCTATACTCTTGGCTAAAATGGGAAAACATCATACGCCGGCAACCGCATTCCTCAGCAAATGCAACCCCCCGCGCTATGGTGGAGTGGCCCCAGTCTTTACGGGCTTCATAGTCTTCCTGGGTGTAGGCGGCATCATAAACAACCAAGTCCACGTCTCTGCAATACTGCAGCAATTTCTTATATGAGCCGTAATCTAAATGTTCCGGGTCATTGTCCAGCAAGTGAGCTATCTTTTTATGTCCATCAGTTATGTAAAAGGACATGGTTTGGTTAGGGTGGCAAGCGCTAAAAGGAGTAATATTAAATTTCCCCAAAGCAAAAGGAACATCCGGATGTATTGCTACGCATTCCGCCTGAGCTGTTTCCCCCATAGCTACAGGCCAATAGGGAGGCCGGAATGCTCCAAAAATTTGCTCCTTTAAAGAACCTTCACCCCGGCTGCATGAAAAAATACGCAGCCCCGACTTAGGGTTCCAAACCGGGCCAAAACCGGTTAGCCCTATAATATGATCCATATGTAAATGGCTTATTAAAATATCCGGCCTAAAGGGCAGGCTTTCAGGATAACCGGGGAAAAACTCCCTCCACTGCGCCTCTATCTGAATAAGCCCCGTTCCCGCATCTAAAATAAGAGCTTGGCCTTCTGTTTCCACCAGTATACAGGAGGTATTTCCTCCATAACGGGAGTGAGGGTGCCGCGAATAACCAAAGGAGCCCCGGCTGCCATATACTTTAATTTTCATTAATGCGCTCCTTTTCCCATATTTTACTTTTTTTAAGCAGGCCAACCATTTCCTTATGCAGCTTTCCTTCTTCCGCCATAGACTCTAAAATGTCCATAGCCTTATCTATAGGCACAGGCTGCTTATATGGTCTATCTCCGGCAATTAAGGCATCAAGGATATCCATAATGGTAATAATGCAGGTTTCAAGAGCTATTTGGTCTGCTGAAAGCCTGTTAGGGTAACCGGTGCCATCCAAAAACTCGTGATGGTCGCGGGCCCACTTTGGAACATCTGCATAGTATTTCCAAGGGCGTATTCTGTCTAAAAGCCGCCCGGTCAAAACTACGTGGTCTTGCATAATAGCCCGCTCAACTTGGGTCAGGGTACCTTTGGGAATACATAAACACTCCAAATCTTCAGCTTCTAACAGCGGAATGATTTTACCCTGAGGGTTTTTGTAGGTAAGCTCTGCCAACCTTGGCACCTTAGCTAAAAACTCAGGCCCCGTATAAGAAGCGACATTTTGAACTTCTATTAATTCCCTGGCCTTTTTCAGCTTATCTTCTTCGTTTTGGTACTGGGTAAGGGTCAGGCGGCCTGAAAGCCAGTCTATTTCAAGCTGCAGCCTTTTAAGCTCAAGACGGTAAAACAAAGCTTCCTTACGAATCCCAAGGCGGTCCGGCTTATCCATAATGGGCAGGGGAGTAATTATTTTACCTATATCATGCAAAAGAGCCGCTATTTTTAAGTGTTCTTGCCGTTTCTCGGAAAAGTGATAAGGGTGCCCCTGAGGATATTGCTCGCTCAAAAACAAAGCAAATGCCTCACAGTAATCAGCTATATTTTGAGTATGGTTTTTATTGTACGGAGAGCGCTCATCAATAGCCTGTGTAGTTACGTTTACAAAAGAATAAAATAAATCTCTAATATCTCGCATGTGTATTATATTAGTTAAAGTGTTTGTGGCCACGCGGGTTAAAGCAGGTATAACCGGTGGGTTAAAAATATCACCGTATATATCCGGCTCGCCGGTTTTTGGGTTTTTGGCATTTAAAAGCTGAATTACCCCTATCACCTCAGGGCTGTCATCCACAGTAGCGCAAAGAGGCATTACAAGCATAGAGCGGGTGCGATAACCCGTCATCTTATCATATTTTTTAGGGCCCGCAAAGTTAAATCGGCTCTTTTTATCATACACATCATCTACTAATACAATTTCATTTTTAATTGCAGAGTAAGCACATACATTTTCTATATTGCCGGGGTCTAATACTACCGGAGGAAAAGACGCCAGCTCTTCACCAGACTGAAATATATTTAAACCTATGTTTCTTATAATGCGAAAGTGTAGCTTCCCCTCTTCCAACATATACAAGGTGCCTGCATCGGAATCAGTCATCTCCATCATTTTAGTAAGGATTATGTCTAACAACTTCACATAATCATGCTCGCCATTAAAAGCCAGCACTACTTCAAATATTTTGTTAATGTCATAACTACGAGCTTCTTGCCCCACAATGATGCCTCTTTTCAAACTAATATTAATACCTGATTAAGCAAAAAATCAGCAAACCCATTTAGAACCCATCCGAATAAGCGCTTCAGCCGGCCTATTAGCCATTGATATGTACTAGACCTGTCCGCTAACCTCATTCCGCCAAATTTTCGGCTTATTATCCGCTAGAACTTCGACGAAGCCTCCTAGCAAAAGCTTTGGCTTGCGTCGTCGGCTTCTCCTTGCCTAGCGAAAAAACGCTCGAAAATTTGACGTAAGCAGGTTAGCGGACAGGTCTAATATGCACTTGCACTTATTTTTCTCAATTAATAATATCACGGTCTACTTTACTTGTAAAGATATTAGGTTATCATTTTAACAATTTTAGTAAAAATTGATTAATATGAATCTTTTTCAGCCTCACATTCAGCCTCTTCGGAAAATTGAAACCTATTGCCTGACTATAATTTATCTAAGAAGCGAAGGCCCCCGCTTCTAAACCAAAGTTTACTTTGGCGAAAGCAACGGGGCGAACCGCCCAACCTCACTATGTTCGGTTAGGGCGGGTGACCACTAATGATACAGGCCATTAGTATGCCTTATTTTTCAATTAATCTGATTGCGTCATCGAAGAATTTGACTTTTTTCCACAACTCCTTATCTCCAATTATTGTTATGCGGTATTTTGCGCGGGATGCAGCCACATTTAATATATTTGGCCCGCTGCCTACCCAGTTTGCCGCACCGCGACCGGACTTTTGGTCGCAGCCTAAAAGAAGTATAACTTCATTGGCCTCTTTTCCTTGAAAAGTATGTACTGTGCCGCAGGATTTATCTATATATCCTTTCAACTTTTCCTGTTCAGCCTTGCCAGGTTGACAGCTATTCTTAAGATGTTTGTGCAATGCGCTTTTAAAACTAGTTATTACGCTCTTAAAGGGGCTTATTACATATAAGCTAGTATCTGTGCCGTGCCTGCTAAAGGCCTTAGCGAACAATTCTACGGCCTTTTGCCCTTGTGCGGCAACATAATGGTCTTTCATTCCTTTTTCCGGCCCTTTTATGTCCAGCCATATTGAATTTTCCATACTAAGGCTTACAGCCGCGGAATCGTCACGGGTTTCATTAAACATTCTCCCTTCATACGCAATTTGATTAGAAATATCGAACATGGGGCTTAAGCATCTTCTATGAACAACGAGAGGGCAACCTATCCATAAAGGCTCATCGCCTTTTTTTCTACAACCGCCATATGGATTTATATTATCTGCAAATGACTGTACCGAGTGATGGGGCGAGCAGTACGCTTCATCTACGCTCAAAAGCCTCGCAAGTATATCCACAAGCTCAACCGGAGTGTTTACAACCGGAGTTACTTGCAAAGGGTCACCAACCACAATTGCCTTTTTCGTCCGCCATAAAGCCCCTACCGCAGATAACGGTGTAGCCTGTCCTGCTTCATCTATAATTAAAGTGCCGAGCTCCCTTTTATCTACATACTGCAAAAACGCTGATATAGAGGCAAATGTAGTCGATATTACCGGTACAACAAGTTGTATTGTGTTAAGAAGGCTGGCATAAGCCATGTTTTTATCACTTTTACTTTTATATTCACCATCAATCATTTTTCTATATCGGTCAAGATTCTGCTTTACAGCATTTGAGGCAAGAATAAATTCCTTATGGACTTTAAGCGCCAGGAAAAATAACTCCTCACGCATCTTATTGTACTCTTGATTTACCCATGGACATGTTTTTTGGGATTTTCTGTTATTTGAAATGTCCATGAAAAAATCATCATTAACATAACTATCCCCAAACATCTTTCCGTACTCATCATCAAAGTCATTGATTTCTTTTCTTAATGCAAGCAGCTTTATAAATTCATCTTCTAATTTTTCTTTATTAGCTTCTAGCTTTTCAACATTTTTACAGTTATCTCTTTCCTTTTCAAACAGAATTAACAGTCTGCTTTTAACTTCTCTTAACTCGTCATTTTCACCTAATAATGCATTTTTTATTTTTTTGAATAGGCCAGTTTGTGAATTTTTCAAATCCAATTCAAGCTTTGACTGCTCCGTTAAATTTTGTATGTTTTTTTGTTCTTCCAGTAAGTTTTTAAGCTCAGTATTTGTACAGTCAATCTCAAGCTCTAACCGGCTTACCCTCTGAGCCATATCTATGCCGGATTCACTATTCCGATTATAATTGTATTTTTTTTCGGCAACAGCTATAATTTTTTCTCTGTACAATAAAACAGCGCCCAATTTATTTTCAAAAGCTTTTTTTGCCTCTGTCCATCTGTGAAAATCAATATCCTTTTTGGATGGAATAAGAGCCTTAACCCCAACTAACTTATCATCTACAACAATATTCAAAAACTCCCGTATGTTTGCTTTTTTTCCAAGCCGCGCAGAAATAAGCCCCCATGCCTTTGTTTTATTAAGCGCTTTGGCCGCTGCTGTAAAATATATATCCTCTTCAGTGTTTTCAAAATAGCCGGTTAATGTCTTTCCGCTATCGAAGGCTATCGGCAATTCTCTTGATATATTTTCGACAGCGGCATTATTGTTCGATGCTACAATAATGGAAAAGCTACTAAGTTCACTATCTTTAAATTTGTAAAAACTATTGCTGTATTTATCATCGTGATTTTGGAACCTATCCATTTCAAAGGCTTCATCGGGCTTTTCATATTGTACAAGGAGCCTTGCCCGCTCGACTATGTTTGATGCGATAACTTCTTTCAATAGTGTTGTTTTGCCTGTTCCCGGAGGGCCATTAACCGAAAAAAAATGTTCTTTTCCCGAAACCGCAATATTAATAGCCATTTGTTGCATAAGGCTTGGATTAAATAAGGAAGGCCATTTTCCCAAAGGGTAACGCCTTGGATTAAGCCACTCTTTCATTTTGTTAATATCACTGTCTATTTCAACTCTGCCATCTCTTTGAGCAAGGGGTGAAAGAATGTAGCTTAATATAACGTCATCTTTCTCTATTAAATTGAGTATATTACGCAAATCTTTTTTGTAAAAACTTGAGAACATTTCGCTGGCATTATCTGTTTTTAAAAGCTCATTTTCAACCAATGTCTCGTTGTTTGCCTCTTCCACGCTATCATCGCCAAAGTCAGGATTGCATACAGCATAAAGCGTATCATCCTCAAATTTAATTTTCAATTCGTTTGTAACAATACTATAAATTTTATTCAAACCCTCATAAGTCAAGCTTTCCGATATGCCGGTTAATTTCTCATCTATTGATTGGTTAAAACCACTTAAAGCTTCGTCAGATAAATCTACATCAAGACTATTACTCTTGATAACCTGAGAAACTGCCCAAGAAAAATGAGCCGCTGAGAAAGAGCCTTCCATATACGCTCCATTTGACGATAATTTTAACGCACATACACAAGTAACCGATTCATCAATATCATAGTCCTTGTCACTCAGCTTGAGAGCCTGCTTTAAAAAGTCCAAAAGCACATGAACTTTTATCTTTCCCAAATAAACATTGTAGGCTCTTTCATTACCGGTAGTTTCCCATGGAATCTTATCTGTAGGATTAATAACCATTTTGGATTCTTTATTTTTTGCATCAAAAGGAGTAAAGCATTCTATGTTATACCAATATTCCAGTATCTTCTTCGCGGCTTTAATACTCATTTTCAAAACCTTTCCTTTCTAAATAAAGCCCTAAAGCAGGGCATGGCGTAAGTTCTAACAGGGCTTTTAGCTGATTATTTTAATAATCAGAAGCTATGTTGTTTTGAAGTTCTTTCACTTTTTAAAATAGGTTTAGTTTATCCACCTAACTATAGCAAACGACATTGAGAAACGAGAGGCGGCAAGTGCGGCCCAAAAACAGTCTATGTGCGGCTAAATCATCCGCACAGACCAACGGTTGGGGTAGGTGTTTTTGGGCAAAAGCGAAGGTTTTAGTACGTAGGCGGCTCATGATTTCGAAAGTCGTTTGCTATAACTCTTAATACCTTACATTACACTAAGGGAATTATACAAAACTTGGCAAAATAATACAAGCCTGCTAACTTATACAAAAACAGATTTCTTTATAAGGCCTTAGAGGTTCAAAATGACAAAAAAATAAGACTCCCCGATACCCGAGAAGCCTTATTCTAATCCATCTGCCCGGAACAGGACTTGAACCTGCACGGGTTGCCCCACTGGATTCTAAGTCCAGCGCGTCTGCCAATTCCGCCATCCGGGCGTACCATGTGATTATATAGCATTTTCCAGGGTTTCGTCAAGCCTCTTTGTCAGTGCAGATAAGAATTTTTTAAAAAAATAGCAGCCCAATTGAAAATAGCATAACTGTAATAATGGCAAACAACGACAATAAGTTTGCATTTGCTAAAGCTACTTGTGCAAAAAATCGATACTCAAATGTTTCAAATCACAGGATATTAAACACTACACACCTAAGTAGATATAAGAAAAACTACAATAATGATGGGGCTGTACACGTTGGGAAAACTACGAAATAATGCGAAAAACGGATATCAGCGAGACCCCCGTTTTTGCTTATGAGCCATTGAAGATAATGCTTATTTGATACATTTTCTTGCTAACATTACAAATGACAAGGGGAAACCTTTTCCATCATACAATTTTGTCATACCAGAAACAGCTTCATCATATTCAGTAAGGTGGGTAACGTATATGCCATTTGCCACCATAGAATTGATAATACTGCCCATAGTATGAGAAAAGCTGGTGAATGCCTTACTTTCGGTCAGCCCTGTCATGTATGTCATGCCTTGATTGTCTATCCACGGGTCGTTTCGGAAGTAGGAAAAAGCGAATTTATTTAGGTCGCTCTCGTCAAATTCCTCATCGCTCGGCATGGGGAGCATATTTTCAAACGGGTGAATTTCATAAAGGACTACTCTGCCGTTTGGCTTTAAGCATTTGGCAACTTTATCAAAAAATAACGTCAAATCCTTAAACCAACATATTGCACCGATTGTTAGCAATACCACGTCAAATTGACCGTGATACTTATCGGGAATTTCTAAAATATCACAAGCCACAAATTCGCAACCGCTAATTTCGGCTTTTACTGCGGTTTCACGAGCCTGTTGAATTATGTTTTCTGCAATATCAAAACCAACACCACGAGCCACACCCAAATTCATTAGTGATAGCAATTCTCGACCAGTATTACAACAAAATTGTGCCACCGACTTGCCATGAAGGTTTATATCTGCAAGTTCAGCCATCAACTCCTTATGAACAAATGCCAATGGGTTGTTCTTTAGTTGGGAAAAATCCTTATCGCCAAAACCATCTATTCGGTTGTCAAATGCGTGTTCCCACGCTTGCTTGTTGGTTTCTGTATATTTCATAAAATCATCCTCGCATTATATAAATTCATCGCGATAACCCGCCGGCAGCGGCGGCAAGGCCTTTGCCCTCGCAGAAGCCTATCGGCATCTTTGCCGCTTGCGGAAAGTGCCGCAAGCTGACACAGTTTAACTGAAACCCATTAGGGCTATATGAACCGCTGCCAACACAGCTAATGAATAGATTATTGCATTTGAAAAAAGTGAAATGAATCTGTTGTTAGGATTTCTTCTAAAAAAATAATGGATTGAAGCATGGCCTATTAAAAAAATATTTATAACATATTTTAGCAAAATGACTGATGATGTATCAGCTTGCACCAATATAAAAATAACGATGAAGTATAGAGGTATATGAACAAGCGCGAACACCTTGTATGCTACATCATCATCTAAATCTTTAAGAATGACAAACATTTTCTATTCTCTTGCTCGTATAGCGTCCATTTCATGTATCAGTAATAATACAAGTATTAAAACAAATATAGCTGTTTCCAATAATCACCTCCGAACATGCCCTTACACACTTACACACAGCTACACATAAAATCACAAGCATAGTATAGCATAGAAATGTGAACAATTCCACAAAAATTTGTTCGCTAACCTCTGGCCAAGTTCAAGGTGTTGACAAAGTCTCAAATTTTAATGAAAAAAGTGTTGACAAGAGCAGAACTATGCCCTACAATTATATTACGCACATGCGTAAACATAATTGTAGGGGGGACGAAGCAATGAATACATTACAAGAGCTTCAAAGAATCCATGGTCAGACAATAGACCTGGAAGCCGCTACTTCAGAGTTGATTCGTAAAATGGAAAACAATACAGCTACTGCTCGGTGGCAGAGAACGGAAGAATATGAAGTTGTATACCCCATAACGATGAACCCTGCGGTATTCAAGGGAAAGAAGCCGACAGCAGTCATATTCGGCAGTGAGCGCGTGAGTGTAAGCTCATGGCAAAAAGCGGTGAAAGAAATTATGTACCGCTGCAGTGCGGATTCAGAGCATCGCAAGCGGCTTATGAATCTTCGTGATAAAATATCGGGTAGAGAGCGGCTGATACTGTCTGCCAAAAAGTCAGGCATGAGAAGGCCGTTTGAGATTGGGTCAAGGTTATACATGGAAACGCACTACGATACGGAAACCCTTATGCGTGTGCTGTTAACCCGTGTATTAGACGAAGTGGGATACAACTACAGCAACATCACGGTAGCAGTGTGGAATGCAGTTTAAGGGGCGTGTAAAATGTTAACCCAAAGAAAAAGCTTGCAGCTCAAGCTGCACTGTATAACAATGGAGGATTTGGTGCCTGAGAATCACTTTTTACGCAAGCTGGAAAGCGCAGTAGATTTCAACTTCATCTACGATGAGGTACGGGATTTGTACTGTCCTGACAACGGCGGACCTTGCATCGACCCGGTTATGCTGGTGAAATATCTGCTGATTGGCTATTTGTTCGGGATAGAATCAGAGCGGCGAATTGAGCAAGAAATACAGGTAAACATGGCGTACCGGTGGTTTTTGGGATTGGATATCGGCGAGCGTGTACCCGACCACTCGACGATATCACAAAATCGTCGTAGAAGATTTAATGGAGAGAGCTTGTTTCGACGTTTATTCGAGAATATCCTGATACAGTGTATAGAAAGTGGTTTGGTTGATGGGAAGATTATCTTGACCGATTCCACCCACGTGAAAGCGAGTGCATCGTCTAAGAAGAATATCAAAGTCGAGGTGGGGCTCAAGGCAAGTGAGTATATGGATCGGTTGGATAGATACGAAGCCGCAGAACGTAAACGATTGGAGGAATCGGGAGCTATCAAGCCAAAGCGCGCGGGGCGCGAGAAGAAGATAAAGGTTACAGAGCAAACCATCAACACAACCGACCCTGATGCCGGTCTACTGGGCCGACCGGGCAAGCCTGGGGGAATGCATTATCTAAGCCATCAGAGTGTGGATGCTGCGAATGGGATTGTTGTAGATGTGGAAGTGACATCTGGGAACACGAACGATTCTCAGTCCTATCTTGGGTGAATTGAATACATGTGCGAAAAGCTGGGATTAGACATCCAAATCGCCGGTGTGAACAGCTTTTATGGCACCAGCTTGATTTACAAATCGCTTGAAGATATGGGGGTATACCGTTGCACGCGCCGGGTTCAACCGGCGGGGTTACGTACAAGGTAGAGTTTGCGCGGGAACATTTTGAGTATGATGAGCAAAATGACCGATTCAGATGCCCGGCAGGAAAGTATCTGACACTTCGCAGCCTTGAGCGGGAAGAATTCAATATTTGCCGTACATATCGCGCGGACAGAAAAGACTGCAAGGATTGCCCAATGCTTAGCAAATGTGTAAGTAATAGTCATCGCCACCGTCACGGTTCTCAGTGACGGTGGCGATAACCCACAACACGACTACAGCCTTAATCTGCGGCAGATTTGGTGTGAGGGGACTTTCGCTGCTCAGAAGTAGATGCACAATTTGCGGCGATTATTTAGGCGTGAGCTAGAGGCAGCGAGTGATCACTGTCTCCTCTCAGCGAC
>Ga0131853_10012972_pt1 | contig 15263 bp, 13 predicted proteins | sample TergutLab28metaG_FD_92764 | JGI IMG/M metagenome (GOLD analysis project Ga0131853, IMG submission 92764) | Labiotermes labralis P1 segment gut microbial communities from Petit-Saut dam, French Guiana - Lab288 P1 (version 2) (version 2) | ecosystem: Host-associated > Arthropoda: Insects >...
TTAAAAAACTGGAGATTTTACCTATTCCATGCCAATGTAGTACATACATTCATAAAGGACCTTCACTGTCAATAATCAAGAAAATTTTCAAACAATTTCATCTACACGCACTACTAATCCATAGGTCACAATGGATTGAAAATAGGAATAAAAAACCAATTTCAATGTTTCATGTGATATATATGGCTAGACAGATCTAACTGTATAGCAAACTGCACTTAGTTTGGGTATGATTTGCTCTATATGGAGTATCCAGGACAATTGTCAATAACCATTACAAGAAATTTTGTACAATGTACGTGAGAAATTTGTTTTATTATTGTAACAAAGGTTCATGTCAACAAAATAATTTTTTAGTTATGAATTGAATATAAGGTGTTTAACAAAATTTAAAGATAATAAATTGAGTTTAAATCATATACTTTTGTGTTAAAAAACTGTAGAAACATCATTTTAGCCCATGGCATTAGGATTGGTAACTATTATTCTGGTATTATCTGCAAACATGATTAGTTTGGATTTAATATTTATATTTGGTACATCAAGTTCTAATACTTCCCCCACAAGAAAAGGTATTATGGTTATAATCTTTAGTACATACTATCATTCTTTGAAACCTTTTCTTAGGGCACTGACTTTGTCTGTTATTCCATATAATTTTAGTCACGAAAATAAGGTATTGTGGATAATATGCTCAAAAGCTTTTTGAAGATCACATACAATACCTCCTACTATTAATTTATCATTAAGAGCTTTTAAGCTTTCATGAATTAAATTATGAGAAGCCTTTTTTGTTGTTGCCTTTGCCCTAAATACAAGTTGTTCCTCCAAATATTGTTACTGTTTAGATGTTCAAGAAGTTTAATATTTATAACCTTCCCAAAGACTTTAGAAATTGAGGGCCATACAGCTATAGGTCTGTAGTTAGAAATGTTATTTCTACTGCCTTTTTAAATAATGCTTTTACCACTGAAAAAAATTCAATAATCAGGTAAAATTCCTGATGATAGAGATTTGTTACATATATGGTTTCAAGGTGAACTTACTTTCAGCAACTTGGTGAAAATGCCATCATATCTAGATGCATTTTCTGATTTTAGGAATTTGGTATGTTTCCCTTCTTCATTAGTTGATGTGGAGTTTAATTTTATGTTTTGAAAGGGGTTATTGATAGCCTGAAACAAGAAGTATATAGGACTATTGGTATTACTGTTATGGTTAATCAGAGGTTCATAAGCACTGCTGTTTATATGTATGTTTCAAGTGCTTTTAGTTTTATCATTAGAATTTAAAGCGGGCTATTGTAATTCCATTCTTTAGCCTCTTTAATAACATTTGGCAGGATTTTGTAGTACGACTTGTAGCAATTTTTTTCTTTTCGTCGTTTAATTAAAAAAGTTTGTACTACAAAACTTCCTCCATTCTTATCACTTCGTTGCCAACAACATCGTCGTTGTTGTCACCGATTACCGCTGACGCTACTGAAAACCGTTCGTGGAAAAAGTTGTCTAATCGGTTACTGGCACTGATCACGGTGACTAGTATCACGTGAGGACTCAAACGTTTGTGTGTGCCATTATAGCTGGAAGAGGGAGAAGTTTCGGTGCAGGTAGGGAAAGTTTGAACTCACTGTGGGTATGGTGTTTGGTTGGCGGCTATGTCACAGGCTTCCCGAAATTGAATTTTCAAACTAGTGCATTTTGTGTGAATTTTATAAACATAGAAGGAGTTGGTTTGGTTTGGCTTATTGAGGGAACTAAGGTGGAAAGCGACCGGTGTTACGTGTTTTAAGTGAACGCACTTTTGTCTGTGAAAGTGGAAATCGACTGCTGGACTGAATCGAAAGATTTTGGCCGTTGCTCGTTCACCGGGCGTAGTAGTATTTGAAAAGATTTTGGCCGTTCTGCATGTGACTTGTTAGTAAATGTCAGTAAAGCCCTAGTGTAGACTACTTTGCTAAAGTATGTGTATTATTAATAGTAATTTCATCCACTTTTCGTGGTGTCTTCGGCAGTGAGTTGTGCTCATAGCTCTATGACTTCTGGGCTGTATTGGTTTAAATTTATAAAGTAAGTTCACCATGCTTTGCTACGACGACGGCCGCATCATGTATTAAAAGAGACAGCTAAAACTTGTTGAGGACTACAGCGTTTAATAAAATCCGAAAGCTGCTTAAGTTATGGGGCTTGATTGTTAGGCGTGATTACATTTAAGTTTCTTCAACAATAAATAAGGGTAAAAATGCCTCTTTCCTTGCCAGGAAGGTATATAGGGGGCTAGACGTATAGCTGCATTCATTCTTAACTATAGCACTAGATGGAGGTGAGTGGTCAGCTTCATGCTCCGGCCGCTTTACCTCCGAGAAAGAACCCCAGTACTCATTGAACAGAAGTCTGGATGGGACTCATAGCTGGTGTGCATGGTATGGAGGATGGGATCACTTTTTCCTGCTGGGATTTGAATCCAGGATCGTCTAGCCCGTGGCTTAGTCACTATACCTACTTTGCTATTCTGACTCTTGTTTATTAATCATGCACATTGCAAAAACATACAGTATTTCATAGCATAGTGGATAGCCAAGAGTTTGATGAGAAAACTCTTGGACCCATAGTGTGTGGACAACATACCTTGTTTTTATTGCATGATTTAATGAAAGCATTGGCATTTGAGAAGTTTAGGTTAGGATGTCAGGATCTACTTTAACTGTTCACTTCCATGATCTGCATCGTTGTTTTATAAATATGCTGTTTTTAGCTTATTTGTTTAAGTGGAGATAGTGATATGTCTGCTTCTCTTGAGTCACTAAGAAAAGGGTTCCATTTTTAAACATAATTTTATTACATGTAAGAGTATAAAAGACTGAATATTTTGTGAATTCTTGTTTTAGGTAATACAGGTAGACAACATGCCACCTCGAAAGCGAAGCCGTAGAGGAGGAAAATCAGTATCTACTGCAATTAATCAACAAGATGACTTTGGGAACTTGCAGGGAGGAACTGCTAACCTGGACAATTTAATTACTTGGCTTGAGGATTTCGATATGCAATGTAATTTTCTTCTGCTTCTTGATTACAAAAAGAACATCAGAATTGTTAGTTTAAATTGTTTGAGTCAGTTGTGACTTAGTTTTGGAATGCGTGAAACCCTTTTTTTCTCTCTGATCTGAGTTGCCAAGGGAGGGTTTTTTATTGGCACAAGCTTCAGCATTTGTCATGTAGTTGATGTCACTCACTAGGAATGTAGAAGGAAGTAAGTATATCTTACATGTCTGATTAGAATGCAGGAGAAAATTGTAATCTTATGTTAGCTAATAAATTTTTGCAACTGTGGCATAATCCAAGTCTTGGAATGATGGTAACACATGAAATGATGTTCATGATGGAATTAGCATGAAATAAATTTGGGAAATGCATGCTTACATTTGATTCAAAGCCTGTTATCTTCATCTGTGTGTTATATATATATATATAAAAGACAGCCAAGGTAATAGGGGAGTGTATATAATGGAGGATTAAGTGGGTAGAACTTGAAGAAGTGCTTGTTTTATTGGTTATATTTATTAGGACTCTTTCTGTTATGAAAACACAACACAACATTTCCGAAACTGTTTATTTCCATCTTCAGGTAAAGTAACATTGACCTGAAAACAAACTAACCAATTTATGGTAGTAATTTGTTTTGAGGACAGTGTTACTTCACCTGAAGGCAGAAGCACATAGTTTAAAAAATTTTGAGTTATGTTGTCTTGTGTGTGTGATAATGGAAAAAGTACTAATGAATATAATTGATAAAACCTGTGTGAACAGTTATCAAAAGTTCATATGATTCAGTGCAGAAATACATGTAACATTTTTAGTTGAAGAGACTAACTTTCTTCGGTATCACTCCAGAATCCACCCCAAAATAGTTCAGTTATTCTGTGGAGGGATACAATATGTTCCTTCAAAATGTCAGAACATTTAACTGCTACACTGTGTACAAACTCAAAAGAAGACCATCATTTGGCTCTTCTATGAACCTCATCTGTTCTTCCTTGTAGAGTGGAGTAACAGTCCTAATCTAATACTAATGAACTGAAAGCAGCATTGAGTTTTGTGTGAAAATAACATGGATGTTACTAGGTAATTGTACTTGTTGTTTTGTTGCAGTTGAAGCTAGATGTGCCTTAATTGATAAATTATTTGAAGGGAAACTGAAGGCATTGGAGCACCATTATGCAGTTGAATGTTTGAAAACTCCCCCTGCAATTCTAAATAGTAAAATTCTGCAAGCTAATGTAAGTATGTTTTTAAAAATATATTGCATTGACCTGTGCAGGTGTTTGGGCTGAATTTTGTAAAGTAAGGCTATGTGTGTGATAGTTTTATGCTTATAACATTTGCATTTCTGCTGCATCTTACTGGTTTCATTATAGAGATTATTTCCTAGAGTGCATTTTTTTTTTCATTCCTTTCCTCTACTAAAGCCACTCACCAATTTCATTTGTATGGCCATCACCATATATATAGCTGTCAAATACTGAGCCAGGAAGTCTCCATATAATATGTGTTTTATGCACTATGATTCTTAAGGTAGTCTAAATGTGTGTTTATAAACTTGTGTGAATTTAAACCTGTGCTATACCATATCTCAAATTCCTTAGCTTTAAGAAGCATATCATCTGTATTAAACAGACATTGACAAGTGTAATACATGCATGGTTATGTTTCAAAGGACCTTTATGATGAAACACCAGTACACAGTCATGAGAAACTCTCAGAAAGTTCTGAGACTGATTCTGTAACATATCAGTATATGTTGTTCCACAGTTTTGGAATTTGCTCTCTTCCAAGTAGCCTCCTTGCAGCTGAATAACCTGATGACAACAAGCTACAGTAGGCTTGTGGAAGTATTGTTGGTCTGCTATGTATGTTTTCAGTGATGTCTTTGTAAATTTTACCCCTCATGTCATAGTTTAGGTTCAGAAAAAAAGAAAGCAGTCACAAGGATTCAAATGAGGGTGTTTGGAAGGAGTTGGTACCATATAAATGTCATGTTTTCTCAGACAGTTGGGTACACTGCACCAGTGGTGTACCGAGGGGAGGGGTTATGGGGGGGTTCAAAATCCCCACCCCCTGAAATTTGGAAGTTTTGACAAAGCTGAGTCGAATTCCCAGTTCTGTGGAAAAATACATCTGTAACAACCTAACAAGAGTATGGGTTTCACTCATTTTTTGAGTTGTTTCATGAAAAGGCCTCCCCGCCAGCTATCACCCCCACAGTGGTATTTTTTTCTTTCCAAGGCATGATGTGACATAAGTATAGTGACAGAAGTGTGAATCAGGGCCATTAGAATTCAATGTTAAACTTGCCTCTCACATCCCAACTGCACACAACCTCACATGAGCTCATGTCACGTGACGATAGTATGTCCCCGCCCTAATGTTGTGGTGCATGCTAAAACCTGCTCTCATCTTGTGGGAGTTCACAAACTAAATCAGGATTAGCAAGTACTGTAGTAGGCGTAGAATGAAAAGAGTTGCAGGGAAAGTGACCAAAACCGACGGTTTCTTTGGAAAGAAATCAAAAAGCAGCAAAGGAAAGGCTTTTGCTAAGTTAAAAAAGCGGGTACAAAAAACAAATCGATAGGACGCCCACACGCCATAAAATTTAGTTGGACTATATATCCAAATGCACAGAATAAAAATCTTTGGTGTATATATAATGCAATTAGGTTTTAATTACATTTTTTATTACGGTTATTTGCTAATAGATTACTGATCATTATTGATATGATAAACTGTCTACTTGTATTTATAGTACATTAACCCATTCAAAATTCATGAGAAGTGATGCTGATTCGCATTCCCACACACTGCTAGAGAACAAAAATAAAATTTTAACTGTAATGATTTCGAAGCCATAATGAGGGATGCGGGCGCTGGCACTTTATGACGTTTACGTATTATTGGAAAAAAAAAAATTAATTAAAAGTCATCCATGAATAAAAGTCCAGGAAATAAAATTCACCGAAAAAGCCACTGGTTATTATATTATGTAATAAATACAGATAATACATATCAAAATCTGGCAAACTTTGTAGTTTATACTGCTTTCTATTCTAATAATTTAATGAAGGAGAAGATGCTCGCATTCATGCCCAAGAAGGAATTGGACCCTCTTCCAGCCAGGAACAGCGGCCTCAAGTAGATGTAACTGCTTACTGGGATGTTGCCATGAGTTTCCTGGGAAACGGAGATAGTTAGCGATGCATTTCCACTTACATCAAATGAAATGGAAGTTGAGCCCTCAATTCCGAACACTGCTGTAAATCAGTGCAAGAGCTCCTGCGATGTGGGCCTTTTTCTCATGAGAGATGCACCGATTGATGACAGTGTCAAGTACCAGATTCTCATGAAACCCTGGACTCCTCCTCCCTCTTACAGCTTTCTGACTTTAACATCAAGAAATCTTAAGTTTCAGCAGAAATGGATGGATCATTTTCCTTTCTTGTCCTATATGGGAGTGCAAGGTGGCAGAGCACTTTGTCGATATTGTGTCTTCTTTGCCCAGTGTGAAGTGAGTAAAGGGCAACATGTAAAGTTGGGAAAGCTGGTCGCCAAACTGTTTAGTAACTGGAAAAATGCCATCGAATTGTTTAATGAACATGCCGGGCATGAATTTCACTTGGTGGCAACCGTGCGAGCTCAGAATTTCATATCGGTCTTCAAAAACAAGAAGAAAGATGTTTTCGAAAGCCTAGCTTCTGGTAGAAAGGCTCAGGCCCTCCAAAATTATGCCAAACTCAACCTGATTGTGAAAACTGTCATCTTTTGTGGTAACCAAGGTATTCCTCTCAGGGGCCATGCTGACATGGGAACATTAGCATTGCCAGACAACGGTCCTGCGGTGAACGATGGGAAATTTCGTGCCCTACTACGTTTCCGAATCGACGTGGGAGACGTAGCCCTGAAGGAACACCTAGAGTCTAGCGTGCGAAATGCTACCTACATCAGTCCAAAAATTCAAAACGAAATCGTTGCTACTTGCGGTGATATAATTGTCGAAGATATCACAAACCATTTCACTCAGAGCGGTTTCTTCTCGGTCCTAGCAGATGAGATGACTGATGTTGCAGGAATGGCACAGTTGTCTCTCTGCATACGATATGTGGATAATGTCGAAAAGGAAGGTTATAGAGTCAGGGAGGATTTCATTGGCTTCGCGCCTGTAAAAGACAAGACGGGTCCCGGAATAAAAGCAGCCATTGTCAAAGGCCTCCAACAAGTGCATTTGGATCGTGGTAATCTCCAGGGACAAGGTTACGATGGGGTGAGTGCAATGAAAGGACATCTCGGTGGCTGTGCTGTTCTAATTTCCAAGGACTATCCTTTGGCGATCTACCTTCATTGTGCCAGTCATTCAGGAAACACCATCGGAACGATGAAAGAGATGATATCCTTTATCCAAGCCTCTGAGAAGCACATGGACACGTTGAAAGAGCAGATAACGAGTGTTGAGCCTGGAAGTCACCGAACAAGACTGGTAAAGCTGAGTGGAACGCAATGGGTTGAGCAGCACGATGCCATTTCTTTCTTCAAGGAAATGTTCGTGCCGATTTACGACACCTTAGGAGTCATAATGGGATGGGATGACACGGACGTTAGCTCGAAAGCGTTTTTAATGCAGTCTGCAATGGAGAAGAGCTGTTTTGTCGTTGGTCTCTGCTGCTTATCGAGAGTTTTCAGTCTGACTGCATCCCTATCAGCAACTCTGCAGTCGCATAACTTCAATCTTGCACAATGCATAGAGCACGTTGATCGAGTGTTCAACGAAGGAAAGGCAATGTGGAACGATGCAGTAAGTGGATTTGCATCAATTTTCGTCAATGTGGTCGACAAGTCAATCGGAATTTATATGGAACATCGGATCCGCAGACATATTATCAACTGTCTGCATATATACCCTTCCTTGATTTCCTTATACATGAGCTTCAGGATTGATTTCTCAAATATCGCAGTGCATTGTGCAGCTTCAGCGCCTTGCTACCGCACCGCATTGCAGAGGAAAGAATAGACGCAGGATCGATCTGCGTCATGCTCCTAGACAAGTACCTGGAGGATTTCTTGACTGCTTTGGTGGACACGTTCAAAGCCAAGCTACAGATGTGGAAGAGATTTTGGGAATGAAAAAGCCAGGAGGAATGACCCCACAGCTTTATAGAAAGCTTGAACTTCTGCAGTGCTCACATTTTCCCATCTGTCTTCACAGCAATAAAAATTGTGGCATGTATTCCAATGACAGTTGTATCTGTAGAGCAGTTGTTCTCCACACTGAAGAGACTAAAAACCTACCTCAGGAATACAATGGGCGAGGAGCGCCTCAACAGGCTTGCACGAATGAACGTTCATAGAGGTATTCAGCTAGATATCGGTGGAGTCCTCGATCGCGTGAGCAAGAAGAACTAGCGTCTCGATTTCCTTTTGTAGTTCACTTTGTTCTCACACTGTTGTAATTTATTGACTAAAGATTTCTTTTAGTACAAAGTGTCATGCAATGGCGTATCTGGTTTCGGAGTTCAAACCCACCCCGACATCCCGAAAGTTTGACAAAGTCGAACCGGATTGCAAATTGAACGGAAAATGTTTAGTGTTCCTATTCCAACACCCTAATTAGTTTAAAAATTGCTGACTTTAGGATGCCAATACCCCAAGATGTTCGTGAAAAAGGCAGTAAAATTCTTAAACTACCTAGATTCGCATTTGTTTTACATTAGCAGTGACAAATAAATTTGTTGTCATCATAAATAGTCTTAAAGTACCAAAAATTAAGAAAATTTTACTATATGAAATGAAATTTCTTGTACCAAATTACAGTTGCCTCCAGAACCCCTGACTAGGGGGCTACCACCCCCAGATCCCCGTTCCCTCTGTCCTCAACTGAATATGTTGAACCCCCCCCCCCTCAACAAAATTCCTGGGTACACCACTGCTCTGGACAGTATAAGGGAACTTTGTGATGATGCAGCCAATTGTCAATCCTCCATGTTTCATAGCAGTTCCTTGTAACAGCATCCTGCATACTTGCCAGAGCTACTTAGTACAGTATCTGATTCACAGATTGCTCCTCGTGAACGAACTGAAGAACTAGGCATTTATGTAAATAGGCCTTTATAGCTGGAAAAAGGCCAAATGTGTGACCTTGAGATTTGGTTGTACATGTCTTTTGTGGAATGTGGTGAGTTGGATTCTCCCACTTGTATAATTGTTGCTTCATCTGTGGATCATGGCTATGAAACCAACATTTATCAATTGTTACTATGTTGGAAGGGATTTCGGGATCTTTGGCTTGAGAATGGCAATTGAGACTCACAGTCTTGAAGTGCTCTGTACTGTGGGAAGATCAAATGCTGTATATTCTGTGAATGTATAATTTGTAATGCAATGGGAAATGCAGGCGCAAAGAAATTACAAAGGGGAAAGTTTAAATAATCCGTAACTGTGTACTAAGCAATTAGATATGGTAGCAAAACCAGCAAATGCACATAAGTAGATGAAAGTACATCATACATGCTGTATACCTTGTACATGTTTTGGCCACTCATGTCGTCATCTACAGTGTGGTGTATTACAAAGGATAAATGAATTGAAATATTTTGACTTATCCATCCTTTTTAATGCACATCCCTGAAAATGGCCACATGAGTGGCTGAAACATGTAGGAGGTATACAGTGTGTATTATATACTTTCATACACTTATGTGCATTAGTTGGTTGTGATGTCATGTCTAACAGAAGGAGCAGTCATTCACAGTCTGAGTGACTTTTAGTCTTTATATTTCTTATACATTCAGGATAGTTGGTAGTAGTGTTCTTTGTTTCAATAGACAGTTTTAATTTTGTCCACAGCCTTTCAACAAGAGATTTTTTTTTTGTCTGCATTACATCTGAGTTGTGTGCACTGGGATAGCACAGTCTTGGAGAAATGACTGCCTACGATATGCATGACTGTGTTTGATTTGTAGGAGAGGCAAAGACTTTTCTTTTGCTCACACGGGCTGTTGGGCCCACTCAGCCTCCCAGCCAGTGGCTAAGGGGTAGGGTAACTGCAATGAGAAATTGATGATTTGCCCATCTCGGGTGCTGTGGTTAGCAACACATGGAATTTGATTTCCATTCTGCCTACACACCATGACATATTGCTTAGTCAGAGGGACATCTTTATGTTTTTGTGTAAACCTTTTGTATTTTGCTTCATTTGAAGGGAAAAGAGAATTCCAACAATAAGGTAGTAATGGAAGGTACATTTCAAGAAGCTGATAGTACATTACCTTCTCGTCATCGTAAGAGATCTCGCTCTGTAAAAGTAACAACATCTACATTTTCAACAGGTAATATAAAAGTCCTATTCCTTTCAATTTTAAGGAAAGGTTAGCCAAAAATGGATCAAATTAGGATTGAACATTGGTTATGCATGAATTATGTCAAATTTCCTCCAAAGTTTAAAAAATGAAGGAATTGACTGAATGGCCATTGGGGAGACCGGGACAGAGTGAGGGAAGACACACAAAAGAGAGCAAAAAAAGAGCGGTAACATGCTTTGTCATTAGATGACTTGCCCCAGTGGAAATGTCAGTAGCTGATAGTGAAGTAATTGGTAAGTGTGTTTGACATTTGGTGTAGGACTATGGCATTGCAGGGTTCATTGTGATATATGACAGAATTATTATTATTATTATCCCCTAAGGTCAAGGGACGTGTCCTAGGAATTTGTGTACTACTATGTGACATGTTTGTAAAGATCTTTTTGGTTAAACCTGCATTCTCTAGGTATTGTAGTCAGTTTTTGGTGACCACTCCTTTGCTGAGATGACGTAGTGGTATATAAATATGTTGTTAAGCTTCCAGATATTTTTGATTTCCAGGGCCAGGTTTTCATATTTGCAACCAAGGTGGGTTTATTGTTGATATTTTGTGTTTGAATCGTCTGGTATGGCTATATCAATCAGTATATGAGTCTTCTATTTTTTATCATGCAGTACTATATCAGGTTGGTTTGCTAGTATTTTTTGATCTGTGATAATCGGGATGTCCCACATAATAGTGGTACTGTTGACAATTATGAACCTTTCAGGTATGTTCATAGTACTTGTCAGTAACCTGTAACCCCAGATGTTTATGTGTCGTCCAGTGGCTGTAACCAACCGTCTTATTGTGTCTATTAGTGTAGTCAGAGGATGCAAGTTCTCTGCTTCCTGCAACAATATGTTTTGTGTGTTCTTCTACGTTATAGCACATTCTGCATTTACTGTCAGTTGGTTGCTTCATGATGTTGTTCTGATGATAACTCATATTGAAGTGCTTGATCTTGGGCTGCTGTTATCAAACTCAGTTTCTTCCTTTATGCCTAAGCTACATAACCATGCTAGGGATTTTTCTTTGTCTACTGACAGTTTTCCAACATCCCAGTTGAATTGTCCATACATTGGTTTCCTCTTGAATTCTTCTATCTTCTCATTTTCTGTGCTGGAATTAAGTTGATGCTTGGTATTTTGGGCAGCATTTTATTTTGTCATGTATTTTTGCTTTATTATATTGGCTGTTTTGTAGAGGGCATTTGTTTTTCCTGGCATCATATTCTTGCACTAATTTGGTCAGCCTATCATTGCCTTGCCTAGTGTAGTACTTTCTGAGACCAACAGTAGCAGCATTATATGGGGACAAATCCACGTCCACCATTTCATCTTTTGATGTAGAGTCTATAACTGTCTGTTGTCTGATAATAGATTTTCAGTACTTAGTTGCTTTCTCAGATTTTGATTTATCTTCTCAATTTCTTTTCTTAACCAGTTGATTATTCCAAACCTGTAAACTGGCACTGGTACATCTAAGGTGTTGATAGCTGTGATTTTGTGCTCCATGTTTAACTCTGTCTTGAGAATTTGACGTACCCAACGGTCATATTCCTTCACTAGTTTGTCCTTCATGTGACGGCTGTCTATACCATCAGCTTCTTCTGTGCCCAGATACTCGTCAAGCCCTTTGTTCATTATTGCTGTTAGGTTATTTAGACTAAGGTTTTGGCTTTTAGTTAGCTTGCCATGCTTGAAAACTGCTGTGGCACATTTGTCTAGGCCAAACTCCATTTGTATATCATCAATAAATGTTTTGACATTGTTCATTTTCTGCTGTAACTTGGTCTTATCTCTGTTAAATAGCTTCAGGTCATCCATTTGGAATAAATGGCTGACTATTTTTTTCCCTTGACTTCATACTCTGCTCCTTGTTTATTGAACTTGTTGGTTAGCAGTATCAGTGCTAAACAGAACAGTAATCGAGAGAAGGAGTCACTCTGGAGTATTCCTTGTTTAATAGCCGGTGTTCCTCTTTTGACATGCCCTTCAGTGTGGTAGAGCCACATTTTATTTTAGTCTTCTGTTCTTTCATTGATGCCTCCATGAATTGTCTTATAGTGGGACATATTTGGTACAACTCCATGACAGTAACTATCCAGGTGTGAGGTAGGCTCTCGAATGCTTTCTTGTAATCAATCCGTGCCATACGTAGATGTCTTTGATGTTTCTTGGCTAAACCAGCAGCTGGTCTTTACATCCCTTATACATTCTGCAACAGCCTTTCTGTTCTTCTGGGAGAATGTTGTTTCTGAGTAAGTGGTTAGTGATCCTATTTGTCAACACAGTAATTATTATTATTATTATTCACAGATTCCCGTCCCGTGACTCGCAGCAGTTCACTGAACAGCAGAAATAGGAGGCCAAAACCTATGACATCCACAACTAGAGGAATATACCAGGTAACAACAACTTATTAGTCAAAACACATCTTGAATACTATAATGAACATAGTGAATTTGGGACTAAATGTTTTTTTTTTTTTAATGGTATGAGATCAGCATGCTGCATGGGGCATATGTCTGACATCTGGTGTTGAAAATATGAATTTTAATGGACTGAGAATAGAGCAGTAAAAGTATAGTTGTGCTTATGCACACTGTGCAAGCATGTAGGACAGTGGAGGTACAGTTTCTCCCATTCTTTATTTCAGCCCTAAGATGGTGTTGATGTAGGTTTGCCAGCTGTCATAAATAACATAAAGATTCTTGTATATGTGTATAAGGAAATTTATCTATAATAAATTCAGACAGAGTCAAGTATATGAGCAGGGAATAAGGTCATAGTGTATTTGCCACATGATTCTTACAAAAGCAAGTGATTATTTTACTGAACAACATCCACTGATCAGTGTACAATGGTAGCTACACTATAAGGTACAAACTGAATCTCCATATAAAATGAGGATTAATTTTAGTCTTCAGAGGGCTAAACATGGCCGGATGAAGTTAATTACAGGGAAGACAAAGACAGCAAAGCAAATATGCAGAGGTGGAAAGGAGGCCAATTTTGATATGACTATATTTACCCAAATGCAACATGAGGTCTTTTCCTTAAATTTGGTGCTTAAATATGTGAGGTTGTCTTAAATTCTCATATGAAGCACAGGACTGGATTGTGCCAAACCAGATCACTCTGAACCAGACCATGCCAAAGAGAGCAGAGAGCTTGACTACAGCTGACACTTTTCTTTTTTGGACTTTGTCCATGAACGAATTTTTTAAAGAAGCACCGTGTTTTGGAAACTGGCCCAGTTGCTGTCTGTAGGTAAAGAAGCACCTAACTTGGATTGAGCTGTTCTCAGTCACTGAATGCCACGGAAACAGTAAACTTGTTATGGTTTGCATCTGAGAACGGATCTAGTCCATGGGTAGTAACATGAAAATGGCTATTGAAAAATTAAAAATTAACTACAAGGCTCAAAAAAAAAAAAAGCCTGGACCAATCAAAAAAATTAAAAACCATAACAGAGCCATGGACATAGGCTGATCAGACCACAGACAGAAAACACAAAAATCTTAACACCACTAACACCATCTTGAAGAAAATGTGAATCTTCTTCACGGGTTAGTTGATAAATCAAGAAATATAAATGTATTATTTAGTCACTGTGGATCATACTGTCATGGCAGCACATCTTACCAGCAGTGATTTTGAAGGGTTTTGAGAAGTGTTTGTATCCAGCACAGTGGATGAGACTGATGATATGTTGTGGAATGGCAGTGAAGAGGATGGGAATGTTAGGAGTGAGTGTGAGGAAGATAGAGGCACTGACTGTGAAAATGGAGACAGTGACATGGATTGGTGACAGTAGATAGAATCTGACGTGCTTTATGTATTTAGTGTAGGAAATTAATAGTAAATATTTTTTCTTATGAGACATTTTATTTTTGGGGGGTTGTCTGAGATTTGGATAAATACATTTTCCTTTGGCAGATGTGTTCTGTTTGGGGGTTCAGTTTAGATTAGATCTGTTTTGCATTCAGGTAAATATGGTAAAGTGTAAATTAAGGGAATGCTTGTTGTTGTTAGTAAGGTATTAGGAAAATACAGTATACCTGGCCATTCTTAAAAAAGAAATACTAATGAGTATATTCCTTTTAAGTATGACGTTTATTTTCAACAGACCCCGGCTTTGAAGTCAACATTTGCATCTGCTCCCAGTCTTATAACTCCCAAGGTGCAACCAGATGTGCCTTTGTCTATGTTGCGGCATCCTCGCCAAGGGGAATTGGCTTTTTCTACGTCTGGGAGCCCTCTTGTAGTCACTTCATCGGTGTATGAGCAGAGAGCAAATGTGAATCTTCGCTTGGCTGATGGAAGGGTGTGTATATTAAGATAATACAGTGAAAACTTGCCAAAAGGGATGCTGAATGAAACATAAAATTGTCTGGCCTTGAAGGTGTAGGGTAAATCCAATGTAAATTGGTGAACAGAAACTGTTGAATTTTAGTAGTATAGTTTTGTGTCTGTATGATTTTATTCCATTCTTTGCTTCCTAGCATATTCTTAGGAAGGAACGTTACTGACACCTAGTGGGGAAAAAAGTTAAATTTGATTTTTAACAAATTGTGTGCAGAATTCTCTAACCCTTTGGTGGCAGAATTAAATGCCCAGTGTGATGTGTAGCATACCAGAATTTGAATGAAGCCTGCATAAGGAGGCCACTAAATGAATGTCAGGTGCTCCTGTGCATGACATTTGGCACTTTGAGCATCATGCTGTGTGCCAGGTACACTGGACGTTAAGTGTCAGAGGGCCAATAAACCAACTGTAGAAGAATGGAAGGGGGGGGGGGGGGGAAAGAAAGGAAAAAAAAAAACAGGAAAACCAATTAGAAAGGGAAAAAAAAAAAGGAAGGAAAAGAAAAAAA
>Ga0131853_10012973_pt1 | contig 15263 bp, 8 predicted proteins | sample TergutLab28metaG_FD_92764 | JGI IMG/M metagenome (GOLD analysis project Ga0131853, IMG submission 92764) | Labiotermes labralis P1 segment gut microbial communities from Petit-Saut dam, French Guiana - Lab288 P1 (version 2) (version 2) | ecosystem: Host-associated > Arthropoda: Insects >...
AAAAAAAAATTTTTCATTTTTTTTTGATATTTTTTTTTGTTTTAAAAAAACATCGGTGGGGGGGGGCCCCCCCCCCCCCCCCCCCCACCTTCAATTCCTTGACCATCACGCAGTATGCCTTGAAGACCTGTTTGAACTGTCGAACAATTTTGATGCACCTATTCATAGCTGAGTCTGAGTGATGTATTTTATTCTTCAGGCAACTCCATACACTTGTGAAACTGCAAAGTAAAAACCCCCAGAAAAGCAAAGGATGAGTACATGCAGATCATACAAGAATAATGACCACATTTATTGTACAGTATAACAAACATACGTGTGCAGAAGCAGCTACTATCACAGTCTATTTCTTTTCTACAAAATCACCAAAGTAAATCTGCCAGTGCTGCACTACCCAAATTGCTTTCTACCTCATTGTTAAACACACGTACAAAGCAGTTCCTTGAGTGTCTGAATACAGTACGTCAAGTTGACAGTTTACCCTTTACGCAGGATATAAACCAGTGCATGTCCCTTCACAAACCAGGGGACAATTTTCATAACTTTCTAGGCCAGGGTACAGTGCTGGCCTCCTTTTCTGGTGACTCAGTATAACGCCATTTCACCTCTGTTGCTTGGTCTTTCAATAAATTAGCAAAGTCAACTTTCATCATGTCACACAGGAAATGCCTGCCCTTGGCAACCTGCCATCAATGCTATGGTACAACTTCTTTTGATGTCTTTCTGTGTTCAGCCATAAGCAAAGCAGGGAACGCAACAACACCAATGTGTTGATGCACTGCATGGCAGAGTGCCCCATACCAAACCATAGTGAAACTTTTCCAACCATTCTCCTTTGGTCCTATTTTAGTTTCTTGGGTTCACAAGAGACAGGTCTTGGCAGACCAGGCATGGTTGGTCCTCATCTATGTCTACATTTCAGTTCGGACATTTCACAATATTCTGATATGCCTGGTACCCAAAAGATATCAACATGTATGAAAACACAAAATTGAATAAAGAACAAAAAACATTAGGTTCTTAAGTTTTCAGCCCTGTGTAGTATCAGTCCAAAATGACATAAGTTCAAATTCAACTGATATCAAAGAGAACTATGTACCATCAACAAAAAATGAGCATAACTTAGCACTAATAAATGACCTGCTACTTAGTCAAGACTCAAGGCCTTTGAAAATAAAATCCCAAATATTTAATTTTTGGTTTCATCACCGTGAACAACATGCAGTAATGTGCCATTTGCAAAGTTACTCAAACCAATAAAAGTACACAGAAGAGATAGATAAAACATGTGTATCAGTCTAACATAACTTATTTTATTCATGAAGATTAAGAACTAGGCCACGTTTTGGCTTAAATAATAAGCCATCAGCAGGCCAATTAATATACGTATACAGCTGAAATATTCAACACAAAGTATCTTATGAAAGTAGTGATGGTCGTGGTAGTAGTAGTAAACTCTGTCAGTCAATAAAGAACTACACGCATTTAATGTTCAATCACAAATTGCCACTATTTTGCATGACCTAAGCGACAACTCAAGGACTGCGTTCCATCTAGCCAGTTATTCTGTTATCACAACTCATTATCAACAATGGCTGTATTATGTAACGTGAAACAAAAGCTTGAAAGACGCGGCAAATTCTTACGCCTAACCTACCGTCCGGCAATTTACCGCGCTTTCGACACATTCACATAAATGGAACACTGTTTTATTAACTACGTGTAATTCACCACGATTTCACATACCATTCTTTGAATTTCTAGAATGCAGTCGATCACAAAAGGACAGACAAGTCTCATTTCGTCGTGTATCTCACTAACGGATTTCACACATACCAAAACTGAAAGCTGGCGCTACACACCACAGAAAATTTCATCACAAAGATCTTCTTTCGCTGGAGACGTACCACTTCAAAGCATGTTGGTTTGAATGACCCAGGAATCCACGGATCTGTTCATTACGTTCCGGAGGGGTCTTTGCCAGCCCTCGGTGGACAGTCATCGTGTTCTGCTAAATACGATTAATCCATGGTTTCTGTATATTTTTCAACTGTTTTTCACGCGCACTGCTCGTTCAGTAGTCCCAAGTTAATACTGCACACGGTGGCAGTTTAAAATAGGAATATATCCGCCTCACAAATTTTTTTGTAAAAGTTACTTTTGTGTAATTTCATCCCGTGGAGGTAAAACATAAAAAACTGGAATACGTATTGCCGTGAACACAACAAATCTTATTAGCTCTGTCAACACATGCTACATGTTTCGGTCGTACTGACCATCTTCAGGCATTAAATGCATGTTATATAAAACTCAAATATAGGTATGCTTAGATTCCCCATTGCAGTAAAATTGTTCTGTCCACACCAAGGCATATAGGTGGAGTGGAGGTATAGATCCAATCATTCTTAATGTGGTCCGAAATAGACACACTATGGGTTGGACGGTCCTTGGATAAAATCCCACTGCGGGCGATTTTCTGCCCCTGTTCAGACCGGCCCTGAGACCCACCCAGCCCCCTACAAAATTGATACAGGGTCTCTATCCTGAAGGTAAAGTGGCCGGGGCGTGGCATCGACCACTTAACCCCATCTAGAACCGATATTAAAGAAAGAGTAGAGCTATATCTCTACTGCCCTTCTGGGCCTTAATGGCCTGATCTAGAGTGAACTTTACCATGTAACAATTCTTAATCTGGGCACTAGATGCAAGTAGCAGTCACTTCAGGCCCCTGTCTCTTTACAACTGCAGCAGAACCCTGGTACCCATTGAGTTGGAGTCTGCATGCGCCCAGAAGTTGGTCTGGACATTTTCCATAAGATAGTATCTATTGTCTCCATGAAGATTCGAACCCCAAACAGGCCATTCCAAAAATCTTGGCACCACCTTCCAATTCTTGGTGCCAAAAAAATTACATGAGGCAAGTTCCATAGTGAGGACCCGCAACAAACCTGTGTCTGGTGCTTTCGACTCAGTGCATGTGAACTGACAACACATTATGTAAGAGAAAAAAAATACAATTATTATACTGAAAATTCCAGGTGTCAATGTACAGTTCAGTTGTGCAGGCAACCAGGGGCTCATGAATTGTGCACCCCTATTCTACAAGACGTTTATATTCTGCAAACCTGCCTGCAAAGTAGGTGAGGGAAAAAGAGAGAGAGAGAGAACTTCCTGGCAGTCTGACAACAGCCAAGAGACTTGTGCAGAAACTCATGGTCCTACAATCAGATCCCACAGTCAATAAGTTCTTTATAAATTGTATTTTCTTACACTCCTACAATCTATTAAATGTATTTTGAAAGTCAGCATGTAAAACAAAGGACCCGCATAACTGCCAAGTTAAAAAATAACAGATGCTATTCATGCTTGTAACTACTGCACAGGAAAGCAACATTTGCTAAAGAATTTCATTTACTATCTACTATGGCAAGAAAATGGATTCATGAAAGAAACCAACTTATCTAGGTCTGGTCTTCAAAGATGTCATATTTTGGAAACTAAAGATACAGGTCTCCATTTCACTATAATGACAACACAACACAGGCATCTTTTTCTTTCTCACTAGTTTCAAGGCTAGGAAAAAATCATACAACAGATGTTTGTGGAAAGAATAAGGTTCTTGATATCTGAGGTCTTGTAGTAACTTGCCCTTACAGCATGTACATACAGTCAGTTGATAACTAATTTGGGATAACCAAGGTGGGTACAAAATACACAAATCAGTACTTTCACACAGTTTGTAATAACAGCTGTTAGCATTAAATAAAATACCGTGTTTCAGAGTATCAGTTTTCACTCAGGTATTAGTGTCTGATATCACATATAGTAGGTAGTTTTTAGCAACACATACAGGTTCCGCACAGTACACACCAAACAACACGGAACAATATGATAAAATAGAATGTGGGTCTTTTTTTTTCTTGGGGTATCTGGTGTCGTATATGGTACTCCAACACCTAACACCTGAGTGAATACTAATACTCTGAAGAACAATACATTATTTAATGCTAACAGCTCTTATTATGAACTATAGAGAAGTATCACGCATTCGAAACTCACCTTGGTTAACCTGACTATGGATCAAGGGAGCCAAAACACGTAGTTATCAATCAACTGCTTATCAGTCTGTCAATAATAAATCAATTGTGTTTTAAAGGATAAGTTACTACAAGACTTCATAGTTTAATCAACACAGCAGAATTCAACAAGTAAAAGTATTCTTGATTATGTATTTCATTCAATACACAATTGTAAGCATAGATGTTTACACCGCTACAGAAAGAAAAAGGTTAGGATTCTTACATTTTTACTTAGCCAGTTCACAAGTACTAAGAATTATGTTTCACAACAGTTAGTACAACTGTTTCACAAACATGTGCACTATACATAAATTTAACTTCAAGTCCCCTGATCACTACATTCTGTTATGCTCTATCAAAGTGATGGACAATACAACAGACAAAATCAATACTGTCTCTCACTGGAAAAGAAGATATCTTCACAACACGCTGGTACTTGTCAAACATTCAAAACTCATAAATGAAAGGACTCTTCCCCAACAGATTTATTAGGTTCAAAACTCTTATAATACGAAATTCACCAGTCTTATAAAAAGAAAAAAATTGAAGACCTTCAAATTTATTTTCCCAACAGTATCACACAAAATATTAAATTTCAAAACTCAGAATTATTCATGATGCATAGTTTCCATCTAAATCTCCATGACAATACGAAATAGATTTTTGTTAACATTTAATTTCTTGCACTACTATTTGTTGCTGTAATACATAGCAACAAATACCACTAGATATGAAATCTTGATCTTCCACTACAACAACCTGCAACAAACATGAGTGGAAACAGAGAAGTTATGATTACAAAAATTCTACTGGAATAATTCTGAAACACAGCAGGCCTACTTGTTAACACACTCCTATCAAAACTGAATTCACATCCCATTTGTCAGAACACGTAACATAAACAACATCTTTAGTTCAAAATGATCTTAGTTGCAGGATAGGTTACAGGTTACTATGTAGATAGAATATATGACTAATATTGCAGAAAAGTTAGATAAGAAAGTAGCAATTACTACACTAAATCCAACAAAACTTAATAATAAACATATTTTATTGAATTCAGTATGCATCTGTAGCCAATAAGATAAAGCTGAAGAATGTGATACATGACTTAAAATTATTAACTAAAAATCCTATTATCGTAACTCTTAACAAGAAAAGTAATAATGAATTCTTCATCTGAAAAACTTACCAATGTATATATATGTACAACATAAACTGAAATAAGTGCCATGTTTTTTCCTTCTGTTATAGTTAACATAAGTCCCATACTTTAGGTATCTGGAGAAAATGACAGTACTCCACAATGGAATAATAGTTACTATGTGGTAGTAAATAAAACACTGGAATGATAACTCACGAAATTGTAGTGAAGTACATAGCAAAATGCATGAAACCCTGAGAGGCCATTTTATTGCATGTGTACTAAAACTTTGCAGGATATGCATCAGCACTGGAGTTTTGAAATGTTTTCCTCCCATTCTTACAGGAATCACTGCCAGTGTCTTCAATCAATGGCTTTTAATGTCATGTCAGTGTGAGCCCCAGTCGGTAGTTCTCAACATCCGAAAGGAATGTAGTGCCTTTATAACAACACAAGCCACTCTCCTAAAGACATAGTGTCATACTCCTTTACACTTGAAACCTCAGCAACAGGGCATAATGTCAATCCGGTTTTACTGCCAAGTCCCAGAACAACAACAAATATGAACTCTAACTTAACAAGTCTCCAACGAGGACATCTGTACTTCCCCCCCCCCCCCCCAAAAAAAAAAAAAACCAGGGGGTCCACACAAAATTGTCACAGAATTACAATGGATATCAGCAAGGTTCTTCCAGATAATGCATCAGTCTGAAGCTCTCTGTAATATGCAAAATGTAATCACACATGTGCGTGCCATATCCTGGTGCTTGTAAATATGTTAATGAACTGTAACTTGTCATAATGTGAGGATGCAAAACTGTACTGCACCTGTTCTGTGGCAGAAGATAAGGACTTTTGCTCTACATCTTGGCAGCCATAATTTTACCCAGCAGTACTGGTATCAGTATTACATAAATGGAATGCTTGGCCAGCAGAACCACACATGCATCACAGCCTCATAATAATGCAACAGATTGGGGGGGGGGGTAAAGGTTAATAATAAGATGCACATTCTAAGATTAAATTTTGCTTAAGAAGAATTTTACAAGTGGGGGGGAACATGGTTGTGAAATCCATAGCTTGTTTTCATCTGTGTTATTGCAGAGTTCTGCCTGTGAACATAACAACATTTTAATTGAAGAATCATTAAGGTTATTGTATTTTTGTGATTTAATTTTTTATACAATAGATTTGTACTGTGAAGGGTTGGATATATGGGAATATTTTTTTAAAAGCTGATTTCATTTGTCATACCTTGTGTATCAGGGTTCATTGAATCTTATTATTTATTTTTATTTCCCAATTTTAAAGGAGTTAATGTGTCTGCTGTAGTGTTTAACCTGTCTATACAACAGCTTAAACACTACAGCAAACACATCTGGCATCATCAGTCACACATTCACCTACAGATGCACTTTACATCAGCCTTCTAAATCACTAAAACTTATATTAAAACTGCTACTACAATGTTTTGGTCTACGACCATCATCAGGGAGCTTACACTTGAGCCTAGCTAAAGTCACATTTATAAATAGTCAGTAAGAGTATGTCATTATGGACTATGTGGTGGTGTGGCAGCATGTTATATCAAGACCATGGTTGCATGTATGTTGTGTGCTGTGCGGAGTGGGACTGAGTCTCACTCTGCACAGCACACAGGCCACCATGGTCTTGACATAACATGCTGCCACACCACCGCATAGTCTATTAACGATGTACTCTTACTGACAATTTATAAACATGACTTTAGCTAGGCTCAAGTGTAAGCTCCCTGATGGTCGTAGACCGAAACATGTAGGAGCAGTTTTAATATAAGTTTTAGCGTTTATATTCTGGTGATTTATAAGGCTGATATAAAGTGCATCTACTGGTGAATGTGTGACTTTGATGATATCAAGATGCATGGTACAATGATAAAAACATCTGACATGACGATGTCTTGTTACTGTTTCCTAATAACTATGCACGTACCTCTCTACTCGTACTGGTAATGTATACCTAAGTCAGCTTCTAGAAAGAGTCCCAAGGCAATTAAAACTTCCTACACATAAAAGTGGCCAATACTGTCACCATGAATCCAACATGCACAGGGACCGCACGTGCATGTGATACACACACAAAAACACACACACGAATTTCATATGTGCCTGTCCACACATCTCAACAGAAGTATGAAGCAAGGGAATTCAATGGCACCGGATATGGCAAACACATCTGCATGACAGTAAGGCAAAGTCTCATTTACAATCTGACAGCAACACTTCAACACAATATCTAAAACTGTGATATAAATTGTTATAAAAATAGCAATAGCTACAAAGAGTCCACTCTTCATAAAATTAGAATCATATAATTGACAATTTCCTTGTAAATTACACATTTTAAAGCACTTTAAGGCAATCATTGTAATGTAGGAATGGATTGTGGTACAAAACATGATTTGGAAGTCTGTAACAGTCCTTAGAAATTACATCTACTGAAAAAATACTGCACAGTCATGTCTTAGTTGCAGAGTGAACTGTGTAAAACAACAGTGATTACTCAAAACAGGTTGGAAGAACAATATGTCGTTTAACCATGTGCATATGCAAAGTGTACATTCTTGAAAAGCAGCACAGTAAAGAAATTCAAGTATATGAGGCAAATGGAAAGGTTCATGGAATTTTGCAGAGCAAGTGTTTATTTTTACTTTCCACACAACACAACTATATAGATCTTGTACACTGTAACAGATCAGCCGCTTAACACAAAACATGTAGCTACCACCTTCATTCATATGCAGTCTGTTACACTATATACATATTCATAAAATTTTTTTACTCATCTTGAAATCTAAAAATGTTGGATTATGTAACTGATTTCTGTGCATAGCAATATGTCCAGAAGGTCACAGCCCTTTACTCAAGAAGACAAGGGGTTCAAAAAGCAAGACAAGACAGGATATCCTATTCAAGAGAATGCTAAGCCAAAACAAAAAAAATGTATGAGAATATGTAATACGCATTATACCATGCTGATGAATACAGACTCCACAAGCATTTCCACTACGTATTTATCTTATTTTATCCTATTATATCACATTTTATATTTCTACTTCAAACGTCTGATGACACCTGTCAAGTCTAGCTGCAAAATCCATTTAAAACTTTTAATGTCGCTTATTTTCCGTTCTTGGAATAATAATTATTAAAAATTTGACAATGACTTTACACCCACTGTTTGTAACTAGAGGCCTGTTCCCTGTTACTCTTTTTGTGAACTAGCATCCTACCTGATGATGGCTGAAAAACCAATATACCAGATTATACAATTGGTTGTATGGAAAGTGAACATAAACCCTTGTTAAGAGAAAACACAACAGGACAATGTCAGCTAAGAATTTTGCAGAGAATTATTTCAAACGCACATATAAGTACCTCTTTGCAGAATGAACAGAAAAGAAGAGGATCATATATGAAGGTCTCAGAATAAAAGACTTTAGCATTCACTCTCCCTTGGAACACCATAAGGAAAATAAATGGTCCCGTGACTATGAGATCCAATGCAGTTAGTTAAGAGGTATGCCACACATTCCAGATAAATTTTTTACCCTTTGCATATACACTTCAATCAAATTACAGTTCACATCAAACAATACCATGCTAAAAGTTTTGAACTGTTTCATTATCAAACATAAATAAGATTTTAATGTCCACAGCAAGTTGTGCAAAAATTAACCCTGTCAGGAAGAATTACAAGTGTCAATGTTCCTGGCCAGGAGCAGTATTCTCACTCTGTATGTGGTTCAGCTTCCTTGAGTCTGGAAATTTGGGACACACTGCACAGTAAAAGTTCAAACAAAATGGAATTTCTTAAGCAAAAGAATGTTCAATATTACATGAAACTTTAATGTACTGGTTGTTTCACCTAAAGTGAACCTGGTCTATCTACCAAAGGTCACAACTCAGTGCATATAAATGCACACAACTTGACGCTAACTTCCAGAATCACATGCCAAGTGCAAATCCTTGTTCAAGTTAAAAATAACACAAAACAGCAGAGCTTACGTTCCTTAAATTCCATACTGAGTTTGAAGTCAACTTCATACTATCTTGCTGCATCTGCATTAGACAGTTGTAAATTGCAAATATTCAAAACAAAAACCATTCTTTGAAAAAAAAAAAAATTATTCAGGAGGATATGTTCACTTTTATGAGAGACATTTAGTTTATGAATATTGAATGACTGTAGTTTCTCAACGAGCTGTTACTTCCGAGCCTGTGGGACAGGTGAATCAGATGTCTGCAAAGACGAGACAATGATTTAGAATTTCTGCGTGACCAGAAATGGTCTTCAGACCTAAATTCATGTTGATGACCATGATGAATGAAGCATCTCAAATTAGAAATGGGGCCACACTGAATCAAACAAACCTCTCTCTAAGTGAAGATACCCTTTCCCTTAAGAAATATACAAATATGCATTCAGCTTACTTGAAGTAAACTTACATACATATGTATTGCATTTCACTGTGACTATTGAATTTGCAAGTTTCAAGTTTACTGAAAATACATGAGTTACCATAGCTGAGCACAGAAAATCTGAAGGGAATGCAGACTGCACTTCATACACATACAGTTCTGTTCTCCCCATATCAATTTCAGACATTGATATGGTAAATGTTAATTGTGATAAGCTGCAGACCTGTAACACATAGCACATCTCTGGTGGCTTTGCAACTGTAAAGCAATGAGAACATGGCAAAACACTTCATCTTTACAGCATCACCGCACACACATATACATTAACAGGACAAGCAGCTATGGATTTATAGGTGCATTCCGCAGCACAAAAATGTCTGGTTAAATACAGATGGAAAGGGGAAATTCTACTGTCAAATTTTCTAGTTAAAAAATGAAAATTTGGTGACAAAAAGCCAAAATGTATGTCAACACACGAGTTTGTGAATAAATTTAATACAATAATTCTTGGCAACTGATTTTTCACAGTACCTCCAAAGTGAGTTTATATGTACTGAGGTGCACCAAGTTGTGAACAAAGTGTCCATTTACACAGTTCTGAACTGTTAACATGATGTGGGTGACACTTCACAATTCTTCAGAACACTTTCACAATAATTCCATTCTTTCAATTCACTGAACAGAGTATTAAACTGCACACATATATATATATATATATATATATATATATATACACAAAATATTGTTCATTTACGAATACTCAACAAGCAATTATGCTTCAAAATTGTGATATATGTACTGAAAAGAAGCACCATCAAACTTTAGCCCCTGATCTGTGTTGCTCGTATGTGTATGTCTAACCCACTCAGGATGAGTGCAGGCATACACTTGGACATCTGTGAACCAAGGTCATCCCATATCAACTGCCTGCCTAGTGATGTATATTAAGAGAAAAGCACAAGTGTTATGAAAAATGACCACCAAGAATTGTCAATGGCTCTTCCTACATACAAGGTTCACATCTACCCAATTGAATGCTTACACGTTCATGGAAAACTACACAGACAGCACTGAAATTGGTAATAATTAAAGATAAGAAGCAATCAGTTTCCATCAATAAATTCATTCCAGTATGACAAATGCAAGCAAAATAAAAGATATTCCAACAATATTCAGTAAATTTAGACCAACTTGCCAAAAAGATAACCACAGAAGGTGTTCTGATATGACAGAGACAATCCAGTGGTCGCAAGTACAATCTGCAACCCTTCAGAGCCGTACTTTGCATCTCTAACTATAACACTTGACAGCTAATAGGAACGTGAAGGCACTGGTGATTGCTTCATCAAGTATGAACTTATTATGCACAACATACCATTCCTCTGATAAACAAAACTTGAGAGAACACAAATTCCTTATTTAACCACTCACTGCCACAACCCCTGAATAACATGAGAAATAACACCAGCCACACTGTAGATTAAAAAACTTCAAGCAATACAAAATGTACAAAATTTTCCAAAATTCAAGTCAGTAAGTCAATGTTTTAATTTTACCAACACATACCACTGAGAATAACACATCCCATTACTCCTGTGTAGCTGGTACCAAAAACCTTAGCAATGGCAAGTACAAGAATTATTAACAATATCCACATCACAAATGTGGCAATAGTAACAACACTTTACAACTCCAAAATATTATTCACAGATATAAAGTATGGGGTTAAGGCATCTGATAAATCACATAGGAAAGAGAAAGGTACAATAGTAAATTGGAATTAGGCACTTCCACCTTGATTAGCATTTGAAGACAACCTGGAAGTGGATTACCACAACTATAATGGCAAATACACATTTGACTACAAAATATTCTACCCAAATGACATATTAGTTATTTATAAAATAATAAATGCCACTTAAAACAGAATGTGGATTGCAGAACTCTACCTTTATCAGAAAAGTTCTCTAGTAATGAGAAATCTGTCTGAATTGGGGGGGGGGAATACGAAGGAAGGAACATACCATTGTGCAATGACACATGTGAAACTTGAGATTGGATCACAGATGTGTATTAAGCAGTAGTTATCTACAAGTAAGTTCAAACCAAAAAATATTTAGATCCATCACAATTCTAATTAAGTGTTACCGTATAACTACCATAATTCAATGCATGCAACGTGTAACAGTGCTCATTACATGATTTACGCACAGGGAGACAATATCTGCATAAACTACATATGCCAGATGTTAATAAATTGTATGTGTGTATAGCCACTAGTGACTGTTCAGTACATTTGGCAGTATCAGAAATTTAAAATTACTTTATTCATACTGCCTTCCATGCCCAAACTTTCCGTATTAAATTTATGACTGACGGATCAGATGCATGTGTTAACTCTGAACAATGTGCAGAACGCTGCCATATAAACAAACTGCCACTGTATAGTAACAATTCAGGGAGTCATAAAAAATTAACATCTTGATACAGTAAAAGAACCAGGCAGAAATACAGGAAATACAATCCACCTTCCTAGGAGGTTTTGGAGTCTAGTCCTCTGAAATACTGTCATCAGATTCAAGAGAACTATTAAAACAAGAGGCACAGCCATAAGTGTGAATACGCAAGAAACAAACAATGTGTCACACTGAACACATGTAATGACCACCAGTATGTTCACAAAGTCACCAGTCTAGACTATCAAATATGAATGACACACACTACTAGTTAAATAATTCTATCTCCCATTGAGTCTAACAGAACATTTCTATGTAAGGCTGTACACACTGTTACAAAAGAGCACTCTGCTATGACATCCACTGTCTTCAAATGCTAATGCCGGTGCAGCAAAAAGGAAATGTCAACGTATTAGTTTACAAGAGCCACATAATTGGCCGGCAACATCCCTGTCTGACCCGTTCGTTGGACGAGCCCGGTCATCCAACCCTCATCAATTGGAGTGCAGTTCACAATTAGGTCACCATCCCTGAATGAGACTTCATCAGAATCCTGAGCATCGTAGTCATACATGGCCCTATAAACTCTCTGAAACAAACATGTTTTGTTACAGGTTTTAATGCAACTGCTCTGTAGTTGTTAACCAAGAGTAGAAAAAAAAAACCATAGTTTACCCATATTTGGCTATGATAAAGCAACACTGTGCCATAATAATGTGTACATACAGGCAGACTAATCAAACTGCCGCATTTAATATTCTAGCCCACCAACCAACCAACTGGGGCACATGGTGACACAGTTGAGGGACTGTGCTACAAGCCAGAAGTTCGCAAGTTCGATTCTGGATACTGTCACTGAAACTTGTCACTGAAATAATCCTTCCAACCGAACTATGGCCCTGGGGTTGACTCAACCTCTAAGAGAAATGAGAACTAGAAATATTTCCTGGGGGGTAAAGGCAGCCAGTGTGTAGTACTAACAACCTTACCACCTTCATGTGCCTAATGTCTTGAAATGGGCTTATCTAGGCCTGTACAAGGATTAAAGAAAAACTAATTATCCAACTCCATTGATAAGAGACCTCCTTGAAAAGCCAGTACTTTCTTCGCTAGTCACAAAATGCCCAAAATTGTATGGAACCTTAAGGTTAAAGACTGAGTTCATAAGAGCCCAACCTTCTCCAATGGCACTTCAGTTTGTTTTAAAGCTGTGATATCCCTGCTTTCAGTGTTCCAAAACAACTAAGCTTTCACCAGGTGTGCATGTCAGCAACACATCCAACACCCAACCTGGAAGGCCAGGGTATATGTCTTTGTCTGGCATGTCACTCAAAGCTGGTGCAGCATGGGGAGCCCTAACAGTAGCTATGCTGCTGCCAGCATAGGTTGCGAGTTCACTGATGCATACAACCTCAGACCTGGCTAAACAGGCATTCCACAAGGTGGAGATACAACTTAGGGAGCATACAAGCCCATTAGTAGTTCCTATTGTGATTCAAATCCAATCCACACCCTCCCACCCTATTTCTTTAATGTCTATGCAAATACTATCCCACCATCTATGCCTTTGCTTTCCAAAGGGTCTCTCTCCGTTGCTTTTTCCTTACAACACCCTGTACAAAATGAATCATGACAACTGGTGATTAATTTTGTTGACCCACACTGGTAGAATGTACCTATTATACTCCCTGAAGACGAACCATTAAGGGTTGAAACATGTAGTTACATACAGGGTTCATAAAGTGGTGATTTAGTAATATACGAGTGCATTTGAAAGTGTTTATTTGATATATACATACGTTCAAAAGTTGATTAAATCGTGGTGGTGGTGATATATTGCATGTCAGTATTCTAAGAACTGAATAATTCACAAACTGGTCAATTTAAAGCACTGTGCTTTCAATTCACAATCTCAACTTCATCCTAGGTTACAGTATTAGAGAACCATATGCCATCAAATGTAATACAAAATCAGACACTACATGTCAAGCGGGTAGCAGCCGTATTCAGGATCTCCTGGATTCAAATCTTGGGCCAAGGCCAGCTGCTGACTGACATACTTCATGCTTTCCCACCATGCCAAAGACAAAACTGTAACTCAAATTAGATTATGACCCCTTCCTTCCACACAGTTTGTACTTCAATATTCACTATCACTATATAATTTCATGCTACATAACATGAGTATTAAGTATGATACCAATGAATTAAATAAAATTACATAGGGTTAATGACTTGAAACAAGCATTGCATCTTACCCCTGAAGATGTCACCCTGGTTTGTTGATTCTGGTTACTTATAGGCGTGCTCATCTGATGATTACTGTAACTGCTACCACTACCACTAGGAGGTCTGTAGTCAGCTGTCAACGAACCATAAAAATTGTTGACAGGATCAAGATCTGCAATGGAGCCAACTTGTCGTGTAGGTAGACTTGTCACTGTAACCATTCCAACACACACAGAACCGCACACTTACACAAAAGCTAAGCAATTACATACATTAACACATTTACATAACACAAGCAGCACAAAATTTTCCAACTGCATTTTACATTAATAAAGCTTAAGCCTTTCAAAGAATGATTTGAACTAAACTCTCAAGATCCAAGGTGTTAATGGTGCTGTCAGACTGTGGTATTCCAAGCTGTGATAATATGCCATTTTGTACATGGTAACCAACCCACTCTTCCATCTTAAGACAGAAGTTATGGCAGCACATTCACCCAAAGTAACGGCAACTATCTACAGAACATCAAAGTATCACAGTCCATAACACCAACTCCAATAAACTAGACAAAATGTGGTACTTGCCATTGTCTAACCAAAGCACAAAAGCACTATTAAAGATTTGTGTGGATGGCCTAAAGGAAACTACAGGAGGTAAAAGGACAAGTGCCTAAATGTCACAGAAAACAGCCTCTGAAAGTGCAGGAACAGGTAGAAGACACAACTATGTTTCTTTGCAAGCACAGACTCAAAGAAACTGAAGGAAACATGTCCATCAGAACTACTGAATATTAAAAAAAAAAAAAAAAAAAAGTTTAGAAAAGGGGAGAGGGAAAAAAGGGGGGGGGAAAAGGAAAAAAAGGAGGGGGAGAAGAGGCAGCAGGAGGGGGGGGAAG
>Ga0131853_10012974_pt1 | contig 15263 bp, 8 predicted proteins | sample TergutLab28metaG_FD_92764 | JGI IMG/M metagenome (GOLD analysis project Ga0131853, IMG submission 92764) | Labiotermes labralis P1 segment gut microbial communities from Petit-Saut dam, French Guiana - Lab288 P1 (version 2) (version 2) | ecosystem: Host-associated > Arthropoda: Insects >...
ACACACACACACACACACACACACACACACACACAGTACGGTGATCCCATAAACCCACCTCCTTCTTAGACGAGTTCGCAAAATTGCTCAAAGCGACTATTACCTTCGTCATATCGGTCAGTCTACCGTCTGTCCGTTCGCATGGAATAACTGGGCTCCCACTAGACGGACTTCCAGGAAATTTTATTTCTAAAGATTTCTCTAAAATCTGTCGAGTAATTAAAACCTGAAACAATAGCGGGTATTTTCCGTAATGTTCCACGTACAATAACGATCACATCTCGCTGAATTCCTCTGAAAATGAAAAACATTTCAGACAAAAGTTGTATAAAAAATCAAAACAAACATTTCATATTCAGTAACATTTTCCCAAAATCGTGCCGTTTACGAGGTAATGTGGAAAAATAAGGTACAGCCGGAGAGGCAACAGATGCCAAATAAAACGACGCAGAAAAGATGCGATTTGCATGCCAGATAACTAGGCAAGAACACACACACACACATCCATAATATTTATTGCTTTTCCGCGGCACTAATGGTTATGCGAATGCGCCTCGTGTTACGTTATACGTACATCGCCCGTCTTATTCTTTTCAAAGACGGAAAAGTAAGCTAAAAATAATCTGGTTTCAGGAAATTAAGCAACGTGAACAAAGCAGAATAAAATTTTCCATTTGCAATAAAACTGCTTGCTACACCACGAAAGCTGTGCCGCTCAGCAAATTGCCCTAATTACAATGCTAATATCCTCAGGCGGAAGACAAGAATGTCTCCTCGCGCACCACAAACTTCACTTCCTGAGTTTTTTTTTTTTTTTGTAATTACGTGAAAAATTAAGATGACAAATGGGAGTTCTGTAAAGTTTCATTATACATATTTTAAAGAAACCAACCCAGTACGGGAAACGGAATGTAACTCAACATCCGTATTTACATGACAACTTTTAATTTATGTGACACAATTAAAATATTCAGGAACGATGGTAACTAATATGGAAATATTCTGTAAGAAATTATGAAAATATTAAATTCTGGAAATAGCTGCTAACATGCAGTTCAGAATCCCAAGAATCTCGTATCCACTCTTGTAACATCCATAAGCTACGGAGTACAGTGATCCCTTATGTAAAGCGGGTAGTACGGGAGTGGTAACAGTGCGTAGGGCAAAATCGCGGTGCGCAACATCTCAAATGAAAAACTGGGTTACGCGAACGTCGAAGTTTAAGGACTCTCCATCGCTCAAAATGCATACACTTTTGGGCATGAAACAGTTATACAATGTTTGGGTAGCCGAGGCTGCCAGCTTTCGCGGCGATTCAGAGAGCAACCGCTCGCCTTTATCCGCCAGTGTTCAAAATTTCCATCGTTCGGAATTCTCCTATCCCACACATTTAATTATTTTCAACTTTGTGCAGTCAAAACCCAGCTGTTCAACACCGAGTTGCGCGCGAAGTTACCGTATACAAAACTATTTTTACCGCTGGTAGCATCCATACATTCTCACACAAAAACGGGGTTGAAGAGGGACGAGGGGTGGAGAGAGAGAGAGAAAGAGAGAGAAAAGACTGCAGTATTTAGAAACCTACCCAGGACCTGACATATTCCAGAGCAATATCCACTCAAACCCATGCTGTCAGTATGCTGTCCATTAGCTTCTAACAACCTCATCACATTAAACGACGCAGACAAGCAGTCGGAAACAGCGCCGCAACTCGACAATTGGAGCCCTTCCTCGCATAACTAAGAGACGCTGCTCTCAGATCACACAATAGAGAACTAAAATTGTACCTTCCGTCAAAAGAACAAAATCCCGCCCGAAAGAACCCCTAAGTTTTTGTATTCTGTGCGCTTGGAGGACCCCGCGCCGCGAGGTCTGCGGGAGCCATATCTAGGCCACGGATCACATGCAAAACAATTCGGCAGTTAACACAACCTCATCAAGTAACTTCGCAATAACGAGCTGAAGAGAATCAATATTTCAACCCCTGGAACCGAGCAGGCTGGTGTACACGTAACGTTCTAGCGTCAGCTCACAACTTCAGCCGAGACACTGACGACCATGGTGCATGTTTCTCGTGGTTTTCCCTCAGTCCCTCAGGCAAATGCCGAACCAGTACATCAATTATGCCACGACAGCCTCCTTACAAATCCTACGCAGTTCATCAATCACCAATACTCCACACGATGGCACGCCGTTTTAGACACAGCCAGCGTCGTTGCATCAACCACTCAAAAGTCACCTGTGACATCCACAAATTACCGAGCAATCGAAACACTTTTATTAAATTACAGAAACGAACATACAGTAGGAACGAGTCGTGTGTCCTAATTTCTAACAAATCATCATATATCCAAAGCTATTAGAGCCAAAACACGAACCCAGTATGAGAAAACAGACCCATAAACCACACACAACGACTTTCTCCGCTCAACTGTTTTGTGAGGTCATAAATAAAAGAAAATTGTGTGGCAGGACACTGATTACAGCAATGAGTAACGCTGGAGCATCCACTCCTTTGTTCAGCCCGCTCAACATAAACAACGAGGCAGCCTTTCAGTCTGGGAGAAAGGACGACTCTTCGTGAAGAGTGAAAAGCCTCAATGGGATTGCGGTTCCCAGGAGTTGGCTAGGTCCATGACGTTAATTGGCTTTATCCATCTCCTGGTCCAAGGAGAAACAAAAAGTAACTAGGCACAAAGAAAAATGTCACTTTCTCTCTCCCTTCCAAGTGTCCTTCCACTGAGATTTTTGTCAAGCGAGCATTGAGAAATTTTGAACCAGCTTTATTATTTAAAAAAAAAAAGGGAATAATTAAAAAGTTTAGGGTTAACAATTCCTTAAATTGACGAAGGCAAGATACTCTGAAGTTACGGAATCTTCACTGGAGTCTCCGGAATTTCTACAATAAATTAAATTGTCAAACAATCCTATAGCCATAGGACACAGTAGATCCAAAACTCAAACGTTTCAAAGCCATGTTTCACACAAAAACTTTGCACTTCGCGGGGTAAGGATGCATTTGGTGCAACATTCTTACATGTACGATCACAACCAGGTGCATCCCGTTGCTTAACTGACTGTACTGTATGTACACTTCTAAGTATAATAATATTATTTTCCCTTACATACAGTATTATTACTTTCTCAATATATCTGTCCTATTTACCCTTCACCTTATGCAAGTATTCAACAACATACTTACGCAAAACCCCAATTATCTTTCTGTGCGTAAATTTATAAAAATCCGCCATTTATTACTGTTCACATTTAACACCCAATTCTACGCACAGTAGTAGTGCAATTATTTGTATCATCCAGCGGTTCAGAAACTAACACAGGGCGGTGACCTCTGTATGCCTGCGGGAATGTGGCCGAATGCTGATAATGAGCCCATGCTGCATGTTCACCTAACTGATGAAAGCCAATCATAGGGTCGTCCCAAGGGGACAGAAGACAATAAAGCGATATAAATCGCACGTCCCTTACCAATGAGCACAGCGCAGAGAGCATAAATCCAGCGTGGTTCACGCGTCACCAAATTCAAATTCCTGTACATTATTTGTACGCCTGTGGAAGGTAAAATGCAGCTCTATGAATCAGACAGCGTTTTGTCACCTTCTGCTCTTTGCAATCCGATGCTTTAACAGCCAGCTCACAGAAGGAAGTAGGAAGTATTTTCACAGTGGACTCCATACAGTCACGCCACTATCTCGATTGTACTCTTACAGTGCGATTAAATTCAATTCAGTTCTTGAGAAATGCGCTCTTCTGGGCTCTCACGCAGCGTGTCATCTTCTTCGCGGCGAAAGCCTGAAATCTCGCACTTCAGTTCTTGTTTACTTACGTGCTGTCTCAACAACTAAACGGCCAATTACAAAAAAAAAAACCGGCAATACTGTACGAGTATAACATATACACAAAAACAAGGAACAAAACGCACAACCAAGATATAACAACAACAACAACAACAATAATAACAACACTTTCTTTGAAGCATAACACAAATTTCTAGCAAGCAGCCACCTCCATGCACTCTAGATGTTTTGACACACAACCATCCGCAATGGTTCTTCGCCCAGTCACCATTGCCTACACACCGGACGCAGTGAAGACATAAAGCAAGGAATCAGATACTGTTCAAGACTTACCATCCACGACAGATTTCACCCTTACCGATACAGACGTAATATCAATTCAAATGCAAGCGTATTATTATATACCTCAAATGTCAAAATTTATCAAAATACGTTAAATAATTTCGGAGATGAAACAGAAGAAATACGGGCAGGAACAACAGCACATCCTTCCACTTAACGCGTGATGATCGAAGGCGCAACCTTTCAGCATATCCTTATCTCCCTATACGTGATTATCTACGCCGCTGAAGTAACCTCGTTAAATTAATATTAGTACAATACATGTGGCTGCAAGACCCGACTATTTTGGAAGGTGAACTGCCCCCACATAGTTTCAGGGGCTCCATACAGAACGCAAACACAAGGAAAATATAAAACTCGTATGTCAATATACAAATAAAGACCATCAGTTCTTGAAGTACGATTACGGCCGCCTTGCTATATGGAGCCGTGTCGATTTACGAATAGCCGAATACCTAGCTGTCTCCATCTGAATGGAAAGTCAAGAAGAAAAACCTGATACCTCTGAATATGTATGTAGCATGCTCCTTCGATACACCGATCCCTAATTACGTATCTACACGGCGTCACGTCACAGACCAACTTAACCTTTATAAATAACTTCGTCAAGACCACAAATCACGCAGTTCTTAAATGGTTTAAAGCATTTGTGGAAATAACAACATCCAGTATTATGACAGTTGCGTAAGTGAACAACTATCAAACGTGTGTGAAGATTGTTGCCAACTGTATGCTTCAAATATAATGGCATCCAGTGCATTCTACGAAGGTAGTCAGAGAAATGTTATAATTCGGGAAATTGCAAGAGCCCTAAATATGCCCAAGTTCTGGAGCACACAGACGTTCAGATGTTATAAAGTGTTATATATACTGCCCGGCACAGGACTACATAACATTTCAGTTTTCAGCAGGTGCCGTCTAAAACATGGGCAGTAAACACGGGCGCATCGCTGTTTTGCAGAGACAGACGGACAGACAGACAGACAGACAGACAGACAGACAGAAGCAGGAAATGCTACAGAGCTCTTCATTCATTAGCACTGTTATTGGGTACTTGTCAAATACGTGTCTAATTTCAATATCACACGCAAACTCCCCACTCTCTTTGCAAGCGATGGGCTGTTTACGTTCCAAAGACCCAGTGCTTTGAACAACATGTAACGGCATACATGGAACGTCAATCGTAATTATAGTACGGCGCCTGAATATGGAACGCGTCACGGACAATACGGAGGACTTTTATTCTTGGTACTCTACAAGAGTTCACAAATAACCGGAATAAATCTGATGACAAAAAAAACCATCGTGTGTTGTCGCGTTCACAGGACGGAGCTTTTCCCTACACACGCACTGAGACATCTGTGCCAGATGTGGTGTACGGTTCTTACAGCAGTACCGCTGAAGATTCAAGGCTTCTGGGATGTGTGGCCGAGTCTTGTTTTCTTGGACGGCCTGATCCTAAAGATGAAGACACTAAGATCCCTTGAAATGATAGTAACCACTCAGCAAGTCGACATGGTAAAATATCCCACAATACATTATCTTCATCTCTGCCATGACTAGAAGCACTGTTGGCGACACATTTCCGTAGATACTTATAGTTCTGTCGTCACATTGCTCTAAACAGCTCCGCATGATTCAAGATCACACCATGTTAAAAAAAATGTAGAGAATTCATAAAGTCACACGATGGATGTACCGCAGTACATCACGAATGCCCAAAACCTCTAATATTTTACAAACATCAATGCGATAATTCTCTCCTACAACAATGACTTAATGTATTTTCAAGAATAAAATAAACTCTGTATCGGCCAAATGCAGTACCTACATTGAATACTTTTCCTACGGGTTTCCACTTCCAGGCTGGCAAAATGACATGCAGTTTGCAGACCACCATTCTAATATCGCTCCTCCAACCAACAGGCACCCAAGAACTCAAGTCTCTTTTATTGTGCCTACCTTATTAATATCAGTTGTAAAACTTGTGTTTGTGCCACTTTACTTTTAGTGCCATACGTATGTGCATATTTCAATCGTGATACTTCGGAGTTCTTTTGTTTCACGAGCGAAAACGGAAGTTCACACAAACAGGTACTAATGAACATGGCACGTACTAAGCAAGTATACTGAACAGATTTTGTAAATCGGTGTCCCTCAATCACACGGAACTTATTTCTGTGCTCTATCAAACGTTCATGCACATAGGACATATCAGACCCAACATTATTTTGTGGCTTTTCTTCACTTGATTCCTAATTTAAAAAGAAGTAAATTAATTGAGGATGATCCATGGAACGCTTTTCAAAATTTGTTAATACCCACATTTCCTGGAAAACTTAATTTTACAAAAGTACGATTTAAAGCTTTGATATCCTGAAATTTGAACCTTATAAAGACATACTTGGGCTATTAACAACGCTGATAACCGACGTACTTTCCCTTTGAGCTTACATGGATTTGCACGCAGGAATAAAAGACGTATGATGTCAGTGGATGAACCACATTAATTCTAGTGCACGTGTGACGGTGTGTTGATGCTGTTAACATATAGGACAGAACTGAATATTCACCCTTGCTATCCATAATAGTTATTGCATGTACCACCAGGTCTAACACACAGAAATTCTATGTTATGCCCACATAATGCATTTATGTGATTTGTATGATTCTCAGAAGAGTCATTATATCCACATACAGCACTGACTTGTTGATTCCCCTTTGTTCGTCATAAGTCCGTGAGATTTGTGGTTGACGAAAGGCAATGAAACAGATTTCTCTCCGAGTACAGTATTTGGGGTTTTCCCCTGTCAGTATCATTCCTCCAATGTCCCACGCTCATTCATCGCCGATGCTACACACTCTTTGCAACTGACAGCGACGGTTAATAAAGCACATTCACTCAACTTGTTGCTTTTCAGGTGCGTTCGCAAAACTGAGAAAGACGACTATTAGCTTCGTCATTTCTGTCCGACCGTCCACAAGGAACAACTCGGTTCCCACTGGACAGATTTTCATGAAATTTTACACTTGAACACTTTTAGAAAATCTGTCGAGAAAATTTAAGTTTCATTCAAATCCGACATGAATAAAGGATACTCTACACGAAGAACAATATACATTTATGATCATATCTCGCTCAGTTCTTCTTAGAATGAAAAATGTTTCAGAAAAATGTTGTGGAGAAAATCAACTTGCAATCGGTGAGCGATCGCGTAGACCGTTCTGTGTACATCCTCAACTTTTTTACACAATAGTTGAAACGATGAAGGTTGCACGCCCCTGACCTGTTTACCGCCCTGTGCACAAATCCGGCTGTTGCAAAAAAAAATACCCACCACGCACGTGAAGTATCATCTTCAAACGAAGACGAAAAGCTCATAAAAAATGGCGTCATATCCAGCAACTTCCTATCAAAGATCAGCAGCAACATTTTGCAGCGCGGTGTGCACACAATCAGCAGCAACAAAACAAACAGATACAGCAAATACACGGTACTCACACGTGACGTGTGAGAAGCAACACGTACTGCCACGGACATCACACTCATAGCTTACCTGTAAGACAGACACAAATATATGTCATATTCGGGAACTTAGACGTCACCTTGCGTCGCCTGCGTAACGGTTTACATATAAACAACATTTCATGTACAGTATGCAAACATGATTATGACCTATCGCCTCACTAACTTCACAACCCCAGCTCTACCGCATGTTTAATTACTACCATAAAACCAAGGGTTATCTTGTTTCACATTTTAAGGTGCCTCAGACCAATTTACATATATTTTCGAATAACTATTACAAAATTACTGGACCTTGCAGTAAAGGGCGACAATACCGCACAAACCCGTACCTTCACACAGTCGCCATGTCGGTACTAACCAGGACCGAGAAGTAAAAGAGCACAAAAATGTACGTGAATTATGGTGGCGGGTGTTTCATACAGAATCTAATGGGTTCAAGTTCATCTAGCGGTGACACACAGAGGAACGTGGTGTCTTTAATTATGAAATGGCGAATCAGGGCCAAAAGATAAGTGTACTAAACGTTAACTGGTTCAAGGATATCAAGCGGGGACACACAGCATATTATACGTTTCGTTACAAGACAGTGAGACGTGGATGTACAGGGTACACGGCTAAGCAGCAGCTGTATTCTCCATACTAATTACTCCTTACAAAACCGATAATGAGCCCTTTCAAGAAATTCCCCTTATGGAACGCCACGCTTTTTGCCGCAAACACCAGAACTGTCTTTAGTCCCCAACTTGAGCAAGCTTAATCCTGTTTATCACGACTTATTTCTTTGAGAATCGTTTTAATACCACCTTCCAACTCCAGACTGCAGTTACAGATGGATCCGTTACTTCTTTCAGCGGGGCCATAAATTCGGACTGGAAAAAAAAAAGTTTCGTGATTCTTATAAGAAAACCAACGAGAAGCACCAATTTCTCAAATTTATTTTTGGAATAGGACTCTACTTGTTTCGGACAGTATCTCTGTCCATCATCAGGAGTCTAGCACTGTATACACAGCAATAGGTATAGATCATACATATTATGCTGACTGCTTGCTAGCACGTGTTGCTGTGTATACAGCGCTAGAGTCCTGATGATGGACAGATATACTGTCCAAAACATGTAGAGTCCTATTCCAAAAATAAATTTGAGAAGTTAGTGCTTCTTGTTGGTTTTATTATAAGAATATATCACGACGCACGGCCCTCATAATGTCAAAAACGTTTCATGAGTTAAATTTCAATTTTCAGAGCACAGAACCAATTTCCCCTACTGGACTATTAGTTGGATATCTAAGCATAAGAAAATCTTACTTCATTCGCTTTTGTGACGCTTCGCAGACAATATATATATATATGGTGAATGACTACAAACTGGAAGGGAATATACATGATGGTAGACGTTGCTCTTACCGCTTCTTTAGGCATGACGTCAATTACTGAGATGGTAGAGCGTCGGTGATGGATGAATGAAAATGCAGAGTACGTGGAATTATACTAACAGCAGAAGAGAAAATTACTCGAATACAAACTTGTTCCAGTGCCACTTGAATAAAGCCCAGGCCTCCGTAGTGAACGGCTGGCGAATTACCGCCATAGCAGTCGAATTACATGTTAAAAAAAAATATGTGACCTTGAAGTGGACGAACGTGTCTGCCGAAACGTACACATGAAAATGTGCACAGCGGACTGACGGGCCTACAGTTGTGTGCAGCTACAGTGCAGCGTCAATTTCAAAACGTAAAACGTTTGCTGGTTATGTCTGCAAAATGTGAAGGCGCCAGGTCCTTTGAGCCAACTTCTTCAAAAGTCGATTGTCCCTCAGCTATTCAAAAAATTCCCCGCCCTCTTTGGTACCCGACGGTCTATCACTGTTCATAAGGACCCATATAGAAAGATGCAATAATCTCTCCAAAAACACATTACCACAACCTTCGTTGCCAAGCTATACAACACAAGAACTTCACTCCTACATAACTATCAGTGCACGCCCTGTCATACATGCTGCATGTGAGTCCCACTTGTTAAATATCCTCAGCTGCGAAACGTGCGTTCTGAAAATGAGACAAACAGTTGAGTCAACACCCCTTCCAACAGTCAACAAGAAAATGGATCACCTAATTTCGAATGGAGGTTGAAAGACTTCTCTTCGCTGTACACCGGAAATCAACTGGGGCGGACTGCGTTTTCAAAGGTCGGTACGACTGTCCTCGATTACTGAACGACGAACCATTGGAACTAAATACGCCACTGCCGTCTACGAGTTCAGGTACGGACGCACTGCAAACGTGTTGCTTAGGAGACAGCGGGGTATCGGGTAAATGTCGGAAAAGCGATGTTAACAAGAAACTTTACCAGGCGGCCTCTAAGCCTAGATGGTGGGAAGCCAGTGCGGCCAGGCACCTGCTATCCCAGTTGCCTCCAAGCAACACGCCTGCAGTACGTCCGTACCCTTACAGGCACTGCAGTTCTTACTGGTGCACGGTAGGGTCGCGCATACGATCCCTAACCGACGAACGGTTGTTTCTTAGTCCTGCATCTGCTGGGCCAGGCACTTCTAAAGTGTGGCCAAAACAGTTCAATGAGTGAGCGAGGGCAATCAAAGACGGAAGGGACCTAAGTGATTACTCCTTACAAGTAGTATGAATATAAGGAACGGCTAAGGCAACTGATGAAAGGGGGCTCGTGGAATAAGTGGGGAACTCTTGATGCACTGGCGTACACAGTGAATCCAATACAGCCCCGACAACCCATTCGCGAGAATGACTAGTCTTCAAGCAGCTGGAGTAGGCAATTTCCCTCACGACATAATAAGAACTTACATGGTACAGAGAGAAGATGCACTGCAGCGCCATCCATGAAGCAGAGAAAGAAAAATTAAAGACAAATTAAAAAAAAATACTATAACATCGAAAGAAGAAAAAAACACAGTGAATATAGAAATCATTAAAAAATGGTAAGAGAACAGATAATAAAATAAAAGAAGGAAGAATTAACACAATCCAGAAATGAAAGAAGCAAATGAAACAAAGTACGAAACAAAATAAACATACATTAAAAGAGAAATAAAAACGTAATTAAGAACAGAAACGGTCTATGAGGAAAGGGAGAAAACAAAGAAACAAAACGAAGGAAAAGGGCAGAAGATAAAGATGATGGGAGAGAGAAAAAAATTACTGTAACGAGTAGGAATAAATAAAGGTAACAGTAAAATAAAGAAAGGGTTTACAACTTAATACTATAGACCGGAGAAATAAATAAAGAAGGAACACTACCACTGCCACAATGTAATCTCTCCCCTCTTAATCCTGGAGCAACCAATTCAAACAGATCCGGATTCTTAATTGTGAAGTAATTAAGGACTCCATTCACGCCGACAGACCACGCACACTCTTCTCTCAATCCGAGTGACACATCAGCTATCATCCGCGGAAGTAATATGCTCTTATTTCGCTGTTACATTCACTGGAATAAGTCAACATTAACTACTCGTAGCCCTCGCACGTTCTCCACAAGTGTCAAACAAACACACGATGGGAAAGACCATTTGTTCATCCCACGAAACAACTGAACGAATTTATAGTAAATTTGATATTTGGGTTTACATCGAATGCCAAACACTCGTGGTAGCCTCCACGTCCAGCACAAAACATATTTTACGTGAAGATGCAGAGAGAGAGCACGAGCACTCTTCTCAAGAACATTACATCGCACAGAAATTAGCACAACACAAAACTCACAAGACCAATAGGTCTACCTTATATTAAACAACAGTCTTACGCAACACATATACAAGCTTGCGTACGTGTTTTGTGATACTGGGGTTTTTTATGCAACATTTAAATAAAATACATGGAGGATGAATCATTTTAAGGCTATTGGTCTACTTGAGGTCTCAGGAACTTTTAAATTAGATAGTTTACGAACTTAACGCTTAAACGGCAAACAAGCATCCGGCAGGACGAAAAACTGTGAAAGTTAGTGTTCAGAAAACAGCCGATAATGACTGTATACGCATTATCCTGGAGACACACTTCGACGCATAACGAAGGTCCAGCAGTTAGCATGCAGCGAGCTGTTGTCGACGGTGTGATGACGCTACATCCGACGAATGTCTCACTAGTTCATTTACAGTGCAACAGACAGATTGTACAGCCTATATGGAAACTTTCTGGTCAGTTCTTTAAGTTCATACATTCAATTCAATTTTATTTTGGTCTTACGTGATAGCTCAGTCACTATAATAACACGTTACAGGTCGTCTGACCGGAATTCGTGTTCAGGCAGGAAACGAGCTTTTCTGTTCGTCAGCAATCCCAAGGCAGCACTACGGACCAACTTCCTTCCTGTCCAACGGAGACATGAGGCCGAGAAATGAAGTTATAATTAATCTAGTATTATACCTACTAAGCAGCTGTCCCACCATTTTCCTGTATGTCTTCATGGTGTGGTGCTTACGTAAGTTCACGGACAAAATTACGTTCGTATTTTTGTACAAAGAAAATTAAACAGTGTTTCAGTAAGTTGCTGCAAAAAACCATATTACTGTAACAGCAGGCGTGGTGGGGTTGATTTTAAATCAATGTAACAATGCAGTGAATTCCGGCTAACAAATCTGTTGCAACCAATGAACAGGCGAAATACATTTTAATATTGGTAACAGGTTGTTTCTGAAGATGGCGCTGATCATGGATGTTATTTCTAATATTAATCGTGAGCTTCACGAAGATAAATATCTTCCGTTACGAAAACAGCAGACACTTTTCAGTCAAGACGTATTTATATTGTATAATAATTCACTATTTAACCGTGTAAAATGCATATAATCTATATGCATATTCCCTGATGCTGAGAAGTTTTCAAAATATAATTACGTATTCAAAACCTAAAATACACAGAGACAACAAGAATATTTACTCAAGGAAGGAAAATTTTCACCCGACACTCAGAAGGCCTCAAAAGCCACAAGCAGCTACTCTATAATTCGCTGCTCTGGGCGGGATAAAAATTATCCCTCTCGTGCAGGACGGCAGCGAGACAAAGGAACACGCGACACAAAAGGAACGAAACAAAATACTTTGTGTAACAGTCATAAAATTAGGAGCGCTTGTTAGACGGACGCACACACGGAATACCGCTGTTTCTTCTTACAAACACAATTTTCTCGGCTAAGCCAAAGGAAATGTAAATAGGAAAATAAATACACACACTGTACGTGTCTTGAACAATTCAGCACAAAAACACACCAGCCTTCCTAAATGTGTGGGTTTCATCCAACGCTACATCCCTTACACATGGCGCACACGCAAAATCAACTAATTTTTGAAAAGGCATAGAAAACAGACAAACATGAATAATAAATCAGAGAAATATATTCGCCTCCTCAGCCGAGAGTTGATGACCGGAAATCAAGGAAAGGTATTCCTACTCCTTCCTGTTTCTGGAATTAACATCCAGTGTTCAATATAAACCAATGCTCCAGTACAACAGAACACCGACATACACAACGTACATAATTTTAGAGCTCATATGGTTTCCTTGCAGCTACCCCAGCTTCCCGCAGCAGCGCAGCAGGTGCCGGGTTTGCCCAAAAGACTGAGGAAACCAGGCTTCTCTTAAATTCGACACACCGTACTAAATACACGGGCATATGATTAAGAACAAACCAAGTATTTAATTGCATTTAAATCTTTCATTTAATAAGACCCTGCCCTATGAAATTCGACCCTTTGTCTTTTGTTAGACAGATACCACCAATTCGGTACCTACCTACCACAATCTTGCTTTTACACGCGATGTTACCAATAACCTCTTGATAATGGTATAAAACGTGAACATGATGTTCCCTGACGCGTCTCTTGCGCAATAACAACAAAAATAATGTTTTCGGTCCGGTCTTATGTGGCTTGTAGAAATGCGCTTGAAATAGCTATTTTACGCTACCTGTAACACAGCAGAAAACGTTAGCTTTCCAACACTCGGCATCTAGAGGCAATAACAGAGAGAACGCGCCAAAGTCCCAATGCTATATGTGTATTTCGTAACTTGCTAGGTCCTGAATTTGATGATAATAATTCAGCGTTTGTTTCATGTGTAAGTTTACAGGACAAGGTGCACTGTTACTGTTTACAGACAAGACATGATATACGACACACTTCCTTTAGATCCAAATGAATATGAATTCCTAAGATTTTAATTGGACATTAGCAATTTCACTCGTCCAGTAGAGTTTATTTTAAGAAGTATCCGGGCGAAGAGCAGGTGCTTTCGCTACCGCAAAAGCTTAAATGTAAGTTTCTACATGCATGCATATGGTAACGTGTGCGCGCGCCATTATGTAGACCATATTTATCACTGACAAATGCCTGGATCCGAACGTAACCGTTAATTTCAACAATAATTCTACGGAGTATACGTCTTCACTATTCGCGTTTTCGCGTTGCGCGACATAACCCAAAAAAGCAACCGGCCAGTAAATTGGAGAATCCCCTTTAAGGTCTTGCGGTAGCACAATGGCTCCGGTGCTGTGCTACAAATCGGAAGGTCGCTGGTTCGATCCCAGCTGGTGTCAGTGGATTTTTAATTGACATAAAATCCTTCCGATCGTACTATGGCCCTGGGGTCGACTCAGCCTCTAACACAAATGAGTACCAGGAGTATTTCCTGGGGGTAAAGGTGGCCGGTGCGTAAGGCTGACAACCTACCACCATCCTGTGCCGTTGTCACGAAGTCTGGGAGCCTTAACTTCCTGGAACCCTCTGGGCCTGTCAAGGCCTGTAATGGGACTGTTTTACCTTTACCTTTAAGGTCTTATAATAAACTACCAAAGTCATTTCGATTTTTAGTATCAACCTCTGTTGGCTATTGGGGACGGTCAAAATTTATGAAGCCTTTCGCAAGCTCCTGCCTCATTCCATGTGCATATCGACATCGAGGACCCTTCCCGATACTTTACGACCTCAACTGTGTACAGCGACGGTTTAGCAGCCTACGGCTTGGGAAGAATATTCAAATTCTGCCTGGACAGACTCTGGAAGTGTCATTTCATCTCTTGCAATTGAAACGACAAAACAAACCCATCAAACTTTATGTCTCCACCCAATTATGCATTCACTTTGTGCTGGCAGTAAGACCTATATCAAGATTCTCCAAAATGACAGCAACAACGATATAGTAACTACACATACAACGAACAGTGTCCGTCCGTCACACTGTACATCGGAAACACGAAGAGCATAATACTATAAAAAAATTCTTCCGCCACGTGTATTGAGCTACGAGATTATTGCCGCGTAGCAGCCATAAAAGAAAATGAGAGACAGAGAAATGGGACCAAAGGATTTTGTATATAAAAGAAAATGAGAGACAGAGAAATGTGAACAAAAGATTTTGTATAAGTAGTCTGACTATCAAAGTAAGAGCAGATTGAGGTCAGGAAATGCTTGCTTTCATTCGGTGCAGGATCTTTTGTCTTCCAGGTTGCTATCCAAAAATTTAAAGATCAAGATATATAGAACTATAATTTTGCCTGTTGTTTTGTATGGGTGTGAAACTTGGTCGTTGACATTGCTGGAGGAAAGGAAGC
>Ga0131853_10012975_pt1 | contig 15262 bp, 7 predicted proteins | sample TergutLab28metaG_FD_92764 | JGI IMG/M metagenome (GOLD analysis project Ga0131853, IMG submission 92764) | Labiotermes labralis P1 segment gut microbial communities from Petit-Saut dam, French Guiana - Lab288 P1 (version 2) (version 2) | ecosystem: Host-associated > Arthropoda: Insects >...
CTTAGTCCGCACGCGAACTATACCGACAGAGCGGCCGCCGCCGGTCGGCGAAGTTAGTGCCAACTTTTGCGGATAGAGGGGTGTCACGTGGTCAGCGCAACGGGTCCCCACAGCCGTTAATCCAAATTTGTAAATTATACATAATTATATATGCTTTGAAAAAATACACAGAAATTTTGAGAGATTACGGCTAACACTTATCGCGGTTATTACAAAAGCGGTACGAGAAACAGGCCACATTAAAAGTTGTTGTCCCTTGGTAGGAAGCTGGACAGTCCTGGAGTATGTTATTTGGTTAAAAGTTTAAAAAAATCTCATTTATCCCAAAGTGGGCATTTAGCATTCTCGACAGACTTATTTTCAAATCAAGGAAATTTAGGTTTCCCTTTACATCGGAAAAAAAGTAAATCAGTCCCATTACAGGTCCGAGGTGCCCAGAGGGTTCCAGGAAGTTAAGGTTCCCAGATTGCGTGGCAATGGCCCAGGATGGTGGTAAGGTTGTTAGCCTTACGCTTCGGCCATTTTTATCCCCAGGAAGTACTCCTGGTACTCATTTCTGTTAGAGGCTGAGTCGAACCCAGGGCCATAGTGCGATCGGAAGGATTTTATGTCAATGAAAAATTCCAGTGACATTATCTGGAATCGAACCAGCGACCTTCCAGTTTGTAACGCAGCATCTCAACCACTGTGCTACCGCGGTCCCCCTGCACATAAGTATATAAATTCATTACAGTAACTGCATGTTGCCTTACAACTGTATCCATTACTCACACCAGCGTTTTAAGGTTTAAAATAAGCAATTAGTCATCAGGAAACATTTTGTCCCAAAAGAAACTTAGGAATGCATAGAATTCCAAATTGTTCCTAGTAAAGGTGATTTTTGTCTTTCGCAGAACAGCATGTAAACAAAAGTTCCACACACTCAGCTCATTGCATAGTATTGGCATGACAAATGGACCAGTGAGAAGAGAATGCAAATTATATTAGAGGCCAGTTGAAATGTGATGGCACACGAGCAGAAACCAGATTTCTTCTTTCGGCGAAACGGGCGAGTCCACTTAAATCGGCAGGGGCGTCAGTTCATTCGACTGCTGGCAGCCGAGGTGTGCGCAACAGCGGTAGTAATGCTGGATACACCATGTTCCAAGGTAGTGTGAAGAGTACTGCCTACCCACTCCAGTCACCAGTTTCCTACTCACGTCCCCTTCCGTGCGTCACTTTGTGCCATCACATTCAAAATGGAGTCTACTAAGGTAAGTCTACACAATGCTAACTTTCTTGGCAAGAACTGAAATAAAGTGGAAGGAAAAATCTGTCATTCGATCGTAAAGAAATGTAAATGGATATAAAATCAGTAATGGGTTCGTTCACTAAATAAGGGGAAAGCTACATTATAATGATAGCTATATGCGGCCTGGAAGCAAATATGGAGAAATATAATAAGAAAAGCTTTCATCATACTGAAGAACAAAATAGGAAAATAATGATAACAGAGAAGTCACTTTAAAATGTGAAATTTTGAACATATGAGAAAAACAATGAACAAAGGATATTGGATTGGCGAGGAAGTAAATTAGGATAATGTTTGTCATCATTCCGCTCAGGACAACTGTCTCTCTCACCCAGATAGCTAAGGGCCGAGTAACACGTACTTACTCCTTGGAGCAGAGACCGTCTTGAGAAGCTAAAGGGTTTTCAGCTAGTCAAGAAATTCCCCGCATTTTATGTTACCCGAAGGTTCATTACCGTTTTCACAAATGCCCGCCACCTGTCCCTATCCTGAGACAGCTCGATCCAATCCATACCCTCACATCCTACTTCCTGAAGATCCATCTTCATATCATCCTCCCATCTACGCCAGGGTCTCCCAAGTGGTCTCTTTCACTCAGGTTTACCTACCAAAACTCTGTATAGGCCTCTCTTCTTTCCCATACGCGCTACATGTCCCGCCCACCTCATTCTTCCCGATTTCATCACCCGATCAACATTAGTGAGGAGTACAGGTCATTAAGCTCCTCATTATGTAGTTTTCTCCACTCCCCTGTTACCTTGTCTCTCCTAGACCCAAATATTCTCCTCAGAACCCTATTCTCAAACACCCTCAGAGCCGAATAATATGAATATCATACACTTCTACTCTAACACATAAATATGTTGTTTTATGCTTTACACTGTGTGAAATTTTGTATGCCCCTTAAATATAGACCAAAGTCTGTCCACTCATAATAATTAATTCATTAACGATAATACTCGGTCCTCTGGGGAAAGAAACAGAAAGCAGAAGAAATATCCATGACAAGGGAATCCATGATTTTTGTTCCTTGCTAGATACTATTAGGAAGACTCTATACAGTAACATAGCTTAAGTAAGGAAACTTGGACACAGACGAGAGAAAAGAATTCCTTACAGCAGTTTGGAGTAAAAGCCCATAGGATATGTACTACTTGTAACAACTATATTTTAAAACGGACCTTAAAACTAAGATTTTTATAAACACAGTTAAGAAAGCGATTATAAATGGGGTGAAACGAAAGGAACAGAAGGGTAGCGAAAATCATCTAAAAGTGCAGTGAAGTGAAGTGAGATGAAGTGTAGTGATGTGAGGTGGAAATTGAAATGGGTTTAAGGCAAATGAGAGGGTAGTGAAGTGTAGTTCAGTGAAGTTTAAATGAGAGGAAGTGAAGTGTCGACAAGTGCAGTGAAGTGGAGTGAATTGTAGTTGGGTGAAGTGTAGTGAAGTGTCGACAAGTGTAGTGAAGTGGAGTGAAGTGTAGTTGGGTGAAGTGTAGTGAAGTGTCGACAAGTTTAGTGAAGTGGAGTGAAGTGTAGTTGGGTGAAGTGTAGTGAAAGCCTTAGTAACAGGATATTTTACATTATTAGAAGATAGTTAGATCGTATGAATTTTGCAGCTTATATGGTTTTTTCGTTTATCACATTATTTCATATTCTTTTGGTTCCATTTTTTTTATCATTGTATATATAGTTTTACGTTTTTTGTACTTTTGTTTAATTTTGTAAATTATGTACTTTCATTGTTATTTTTATGTATTCTTATTGTTATGTATGTACTGTTCTGTGTTCATTGTATTGTTCTGTGTATTGTTTTTGTGTAAATTTGTACCGTACTACTGCCACCGGGTGTCAACCCAATTGCAGTTAACAAATATATAAAAAAGAAATGTAATGGAAAATTTGTACTGAAGTCCTCCGGTTCAGTATAGTGAACAACGAAGGCTGTTGTGGATACTCTGATGAACCTATGCGTTTATAATGAGGAAAATGTATTAGTTAACTGGACAACTTCGTCATTTGACGTTGTACATATTTCGTTCAACAGTCTGATATACACAAATTTCACCACCAATTAGATGCATTGTGCAAGGTGTTGGTGGTGAAATGTATATATATATATATATATATATATGAGAAATTTTATCTTCTCAATGGGGACTGTATTCAAAGGAGTAGTATATTTTTAGTTACCTGGCAAGTTAGTTCGTTAGCTGATTAGTGAGTAAGTACGAAAGCAGATGAAAAGAACCATTAATTCATTAACAAATCTCTGTTAGAGGATGCACCGACAGTAATTACTGACGAAGACCAGGTAGACTGAAGCTTAATAATTAGACTATGTAGAAAACTGCAAAAGACGTAGCTGAATTCAACATTATTCATCGGGAGAACATGATAATAACTTTCAGAATTACTTATCAGTTTGACCTACATTTTTGCGTTTGTCGACGTCCGTTTAGCTACCTTTAACCTACTGATATTCTATTCTTGTACCACATCATTAGCAACTGTCGATGTACAGGTAATAACAAGCTGTGTACTGATAAGGTCATTACTAGTCTGTTCTTCGTGAACACCCTCTGAATGAATTCAGGATGTCTTGGTGACTTGAGTCGACTGGAACATAAAGAGTGTGCCATTTCGAGAGAAGAGAACCGTCGGAGTTGTCTCCGTCCTGCCACCTCATTTCATGAATAAATTAACATACCAGAGTTCTGTTGCAGACGTTTGATGAAACAGTACCATGTAACGAAACAGAATTCAAACACAGACTGTTCTATGTGGGAGGGACTGTTGGAACACTGCATCCGAAGCTTCACTGGTCCTGTATTAAACGCGAGCATTGTGTCTGTGAAATACAGTGACTCAACTCCTGCTATCATTGACATGAGCGCTCACTGAATTCAATAGTAAGTCTAGGGTCAGAATGGAGACATTATATCCTTACGTAGTTGGCTTATTTAACGGCTCTGTATAAGACCCATGTGTTATACGGAATCCAACCAACTTAAGGATAGATATGAAGCAACCCAATAAATTTAAGAAAAAATGGGGGATATAAAAGATGTTCAGGAATAAGTAACCGAGGGAAAATCATGAATTATAACTATTATAGTTAGGCCTATACGCAGTAGAGAAAATGTTGACACTTAATTACAGGATATGTAAATAAATAATTACGGATGAGGTGATAAATGATGAATATTTTGCTGACATTCGAATAGTCTGGTTCTGTTGATATCAGGTTAAGGAATATTAAGGTACAAAGTTCACACGTACTACAGCATGTGTTTTGAATTTTATACACTAGGACTACCTATATTTTGATAGACTTCGAGGTCATAAATAAATTTATGAATTATTGCATGACCATATTCTACATTACGGTTTTATCAAGTACCATGGCGTCTCTAACTCAATGCACGTCACACATAATGTAACTTAACTTTTCTTCAAATAGTACTTCGTGTACGTCGTGTTAAGTACACGTTTGAACCTGAACCGGGGAATTGTAGACTGCATAGCGACCCGCTTACGGGCTGGACGTTCACTGGATCGAATCTCGGGGGGAGTTGCAATTTTCCGCAACATTCCAGACAGGAACTGGGGCCCACAAGACCTCCTATAAAATGGGTACCGGATCTCTTTCCCTGGGGTAAAGCGACAGCAGTGTGGCGTTGCTCGCCCATTCCCATTTAGCAAAGAAGTTAAAGGAAGAGTAGAGCTACATATATACTCCCCTGCTAGGACTTAATGGCGTGTTACAGGATGCACTTTAACTAACACATATTATCATATGTTTCGTAAATAATTTATACTATACCCCATTGAAAACACAAACGAAAACATGGAGCTGGACAGTCGGTGAATGCATTAGCTGTGTTGCTATAAACCCGGCTAGAGTTTGTGACCCAAACCCATAAAAAGCGAGGTGGCAATATTCTACGCTTTTACTCTTTTAAGTTCATATTTCATCTCTTTATTACAGTCCGGTCTCAGGAAGAACTTTACACCCCAGATTGTAACAACAAACGCTGGAGTTTTTGAATTAAAAACGAAGGAATTATATGTGGAAAATACAAGCTAAGCTTAGAACACAACCTTGTTTAGAAGTGTCATAACGTTATGAGAAAAAAAAACTCGTACAGACGTATAAATTGGCTTTTGTGAAGTCTCATTGAAGAAAATAAGATGCTACCGATATATGACTCATGACGTGGCTGGATAATCCTAGAATGTTTGCGTTGATCAGCCTTGTATATACTCGGTTAGGACCGCGGATTAATTTTAAACCTCAAAATCACTTTACCTTGAAAACCCTTTAAGATAGGGCGGTAAAAAGACAAAAAAAATTTCAGAAGGTTTATAACAATTTGAAGTACTGTGAATTGTGTTTTATTTTGAACTGAAGTTGGATAATCCATGAGGTTATCAGATTGAATACCGAGATCGATAAGGCGTCTGGTAGCAGCAGATTTGTATTGATCGTCCATATATATGAGGCAAAAAGTATGAGAGGGCATTTCGGGGTCAGATTTCTGAAAGAATTTAGGGATTTGTTACACCGCTTTTTCCAGTTTTGTTTCTATTCCAAACACGTTCCTCCAGAAAAGATATTTTATGTTGTATCTGGAGGAGTAGAATTTACTGGAGCCTAAATATCAGCCCTGACTCTCACTTTCTTGGTGAGGATTTGTAAAATTGTAGGCAAATTCTCTCGCCACACAAAAAGGTAAGTATTTACGATCTGGTTTTTACATACCAACACAGAGAGAACTCCAGATACTCTTCGACACTCTTATAGTATTAATTAAGCAGGTATTAGGTACTCGTAAAATAACTTTTTATTAAAATAGATGAAAGAGTAGTTTTAAACCTATCACGTTTCTTCGTGCATCTCATGAATAACATGTACTGTAAAGCAGTAGAATAAATTTTGTAATTTTGAGCATTCCGTAAGGCAGTGCCTTCATATACACGCACAATGGGTCAGAATATGCTGCCATAACTCTGACCTTGTCCATGTCAACGAACACGACAGAATCATTTTTGTAATTTTTAGCCAAGCACTGTACAGGGCTCTCTGATGGTGGATCCGCTGTGATCCGAAACATGTTGGAGCACTTTTAAATATTTTATATAATTTTAATTGTGTCTACATATTATATACTGGGCATTAGTTTGATAAAGTGTTTAACCTTAAATGCCTAACGTCAACTATAGTTGACGTACCGCACCGCTAACCTCCAAAGTTGCATTTTATATATTTATTCAACAAATATAAGTACTGAGTATTTTAAACATGGTATATACTTTCCTTTTTTTTTAAAACGCAGTTTGTTTCATAATTCGAACGTATTTGGTTCCTGTATTATTCACATTTTATATACAGGGTGTGCTAGAATTTAAAAAAATAATTCCGGCGCCAAAAGGTTAATTATGATTGATGCACTGTGCAAACATGAAGTTTGTATCTAAACTGTCTGTTGTGCCGTAATCTGTCGACAACCCTTCCTTACTGCGATAACCAATATTCTCACAAACGCCATGAGGATTAATATTTCAGCGCAGTAATACCCTACTGAATGTTCACCGGTGATGTTATTACAGCAGATGTTTTGTCTCCAAGTATTCAGGCATAAAAAGCAATGTTTAGCGAATTTTCGTGTATAGCAGAGCACGTTTGAAATGTGATGGCACACGCGCAGAAACCCGATTTCGTCTATCGGCGAAATGAACGAGTCCATTTAAATCGGCGGGGGGCGTCAGTTCAGTCGACTACTGGCAGCCGAGGTGTGCGCATCAGCGGTAGTAATGCTGGATACACCATGTTCTGAGGTAAAGTGCAAGACTACTGTCTACCCACTCCACTCGCATGTTTCCCCCTTCACTTCCCCTACTGTGCGTCACCGTGTGCCATCAGGTTTCAACTGAGCTATACGTTTTTCTATTCTTAGGTCGAAAGGAATATAAATTATGTAACAAGGAGGCTGCTTCTCTACTTAGGATTTTATACAAAGTGCATGTTTCTTACATTTGTGATTTGTACTAACACAGAAGACAAAAATTTCCATTCAGAATGTAGTAAAGAACCTGGTTACGTAACAGGGGAGCATATTATAACCACATGGAAACACACTATAAATTACATAGGAACATATAATCTGGATGTCGGAAGACCACCACAATCAACGAATTAATAGAAATAACAAGTAAAGGATCACTTAAGATGCTAAACACCCTGTGGAGGAAAGGATGAAAGTACAGGGGTGGTGATAAGTCCTTAGCTCAACCAGGAAGGGAAAAAACTAATGTTTCTGTCAGAATGGCATGAATTTCCTTCGGCGCCTTGCCTTGCAGGGAAAAAAAACTTGATAACAGCTCGCGTCTCGATGTTGTTGAAATCGCGCGCGTCCCTGACATTCTTCCGAGCTTGTTTCTTTCCTGGTCGGGCTAAGGACTTATCAGCACCCGGTAGATATGAGTGGAGGCTACAGTAGTAGGTTAAAAAGATCCATATTCTTTCTTCTCTACAAGGTTGCCAGAAATACGTATATAATTCTTCTTTTAATCAAGTTTTTAGAAATATTGTCAGTATTCGGTGCAAGGTTCAAATCTACAAGTAGATCTGACTCGGTAGGTTCAGAAATGTTGCTCAGTCCCTGCAACTAAATATGTGTATAACACATTAAAAGTTCCCTGGACAGGAGAGTTGGTGCACTGATTATATTAGGGTAAGATTGACCAAGAAATTATGTTTCGATTCTAGGTAAGGGTAACAGATTTTTCTTTGACTCAGAACTTGGAGAAGGAGCTCTTTTGGGTTCAGCATTAGTTCCAGGTCAAGCTGAAAACTCAAGTTAATTTACTGCTAGGTTTATAAAGAGATACACTTTTGCTTCATCTCTCTACGTGTTCCTGGCCTGTACGGGAGCAACTTACTTTCAAACAATTCAATTTAAAACGATAGGCAATGTATGTATAGACGTAATATTGAGGGCGTACAAATAACCAGTTCTTCCTTGGAAAACCGATAAGTAGTAGACTGCGTTTGAAATGTGATGGCACATGCGCAGAAACCCGATTTCGTCTATCGGCGAAATGAACGAGTCCATTTAAATCGGCGGGGGGCGTCAGTTCAGTCGACTACTGGCAGCCGAGGTGTGCGCATCAGCGGTAGTAATGCTGGATATACCGTGTTGCGAGGTAGTGTGAAGGGTACTGGCTACCCACTCCATTCGCCAGTTTCCCCTTCACTTCACCTCCCATTCGTCACTGTGTGCCATCACATTTCAATTGAAATCTACGTATTTTGTGTGTGCTGTAGCCTTATTTATCCAGCATGCAAAATACATGCGACTTATTATATTGTAATTAGTGGCCTGTCTGTCTGTACCACATTTTTTCCACATTACCTCATAAACGACAAGATTTTGTGAAAAAAAAAAGAATATCAAATGCGAATTTTTGTTTTTTCGACAGTTTTTGTCTGAATAAATTTCTTATTATAAGAAGAATTCATTCAGCTACGTACTGTCATACATGCACATACGTTTTCATGTAAAGTACCCGTTATTCTTCCTCTGATTTAGTAAAACTTGGATATTCTCGACAGGTTTTGGAAAAAAAAAATCCCTCAAATATAATATTTCATAAAAATCAGTACAGTGGGAGCCGAGTTTTTTTTTTCATGCGGACGGACGGACAGACGGACATGACGAAGTTGACATCGCTCTTAGCAATTTTGCGAGTGTGTCAAAAAAAATTACTGCGATTTTTCAGTGTTTTCCAATTCATCACTCACCCCACCCTAAAATGACAGTGTACAGTCCGGGAAATTGACAAATATCTATAATTAAATGGCTTATTATGGCTTTTATTGGCACTTCTCGCTGTCGAGACACCTTTATTAATTTTGACAACAATAAAGTTATGTTAACGGTGAGAAGTATCAATTATTATCACAATTAGTACAATGGGATGCCTAAAATTAAAATCGTATTATGGTTACTTGAACGACGCTAGCAGTATATCAGATTTTATAGTGACAAATGCTAGAATGAATACTGAGTAACGAATTCAAGAGAATACAGAAGGAAGAGACTGTAATACAGTAACTAAATGTCTACAGTAAAACCAACCATATGCACCAAAGTCTCAAATTAATTTTATTTTCGAATAACTCTAAATGTTTCGGAAGGTCTTTCCATCCACCGCCAGGAGTTAAAGACTGTACATACAGCAACAGACATATGTCAAACAGATGCTGCTGACTGCTTGGTAGCAAGCTGTAGCAGTACCTTTTTGACATATGCCTTTTGCCGTATGTACAGTCGTGAATCCCTGATGATGGACGGAATGACCGTCCGAAACATGTAGAGTTATTCCAAAATAAAGTAAATTTGAGACATTTGTGCATCTGGTTGGTTTTACTATAGAAATATTTTACGATGCACGGCCCTATGAATGTCAAACAGTAACTAAAATTACTTTATCGCGAATTTGTCTGGAATATCTGAGAAACACCGCGAAAAAAAATTCATTTCGGTTAGCCTTGTCTCCGCATGTAAGTTTGAAATTTGGGCCTTCCGAATGTGAACCAGGCATGCTATTCAATCCACGTCGAGATCCAGCAGAGTAAAAAGAGACTAAGTTTGAAATCGAATGACCATGACTTCGTTGAATGTATTCTTACGAACTTTAAGCAAAGAATAGTCTACTTACACACGTCGATGAAGTGGAAACTTTGTAACTGGCAAAGCATCTTTATGTAACTCATGACCCCTTTGAATAAAACTGGGTTCAGACAGTGGTACGTTAGAGAACTGGATTTTAATGTAGCAAGAGATGACTGAATTCTTACTTCTTCTTCAAATTAGTTTACTTTTAGAATTGGCGTCGTCATATGACGGAAAATTAAACATTCATACACCAAACCACTGTGCCTCAATACGCTTACCTATTGCACAAAGGCTCATTACTTTATTACTGTATTCAACCGATAATCACAGATAATCAAATACTATATTGAATTTAATAGTTGTCCAACAAGATGCGATTTATTCAGCTTATTACATTTCTGTAGGCAGCTCTACATGTTTCGGGTGTTGACACCCAACATCGGGAGCTCGTAAAACTGTAATTACAGCTTCTGGTATTGATTAACTGGATCTACTACCATCCGCTCTGGTTGTTGATTTGGAACTGATTCATGTGTATCGTACCTACCTTACGATACACATTAATCAATTCCAACTCAACAACCAGAGCGGATGGTAGTAGATCCGGTTAATCAATACCAGAAGCTGTAATTACAGCTGTACCAGCTCCTGATGATGGGTGACAACACCCCAAACATGTAGAGCTGCCTACAGAAATGTAATAAACTGAATAAGTCTCATCTTGTTGGACAGTTTTAAATTCGATTCACGATGCACGGACCCATGTATATAAAATCCAATGCTATATATTATAACTCTGAGAGACACTATACAATCTAAACTTAACAGAACATTCAAGACAAGAAATTAGAATTTTATTTAAAAAAATAGATTTCAGTATGTGATCGGTAAAATACAATGCTGCAATAGCGACCGAAGCATAAGACAACCTTGGCTGATTCATAAAAAGAATCACAGCCACCTGGCAAAATTTTTGTCAGGTGTAACAGTAAGTTTGGTGTGACAAAGAAACCAAGAATTATTTTGGAGGGAAAGTAAATTTTAACTTGGACTTCAAATGTACTTCCTCTAAGTGCAATGTGTCAGGAGAGGTTCTGTGAGACCAAATGTATGGAACTGCTCTAGTATGGAATTTATATTACGTAACGAATACAATGTAAGTATTATCTCTGAAAGTATAAAAAAATGAAATGTTCCTTAAGTAACGGAGTGCTGAGAAGTTCTTAGCCCGATCAGGAAGGAGACAAGCTCAGAAGCATGTCAGGGACGAATGCGATTTCAACAAAATCGAGACGCGAGTTGTCATCAAGTTTCTTTTCCTGCAAGGCAAGGCGCTGAAGGAAATTCGTTCCATTCTAGAACAACAATTAGCTTGTTTCCTGCTTGGTCGGGCAAAGGACTTATTAGCACTCCTGTATTAATATAAATATTTGAGGTAAAACCTCATATATTTTCTGCCCACGAATATATTAAAATACTTCTTGATTGGGTTATCTGTTAAATATTTTGAGCCTTTAAAAAACAAAGGGATTTTTTTTTGTATGGTGCTTTGGTCATGGGCGAGTCGAGTTGTTTCTCTACAAAATCTAATATTTTTTTCCATGTAAGTTAACTTCTGAATATTTACAAAGACCGAAATATACCAAGAACATAGAAATACCTTCACACTATTTGAATTAAAGTATATCAGTAAAATATAGGAACATCAAAACACAACTTGGGATACACTGAGATAAATCAGCTTCACAAGTCCACATGTTTCGAAGTCTATAAGATAATTATCAGGAGTGTTTTCTCTAAAAGCAGAAAAGTTAAATCAAAGCTTAAAACTTTCTGGGGCGCCATTCTATGCATTTTTGGATAACATTTACCAATGAACACAAACATAACATATAAAAACATTTGTATCTTCAACAACACCGACGTAGGAAACTAAGACTTTCCTTCACAGCGACAAATGAATAAATCCCTGGGACAGTATATACGTGGATCATTTCAAAAGTTCTGCACACTGGAAGTTTTCTCTTTAAAGATGAATTTATTTTTCAAAATACATTTACAGGCCTTCAATGTAATCTCCATTGTGCTTTATCACAGCGGTCCAACGTTTGGGCAAGTCTTGCATTCCTGTCAGGACACCTTCGTTTTTGACGCGTCTGATTACTCGGGTCACCTCATTGGACACCTCCTCAATGTTTCTGCAGCGTTTACCACGGAGTGGTTTCTTCAATTTTGGGAACAAGTCAAAGGCTGGTGGGCTCATGTCAGGACTGTACGGCCGGTGGGGAAGCACTTGCCATCCATACATTTCCAAAATTTCCGATACTGCACCTGAGGCATGAGGCAGCGCGTTAATGTATGATCATTGGCCACTGCGCGAGATCTGTCTCCAGTCAGTTTCTTCTTCCATTTCAAGGGACCGTTTTGCAGAACACGGACCACATAGCCTCCCAATAAGCACACACTGTTCTTTACTGAAGTCTGGCTCACAACCGTCGCGAAAATCAGAGCGATTGCATCATCCTACTGTCCGCGCAATGTGCAGAACTTTTGAAATGACCTACACATGAACTGTATTTCATAACAAGATTGAAAATAAGCCAGACGTCTAAACGAATTAATGTAAGGTAAATGTAAGGTAAAGTTCTCCCTAGAAGAGACCAAGAAGGCCCAGAGGTGGAGTAGAGGTATAGCTCTACTCTTTATTTAACTTCGGCGCTAGATTGGAGTGAATGATCAACGCCACGCTCCAGCCGCTTTACCGTTCGGAAAAGACCCGGTACCCATTGTATAGGAGGCTGGATGGGACCAGGTCCGGTCTGAAGGTTGCGGAAAATCACGCCCTCCACCAGGATTCGATCCCCAGACCGTCCAGCCCGTAGCCAGTCGCTATACCAACTGAGCTATCCCGACCCAAGAATAAATTAATATACAAAAAGTAATTAATCGCTAATTCTTAATCACGTAGCCGATATCACTACTATTTCAAAACAAAAAAGCCTCTATGGATTATAGATCATAACAGTTGAAATGACGGCATCCAATCGTGTACTCACAGTGGACGTTGAGGCGCCACCTGTCCTCTAAGGCACTTTCGTTAATTTCCGGGTTTTCGGCACGACACGTCAGGTACTTCCCGTCGTCGTCGATGCCTGGAACGAAGCTCAGCACACTGACGCTCTGATTTCCTTCCTCTGAATGCTGCAACAAACGGGCAAGATACTTTGTAAGTCCAGAACTGTTACGCTTTTACCTGTGGTCCGTTACACACAATTTTATGCAGGAAAATACAATGATGTTTTACAATTTATAACAGTCCAGTTTAAGACCGTATTTTTAGGCACGACATACGCGTCGGGTTTTTAATACACTAGTAAATAAATAAATAAATAAATAAAATCAAGTCTATACATAATATATATTTATATTAATAATTGTCCAACAAAATGCAACACAAAGCAGTCTATTGAATATTCTGCAATTTCACTCTACATGTTTCGGGTATCAACCACATCCATCATCAGGAGTACACAAAACTGTAACTACAGCCTCCGGTACTGGTCATATTTTTTGTACAGCTACCTCCCTCCAACGTGGCCAAGCTTGGCCACGTTGGAGGGAGGTAGCTGTACAGTACCGGAGGCTGTAGTTACAGTAGTGTGTATTCCTGATGATGGGTGTGGTTGACACCCGAAACATGTAGAGTGAACTTGCAGAATAATAAATAGACTGCTTTGTGTTGTATCTCGTTGGGCATTTATTAATATAGATCTGTGATACAAGGAACCATAAACATAAAATTCTATACATAACTTCTGGCAAATTTTGGGTTTATGTTATTCCAAAGGCATGTTTAATACAAATATATATTGGCAATGCAATGATATAATTTCCTATTCAGGTTTTGATATTGGTGGATATATCCGAGACTGGCATTTATAATTTTTAGGCAAACCATCCCCGTTTTGTCTTAAATATACAATAAATAAATAAATAAATATAAACCAAGTCTATAGGTGTATAGGTTTTATTTAGGTTTATTTATTTACTAGTATTAAGACCGTATAATGACATCGATCCTGTGGTCAGTGATATAAAAGGTATATAAATCGATAGATTTTTGGGAAAATAGCAGCAACTTAGGACACGGTTTAAAGATATAAAATATCGTAAAAATATCATTTTGAGTTCTGAAACCATGTGTAAAATCAACTGAGTACACAGGAGTAACTTTATAAAAGAAACACCCATCAACATTTAACACGTCTGCAGCCTGCAGGCTAAAGCACGTCAGTTTCTTCAGCCTGCAACACGGATACCACGCCAAAACAAACACACGGAAAAACCAACACACATTGAACCAAGAACACACGACCAATGTGATAATTCAACAGCATAGTCGTAAGCTCCTGATGATGGACATATTAATGTCCGAAACATGTTGAGCGCATGAGAAGTGAAATAAAACACAAAGTGACATCAAGTTGGTCTTTTTGTTTTCAACTATAACAATGATGCGCCGGCCCAATAAATGTAAGAAATATTACGTAGTTCCAGCCGTCCCTACATTTTACTTTACGCGAATAATTATGTAACATAATTCCTCATCCTTTCTTTTGTTAGTTAAAACTACATGCAAGAATAACAAACGTAGTATTCCTTCGTACTCATTAAGTGCAGTTCATTCACTTCCGTTAGTAAGTAGTATTACATGAGTCTAACTAAAGCAGATCATTCTTCATATCACGTTAGAAATAAAGTCACGTAATTTTCGTCCGCATTTATTGTATAAAAACATTCTTTACGTGATTGTAAAGATTCACTGGCAGTATTTAGAGACATATAGCACTATTTCAGTGTAAGTTCTTACAAGGAAAATACTCTTTATCAAATAAATAATCCGACAGTAACGGCAGATTAACTTCAATGATTCAAAAAAAAACAACAAAGCAAGACAAATCAAAAATATTTATTTAATTAAAACGAACAGTAATTTAGGCGCTACTAGAAGCATTCCAGACTTAACAGCGGGCTAAGAAACTTCATAAAATCGCAAATTCTAGCAAGTACATAATTTTAAAAAAGTGTTACTTAGGTTATTCGGAAAGTAAGTACCGTCTGCGCATATCTCTCGCGCATCCTCGAGACTCTCACTTTGCGCATATGCAGTGACTTCCTCTATCAATTGAGAAGCCACAGACGCCATTTCGTGAAATTCGTGTTATGTTTATGTTTGTTCCTGTGCGTTAAACATGTTTAAGACAATTGAAGGGGCCGCCGACTGTGA
>Ga0131853_10012977_pt1 | contig 15262 bp, 15 predicted proteins | sample TergutLab28metaG_FD_92764 | JGI IMG/M metagenome (GOLD analysis project Ga0131853, IMG submission 92764) | Labiotermes labralis P1 segment gut microbial communities from Petit-Saut dam, French Guiana - Lab288 P1 (version 2) (version 2) | ecosystem: Host-associated > Arthropoda: Insects >...
GCGTTCTTGAGCCGTTTCTGCCCGGCCATCCCGACGTCGGGGATGATCAGGTGACGCGAATAGCGCTTCACCTCGTCGACCGACAGGCTCTCAGCCGGTTCAACCAGCGGTGGCAGCGACACTGTAATAACTCCCAAAGTTGTTCTGGGTTTCTCTCACGCCCGATAACCCGCTCGCGCGCTCCGGCATTCCCCTCGCCCGCTCCACCATCTCACGAAACCGCCTCGCGACCTGTGCCGGGTGTTCCATCTGAGCCACGTGCCCGGTCCGGGGCAGCAAGAGGACCTGTGCGCCGGGCGCGCCGCGGAACGCCCGGGCCGCCCGCGCGGCGCCGCGCGGATGGACCAGCCGGTCGTGGCTGCCGTAAAGGGCCAGCACCGGGACGCGGACTCGCGCGGCGTCCCGCCACAGCGACGCCGGCCATGGCCGCAGGTACTCCGCCGTCAGGGCCCGGGCCGCGCCGATGAGCGAGCCGTCGCCGTAGTCCAGCTGATCCCGCCGGTGCAGTTCGGCGACTTCGAGCGCGAACCGGTCCGGGTGGATGCCCGAAGGATCGTAGAAGCAGGCGCGCGCGACGCCCGCCACCCGGCGCTCGGCGGGCAGCCGCGCGAAACCGCGCATCAGGAGCGCGCCGAGCCGGGGCAGCGAGAGAACCGGGAACTGCAGGAGCGAGGGACTGATCCGCAGGTCCGGGAGGGCGGGCGAGATCAGGGTCAGGGTCCGCACCAGGTCGGGCCGGGTCGCCGCGACCCGGACCGCGACCGCGCCGCCCATCGAGTTCCCGACGAGGTGGACGGGACCGGGCCGTGATTCGGCGATGGCCCGGGCCACGGTGCGCGCGAGCGCCCGTACCGAATAGCCGGCCGGAGTCGCGGGCGGCGGCGAAAACCCGGAACCGGGCAGGTCCAGCGCGGCGCAGGCGAAGTCCGGCGCCAGCTCGCCCATGAAGTCGGTCCAGTTGGTGGCGGCCCCCGACATCCCGTGGACGCAGAACACATTATTTTCCCGAACGGATTGGCCCGTCTCCGCCAGCCACACTCTTTCACCGCCGCTGAGGACGAGCGTCCGCCCCGGCCAGTGCGGTATCGGCGCCGCCGTCATTCCGGCAGCGGTCACGCGGAGGCCTTCCTGCGCGGGCCGGACTGCGTCCCGGTCTTCCCCTTCGGCCTGGAGGCCGCCTTGGCGTCCGGCCCGGGCTTGGACTTGGTCTTGGGCCGGTTCGCCTTCGCGGCCTCGACGCTGGCGCGGAGGGTCTCCGACAGGTCAGCGGGCCCGGACCGCTTCTCGGCGCCGGTCTCCGGCCCGCCCGGGGGGCTGACGACGTCGTTGCCCTCGATCTTGGCCTCCACCAGCTTCTCCAGGGCCTCGCGGTAGGCGTCGGAGTAGGCCGACGGGTCAAAGTCCTCGGTCATCGTGTCGATGAGAGACGACGCCATCCTCAGCTCCTGGGGGCGGACGTCCGTGTCCTCGTCCAGGAACTTGAAGTCCGGGGTCCGGATCTCGTCCGGCCAGAGCAGGGTCTCCAGGACGAGCACGCCGTCGCGGACGAGCAGCGCGCAGAGGGCCTCGCGCTGCCGGATCGCCACCTTGGCCACGGCGACCCGGCCGGACGCCGACAGCGCGTCGCGGAACAGCACGTAGGCCTTGACCCCGGGGGGGTCGGGCGCGCTGTAGTAGCTCTTGTTGGCCAGTATCGGGTCAAGCTGCTCGGCCGGCGCGAAGTGGAGGACGTCGATCCGGCGGGCCGTGGCCAGGGGCAGGTCCTTCAGGTCGTCGTCGGTGAGAACGACCATGTCCCCGTTCGCGAGCTCGTAGCCTTTGGCGATCTCGGCGAACGGGACTTCCTCCCCGTCCACCGTGCAGAACCGCCGGTACCGGACCGGTCCGCCGTCGGCCTGGTGGACCTGGCGGAAGGAGATGTCGCGCTGCTCCGTCGCGGCATAGAGCTTGACCGGGATCACCACCATCCCGAAGGAAATCGTGCCGGCCCAGATGCTCCGCATGCCTGCTTCCCTACCCATAACAGGGCAGGTACTCTCTTTGGACGCCCCCTTACATTAGAGAGCGTCTAATCAGCCGGGCCGGATCTGTGCGTGATGCCGCCCCGGCTGGGCAGAGGACCGGTACTGTGAGTCCCAATTCCGGCGTGCTTGTGGGGGCTGCCGATGTATCAGCGGGTCAGCACGGGTTCCTCTCAGGACGCTCACGGGGCAGCCAACGACACGGGAGGTCGGCGTTGAGCGAGATGGACATGGAGACACCCGGGGACGACGCGGCCGAACAGGCTCGCGAAATAACCGGCGAAAACGACAATGAGCTCGGAGAACTTCCCGTCGAGGCGAACGAGGCCGACGCCGCGGAGCAAGGACGTGACGTTGGTTACGACGAGGACGATTACCGGTAGCCAGCCGGCCTGGAGAAGACTTGAGAGCCCTCACGGCTCTATCATGGTGCAATTGCGGTGGAAACCACGCCGCCACCCGATTCCGAACCCGAGCGGAGTTACACGTTGACTGCCACCTCTAGCGCCCGGCCGCGGGGAACGAGGCTTCCCCGTCTGGCCCGTCGCCGCCAGCTGCTGGACGCGGCCATGGAAGTATTCGTGGCCCGCGGGTACCACGCTGCCGCGATGGACGAAATCGCCGAGCGCGCGGGCGTCAGCAAGCCGGTTCTGTACCAGCACTTCCCCGGCAAGCAGGAACTGTACCTGGCCCTGCTGGACGAGAGTATCGAGGCCCTGGTCGACGCCGTCCGCGACTCGCTGCGGTCGACGAGCGACAACCGGCAGCGCGTGGCCGCCACCTTCAGCGCGTACTACGGCTACGTCGCCGAGCACAAGGGAACGTTCCGGCTGGTCTTCGAGTCCGACCTGACGAGCGAGCCGGCCGTCCGGCAGCGGCTCGACAAGGTCAACGAGGCCTGCGCGAACATGATCAGCCAGATGATCAAGGAAGACGCCGGCCTCGGCGACGACGAGGCGAAGCTGCTGGGCATCAGCCTGGTCGGCATGGCGCAGGTCAGCGCCCGCTACTGGCTGAGCACCCTGGACACGATTCCCCGCGACGCCGCCGAGCAACTGGTAGCCCGCCTGGCCTGGCGCGGCATCAGCGGCTGGCCCATGAACGGCTAGCCGCTCCCCGAGGGGCGTCACGCCCCTCGGGACCACTGTGCCGCGGGTCACAGGACGAGGACGTTATGTCTGGTACGGTGGGTAACGATTGGGCACTGGAATGTTGTAATCCCAGTTAGCGTTGACCCTAACGCTGCCTGCCTGGCCGTTGCCTCGCCCGCAAGGAGGCGTGGCCGCCGGGCGCTCAGCGCACGGAGGAACCCCTGACAACTCAACTACACCAGCCTGAGGACGGCGATGAGGCACCGCCCGGCAACCCGGCAGCGGGCGCCGCGCAACCGGTGCCGTTCCGCGACCTCGGCGTCGACGAAGTAATCTGCTCCGCGCTCGAAGCCGCGGGCATCATAACGAGCTTTCCCATCCAGGCGCTTACGCTGCCGCTGGCGATGGACGGCCAGGACATCATCGGCCAGGCGCGCACCGGGACCGGCAAGACCCTTGCCTTCGGCGTCCCGCTGCTGCACCGGCTGGCGACGACCTTCGCCGGCGATCGCACCGAGAAGCAGCCGTCGGCCCTGGTCGTGCTCCCCACGCGGGAACTCGCCGTCCAGGTCGCCAAGGAAATCGAGCAGGCCGGCGAGCACATGGGCGCCAAGGTCCTGACCGTCTACGGCGGCCGGGCCTACGAGCCGCAGATCGAGGCGCTCAAGTCGGGCACCGACATCGTGGTGGGCACCCCGGGACGGCTCCTCGACCTGGCCAAGCGCAAGGACCTCGACCTGAGCCGCGTCCGCTCCCTCGTCCTCGACGAGGCGGACAAGATGCTGGACCTGGGCTTCCTGCCCGACGTCGAGCGCCTGCTGAAGCTCACGCCGGACGACCGCCAGACCATGCTGTTCTCCGCCACCATGCCCGGCGAAGTGGTCAGCCTGGCCCGCAAGCACATGCGGCGGCCGACCAACATCCGCGCCTCGTCCGAGGGCGAGGCCGCGCCTCCGCCCCTCACCACGCAGCACGTGTACCGGACGCACCCGATGGACAAGATCGAGGTGCTGGCCCGGGTCCTGCAGGCGAAGGACCGAGGGCTGGCCATGGTCTTCACCCAGACCAAGCGGGCCGCCGACCAGGTGACCGCCGCGCTGTCGGACCGGGGCTTCGCGGCCGCGGCCGTCCACGGCGACCTGGGGCAGGGCCAGCGCGAGCGGGCCCTGCGCGCGTTCCGGAACGGCAAGGTGGACGTCCTCGTCGCCACGGACGTGGCGGCCCGGGGCATCGACATCGATGACGTCACTCACGTCGTCAATTACGAGTGCCCCGACGACGAGAAGACCTACGTTCACCGGATCGGCCGGACCGGCCGGGCCGGACGGGCCGGCGTGGCGGTCACGTTCGTCGACTGGCGCGAGATTCAGCGCTGGAAGCTGATCAACACCGCCCTCGACCTCGGCCAGCCCGACCCCGCCGAGACGTACTCGACCTCTGAGCACCTCTTCTCCGACCTGTCGATTCCGCCGGAGGCCAAGGGCATGCTGCCCCGCGCCCAGCGGGGGCGGGAAGGCCTGGAGGCGGAGGCCGTGGAGGACCTGGGCGAGACCGGCCGCAGCCGGTCCCCGCGCGGTGACCGCGACCGGGGCGACCGGGGCGAGCGCGGCCGGAGCCGGAACCGTAACCGGAGCCGGAAGCGCACCCGCGGCGCGACCCGGGCCGACGACTCCGGTAACGGCGGCGGCCAGGACAGCGCCGGAACCAAGGCGCCGGCCGACGGCGGCAAGACCGACGCCAAGGCCGGCTCGGGCGAGGGCGGCACGCGCACCAGGCGCCGTCGCCGGACTCGCGGCGGCCGGGACGTCAACGCCAAGCGCGAGGCGGCCGGTCAGGACATCATCAGGGAAGTCCCCAGCGAGGGCTGAGACTTCCCGTGTCCACTCCCACCTCGCTAGAGCTGCCAGCGGGGGTACGCCGGATCACGGTGGCGTCTCCCCGCGGCACGTTCGCGGCTCTTGAAGCTCTCCCGGCTTCCGGTGTCCCGGAGCTGGGAACGGCCTTGCTGGTCCCCGGTTACACCGGCAGCAAGGAAGACTTCATCAACGTCCTGTACGACCTGGCCGAAGCCGGGCGCCGCGTGCTCGCGATCGACCTGCGCGGCCAGTACGAGACTTCCGGCCCCGACGACCCGGCGGCCTACAGTCTCTACAGCCTGGGCGAGGACATCGCCGAACTGGCCGACGCGACCGGGACCGAGCACCTGCTCGGCCACTCGTTCGGCGGCCTGGTCGTCCGCGAGGCGGTCATCGAGCACGCGTGGCTGCCCGTGTCGCTGACGCTGCTCAGTTCGGGCCCGTCCGCCGTTCCCGGCAGCCGGGCCCGGCAGCTGACCGCCCTGCTCACCCACGTCGGCGACGCTCCGGCCAGCGAGTACGGCGCGAAGATCGCTGAAATGTGGCACCGCAAGCTCAAACCGGAAGCCGTGGCCGCGGGGACGCCCCCCGGCATCCTGGCGTTCCTGGAACGCCGGACGCTCGGCAACAATCCGGTCGGCCTGGTCGAGATGGCGAAGCAGCTGCTCACCGCCAAGGACCACACCGACGCGCTGGCCGCGAACGAGATCCCGTCATTCGTTCTTTACGGCGAGGACGACAACGCCTGGCCTACCGAGGTCCAGGAGGAAATGGCGGCCCGCCTCGGCGCCGAGCGGCTCTGCATCCCGGCGGCGGCCCACTCCCCCAACGTCGAGGCCCCGGCCACCACGGCCCACGCGCTCACCGACTTCTGGAACGCCACCGAACTCTCGGCCAACCCCCCGCGCTAAGTTCGCGGTTTCCGCTGTCCACGCGACAGGAATCGCGAACTTAGGCGCCGTCGCCGGAGGCGGGGGTGTCGCCGTCGCCGGAGGCGGGGGTGTCGCCGTCGCCGTCGCCGGAGGCGGGGGTGTCCAGGTCGGCGAGGCCGTCCCAGGAACGGCGAGTGACGGCGACGGCCCGGCCCTCGGGGCAGTGCCGCAGGTAGTCGCACCAGCCGCAGGCCGGCTTCGTCACCGGGGGGAACACCTCGTCGTAACGGTCCGGCGGCAGCCCGGCGCGCATCTGATCGTCCGCGTCGGCGCATTCGGAGGCGATGGTCTCGGCGCGGCGCAGGTGCCGGTCCAGCGACTCCGGCGTGTGTTCGGCGGCCAGGACCTGCCCGGACGGCAGGTGATGCAGTTCCACCTGGCGGCAGTCCTGCCGCAGCGAGCGGGTGGCGGCGAGGGCGTACAGAGCGAGCGCGAGCGAACTGCGGGCGTCGTCCACCGAGAGCACGCGCCGGCCGGTCTTGTAGTCGACGACGACCAGTTCCTTCGACCCGGCGGCCGACAGGCGCGAGTCCAGCCGGTCGATCCGCCCGGACACCGCGATCACGCTGGTGCGGGTCGCGACGGTCCGTTCGACGCCGACCGGCTCGTCATCGGGGTCCAGCCCGGCCACGTACCCCTCGACCATCCCCCGGGCCCAGTCCCGGTACCGCGCGGACTGCGCGTCGTCGGCGAACCCCTCGGTGATCCAGCCGCGCCGCAGGAGGGATCCTCCCGCCTCCGCCGTGCGGCGGTCGGCCGGCAGCCGCCACCAGGCGGCGAGAGCATTGTGAATGCTCGCGCCCACGCTGTTGTGCGCCCAGGGCGCGCCCTTCACGGGCCCGGGCCGGTCCAGGTAACTCATCCGGTACCGGCGCGGGCAGTCCAGCCACGTGTTCAGCCGCGTGGGCGTACACGAGTACAGCCGCCTGGGCATGCCCTCGAACCCGAGTTGTTCCACCGCTGTTCTCCTCTGACGAAAAATCAGCCGACTGAGGGCCCGGCGGCGATCCAGTTCTCGAACTCCTTCGAGGCGTCCGAGATCAGCGATTCCTCGCCGTGCCCGGACAGCACTCGGGTGTCCGCCGGCAGTTCGAGCAGCTTCTCGCCGATCGCGGTGAGCTGCCGGGGGAAGTCCGGGTGAATCCCGTCGTGCGGTGCCGGGCCAGAGGCCAGCAGCGCGTCACCGGTGAAGACGACGTCCAGGTCCGCGCAGTAGAAACTGCACGAGCCCTGCGAGTGGCCGGGGGTGTGGAGAACTTCCAGGCCCACGTCCGCGACCTCGAAGACGCCCCCCTCCTCCATCTCGATGTCCGGGCTCTTCTTCCGGTGCGCCGACCGCCAGTGCAGCATGTCGGCCCGGTGGAGCGCGACCGGCGCCTCGTCCCGCTCGGCGACCTCGAACGCGGCGGCGACGTGACTGGTGTGCCCGTGGGTGCAGATCACGGCGAGGACCTCCCGGTCCCCGACCTTCTCCAGGACCCCGGCGGCGTCCTGGCCCGGGTCGATGACGATTACCTCCTCGTCGTCACCGATCACCCACGCGTTCGCCTCGCCCGCGTGGACGGCCTCGTCGTCGTCTTTGGAGACGGACGGGGTCCATACCCGTTCGATCCGAGCAGTCACCTGTAAGCCCCTTCGTTTCGACCGAGTCTCAAGCGTAATGGGACAGGGCCGTCAGTCGCTCGTAATCCCGTTCCGGGGTGGTTTCGGATCCGAGGCCGGTGACGGTGGCCCCGCTGGGGACGAAGGTGCCGTGGTCGTCGCTCCCGCCCGTCGACAGCAGGGAAAGGCCGCTGGCCAGGGCGGTCAGCCTGCTCCGTTCGGAGGGATCATGGTCTGGATGGAACACTTCCAGGCCGGCCAGGCCCGCGGCGGCCAGACCGGTGACCTGATCGTCGCTCACCTCATAGCCGGGCGAACGCGGGTGCGCGAGCACGGGGACACCGCCCGCGTCCCGGACCAGGGCGACCGCCCGGGCGGCCGGGAGAGCGTACCGGTCCACGTAGGCCCGGCCGCCGTCGTCGATCCAGTCTTCGGTGAACGCGTCCCGCGGATCGGCCACCACCCCGGACTCGGCCATCGCCCGGGCGATGTGCGGGCGGCCGACCACCGAGTCCCCGGCGATGCGGGTGACCTGTTCCCAGGTGACCCTGGCGCCGAGGTCGTTGAGCCTGGCGACCATCTGCTTGGCCCGGTGAACACGGTCGTCGCGGATCAGCCCGGTCTGGCTCATGAGCTCGTCGTGCCCGGGGTCGAAGAGATAGGCCAGCAGGTGAACGCTGCGCCCGTCGAGGGTGCAGGACAGTTCCATGCCGGGAACTACGGCGATCGCGTCCCCGGCCGCTTCCCTCGCCTCGTCCCAGCCCGCGACGGTGTCGTGGTCGGTCAGCGCGATCACATCCTGCCCGGCGGCGATGGCCCGCCGGACCACCTCGGCGGGATCGTCGGTTCCGTCGGACGCGTTGCTATGGGTGTGGAGGTCGATGCGCACGACCCAATGCTAGGCCGGCAGCCGCGTGGACAGGGCTCCGAACGGGACGTCCAGGTCCTGGGTCGTGTCACGCAGGTCGCGCAGGGGCAGCGGTTCGACCATCAGCACCCCGGCCGAGTCGGGCCACAGCATCACCCAGACCCAGCCGCCGGCGACCTCTCCGGCGAACACCGCGGTCTCGTCGGACGGCGCGAGCCAGAGGGGCAGTTCGTGATGGTCGACGCAGGCGGTGGCGTGCGGCGGGCCGGACGCGAATCCGGCCCCCGGGTCCGGGCCGGGCAGCCCGGCCAGGCCCGCGCCCAGGCCGACTCCGGGTTCCTCGGCCACGATCACCATGTCGGCGGGACCGCCCAGCGGATGCGGCCCGGACAGGGCGATCGCGCTCCCGCGCAGGCCGGTGCGCTCATCCCCGGCTCCGGCGAATCCCGTCACCAGCCACCCGTGGGGCAGCGGCCACGGCAGCCACACCGGCACCTCGGCGTTCTTGGCGATCGCGCTCAGCCCGTCGGCGTTCGGCTGGCGGGCGGGCGACAGGGGATGAATCTCCCCGTGCTGATCGCAGCGCCACGCACTCGACCACGCCGTCGGCGCATGCGCTTTTCCCCCACATCGCGGGCACACCGCGTTCATAGCCCCTCCACCCGCATTAATACCCACGCCTCTCTGGTCGCGAACTTCCCCGCTGTCATCCGTTATCCGCCATCCGTCAGCTTCTGTCTACCTCCAGGAAGGATTTCTGAAGATTCCCGACGGTCGCAAATTACTCTTTTATGCGGATATAAAAGGAATTGACGCTGCCTCGTATACATTCAGCCATCATTGAAGGAGGCCCGATGCGAGTGATCCCCTGCGTGGGCGCGGTAATCAAGAATCCGGAAGGCCGGCTGCTGCTGATCCAGCGCGGGCACGAGCCCGGGAAGGGGCTGTGGTCGGTTCCCGGCGGGCGCGTCGAGGACGGAGAATCCGATTCCGAAGCGCTGGTCAGGGAGGTGCGCGAGGAGACCGGCCTGATCGTATCGCCCGGCCGACTGGCCGGCGGCGTCCGGCGGCCCGCCGGCGACGACGTCTACGACATCCGCGACTACTACGCGACGATCACCGGCGGCGCACTGGCCGCCGGCGACGACGCGGACGACGCCATCTGGGCCGGGCCCCATGAAATGGCGACATTTCCTATTACGGAAGGACTTGTGGAAACACTCCGTTCCTGGGGCGCCCTGGACACCGGCGCCTAAGTTCGCGATTTCCGTCGCGGGAACAGCAGCAACCGCGAACCTAAGCCGGCGGTTCCGGCAAGCCGGCGGCTTCGCCCAGGGCCGCGACGCGCTGGGCCATTTTACGGGTCGCCTCGTCGATCATTTCGTCGTCGAGCATGACCGCGCCCCGGGCGCCGTCCGAAGCCGAGGTGGCCGAAGCGTAGGCGTCGAGAATCCGCCGTGCCCGCGCGTACTCCTCCGCGGACGGGGTGAACGCCGAGTTCACGATGTCCACCTGGCCGGGGTGCAGCACCCACTTGCCGTCGAAGCCCAGCGCCGCCACCGAGGACGTCACCGAGCGGAGCCCGTCGGTGTCCTTGATCCGCCCGTACGGCCCGTCGATCGCCTGCAGTCCGTTAGCCCGCGCCGCGACCAGGATCTTCATCAGCGTGTAGTGATGCGCGTCGTAAGGGTAGTCGGCGGGCTGCCCGCCCACGGTGACCGACTTCATGCCCACGCTGGCCATGAAGTCCCCCGGCCCGAAGATCAGGGAAGCCATCCGGGGCGACGCCGCCGCGATCGCGTCGACGTTGAGCAGGCCGGACGCGTCCTCGATCTGCGCCTCGATCCGGGTCGACCCGTCCGGCACGCCGGCGGACTGCTCCACCTGGCTGAGCAGCGTGTCCAGCCAGATGACGTGCGCCGGAGACGATGCCTTCGGCAGGATCAGCGAGTCCACGAGCCCCGGCGCCCCGGTCACCACGGAGATCACGTCCGCATACGCCCACGGCGTGGTCGCGTCGTTGATCCGCACGGCGACCGCGCCCGGCCATCCGCCTTCCCGGAGCGCCGCGACCGCCAGGTCGCGGGCCGGGGACTTCGAGCCGGGCGCGACCGAGTCCTCCAGGTCAAGCATGACCTCGTCGACCGTCAGGTCCCGGGCCTTGGAAATGAACCGTTCGCTGCTCGCGGGAACCGAGAGGCAGGTCCGCCGCGGCTGGTATTCGCCTGTCACCCCAGCACCCTAGTCCAGGGGGTGATCATGATCCGTTCGGTATATACCGGGTTATGGCCAGGTGAACGTTTTGCCGCACCGCCCCCTCACGGCTCAGCGATCAGCTACGCCCCGCCTATGCTTGGTCCGGAAACCCGCCGGAGAATTCTCCCGATCCTGTGAAGGTCATGCGCACGAAACGCCTGCTCACGATGGTCGCGGCGATCGCGGCCCTGGCGACGGCGATGACCGCCTGCGGCGGAAGCCCCGCGCGGACGGCCGCCACGAGCATCAAGATCACCAACGCGTCATGCGGCGGGCACTGGCAGGCGCCGTCCCCGGGCTGGCACACGTTCGAGATCAAGAGCGGCGCCAGCGCCGGCGCCGAGATCGACCTGATCAACCCGGCCAGCGGGGCGATCTACGCCGAACTCGAGGGCGACGGCCCCGGGACCACGGTGCCGATGCGGGTTCACCTCGGATCCGGGAAGTACGCGTTCCTCTGCATGATCAACGAAGTCGACCCGTTCACCGGGCCGACGGTCACCGTGAGCGGGCACGCCAAGGGCGCCCCCGGCGTCCTCCCGGTCACCTACAACGACCTCATCCCGGTGACCAAACGGGACCAGAAGCAGACCCTGTCCGGCATCGGCACGCTGGCCGGCGAGACGAAGACCCTCGCGAGCGACGTCGACGGCGGGAACCTGGCCCAGGCGAAGAAGGACTGGCTGACCGCGCACCTGCAGTACGAGTCGCTGGGGGTGGCGTACACGTCGTTCGGCACCTACGACGGCGAGATCAACGGCCGGGCCGACGCGACGGGGGTCAGCAGCCCGCACTGGACGGGCTTCTACCGGCTGGAATACGGGTTGTGGCACGGCCAGCCCGCCAGCCAGCTCAAAACGGTCGCGAACACCCTGAACACCAACGTGGATCAGCTCCGGACCTGGTGGCAGACCCAGCAGATCATCCCGCTCGACATGGTGCTGCGCACCCACGAGATCCTGGAGAACGCGCTCCAGTTCCAGCTTTCCGGCCATGACGACTACGGCAGCGGCACCACGATCGCCACCACGCTGGCCAACATCACCGCCACCCGCGATCTCCTGGCGCTGCTGCACCCGCTGCTGGTCACCCGGTACCCGGGGCTTCCAGGCGTTTACAGCAGCCTCAGCCGACTGCGGGAACTTCTCCGGAAACAGCATTCCCCGAACGGATCATGGCGGCCCGTCTCGTCCCTGCCCTCCTCCACCCGCCAGCGGATTGAGTCGGCGTGCGGCCAGGCCGTCGCCGCACTGGCTCCCATCGCGACCATCGCCGAGCCGAGGAACACCGCCCATGACTACTGAACCTGGCTCCGGGCCCGCTCCGGGACGGCGGTCGTTCCTGCGCGGGCTGGCCGTCGGCGGCGGGGTAGTCGCGGGCGGCGCCGCGGGAGCGGCCGGCGGGTACGCTCTGCGCGGCGGACCTGACCCCGCCGCGGCCGCGAACGCCGCGACCGTCGAGGGGCGGCTGCCGGCGGTGCCCTTCCACGGCGAGCACCAGGCCGCGATCACCCGGACACCGCAGGCGGCGACGGCCGTGGTGTCCTTCACCGCTACCGCCCGCGACCGGGCCGCGCTGAAGGACCTGTTCCAGACCGTCACCGACCGGGCCCGGTTCCTGACCGCGGGCGGCACGCCGCCGCCCACGGGGATCACCGGCCCGCCGTCGGACTCCGGCATGCTCGGGCCGACGGTGGTTCCGGACGGCTTGACCGTCACGCTGGGCGTCGGCTCGACGCTGTTCGACGACCGGTACGGGCTGGCCTCGGCCAGGCCCGCGCGCCTGACGCCGATGAAGTCCTTCGCCAACGACGATCTCGACCCGTCGCAGACCGGCGGCGACCTGGTCCTTCAGTGCTCGGCCGGGCACCCCGACGTCGTGCTGCACGCGCTGCGCGACATCGCGAACCACACTCGCGGCGGGATGCAGGCCAGCTGGAGGATCGAGGGGTTCACCAACCCGCCCCGCCCGGCCGGGACCGTGCCGCGCAACCACTTCGGCTTCATGGACGGCATCTCCAACCCGTCGGTCGCGTCGGCCCGCGACATGAACAGCCTGGTCTGGGTCCGGCCGGGCACGGCGGGAGAGCCCGCGTGGACGTCGGGCGGCAGCTACCTGGTCGTGCGGCTGATCCGGCAGCTCACCGAGTTCTGGGACCGGATCGACGTCTACGAGCAGCAGGACATCATCGGACGGTACCGGGACTCCGGCTACCCGCTCGACGCCAGCAGCATCGACGCCGTGCCCGACTACGCGGCCGACGCGACCGGTGACGTGATCCCGATGAACGCGCACATGCGGCTGGCCAACCCCCGGACGCCGGAAAGCGCTTCCAGCCGCATCCTGCGACGCTCCTGGAACTACAACCGGGGCCTGGACGACTCAGGAAACCTGGATGTGGGGCTCCTGTTCACCTGTTACCAGCAGGACATCGGGCGGCAGTTCGAGACGGTGCAGAACCGGCTGGAAAACGAGCCGATGATCGACTACATCAGCCCGGTCGGCGGCGGTTACTTCCTGGCCCTGCCCGGAGTGCGGAACGCCTCCGACTTCTACGGCGGCGCCCTGTTCGCCTGACCCTCAGGATTCCCGGCGTCCGCCGAGGCCTGATTCGTCCAGTGTTGACGGCCCGTTTGTTTTTTAGTCATATTCATTGGGTCACCTCGTCAACCTCGCATGGAAAGTTGAGGCGCGGGGGCACGCGGAGACACGTGCTCTCCGGCGGTCATTCCAACGCCGCTGGTTTCCCTCATTCATGAAAATTTCAGGAGGGTGGGACATGGGCGAACGCCCAAATAACCGGAGCCGCACGCGCCGGTTCCGGCCCGTCATCGTGGCGGGCACCGCGGTTGTCCTGGCCGCCGGCGCGGCCATTGGCGCTACCGCGGCCCACGCGGCGAGCGGTACCCCGTCGCAGGCCGGCAAGCTCGCGTCGGACTTCCCGGGCTACAAGGTCCCGGCCACCGCGCCGAAGACGCTGTACGCCGGCTCCGCGAACTCCAAGACGCCGATCAAGCACCTGGTGGTCATCTTCGGCGAGAACGAGTCGTTCGACCACTACTTCGGGACGTACCCGTACGCGGCCAACACCGACGGCACCACGTTCAAGGCCAAGCCGGGGACGCCGACGGTCAACGGCCTCTACACCTCGGTGAAGAACGGCCAGCCGGCCGGGCCGCTGCTGACCAGCAACCCGAACGAGTACAACCCGCAGCGGATTGACCCGTCGGACGCCTGGACATCGGACCAGAACCACGCCTACACGCCGGAGCAGAAGGCGGACGACGGCGGCAAGCAGGACCTCTACGTCCAGAACACCGAGTCGTCCAACGCGTCCGGCTGCGGCGCCGAGTACTGCGCGCCCGGCATCAGCATGGACTACTTCGACGGCAACACCGTCACCGGCCTGTGGAACTACGCTCAGAACTACGCGATGAGCGACAACAACTTCGACTCGGTCTTCGGCCCGTCGACCCCGGGCGCCCTGTCCGTTACCTCCGGCACCACCGGCAACGGCTACGCGGCCGACCCGTACAACTCCAGCACCCCCGGCGCGGTCACGGCGGACGCGGGCAGCGTCTACAACCCGGACCTCACCAAGGACGGGACGATCTACGGCGACGTCGACCCGTACTACGACGAGTGCTCGGACAGCAACCACACCTCGACGGGTCCGACCGGCATCCAGACCGGCCAGAACGTCGGCACCATGCTGAACGCCAGGCACGTCACCTGGGGCTGGTTCCAGGGCGGCTTCGCGCCGACTTCGAGCGACGCCAGCGGCGCGATCTGCGGCGCGTCCCACTCCTTCACGGTGACCAACTCGGGCGGCACCGGGACCGAGACGGCGAACGACTACGTGCCGCACCACGACCCGTTCCAGTACAACGCCGCCACCGCGAACCCGGCCCACCTGGCCCCGTCCGCGCCGAACGAGATCGGTTACACCGACCGGGCGAACCACCAGTACGACATGTCGTACTTCGGTGACGCGCTGAACGGCACCGGCGGCGCCCAGCTGCCCGCGGTGAGCTACCTCAAGGCCCCGGCCTACGAGAACGCCCACCCTGGCAACTCGGACCCGATCGAGGAGCAGAAGTTCCTCGTCAACGAGATCAACGCGATCCAGAAGTCCAAGTACTGGTCCTCGACCGCGATCGTTCTCGCCTACGACGACTCCGACGGCTGGTACGACCACGCCCCGGTGCCGGTCAAGAACGGCTCCAGCACCTCGCTCGACACCGCCGCCTGCTCCTCGGTGGCGACCAAGGTCAGCTCCCAGCAGGCCCGTTGCGGTTACGGCGACCGGCTGCCGTTCCTGGTGATCTCGCCCTTCACCAAGGCGAACACCGTCAGCCACACCCAGATCAACACCGGGTCCGTGGTGAAGTTCATCGAGGACAACTGGCTGGGCGGCCAGCGGATCTCCGGCTCGTACGACGCTACCTCCGGCAGCATCGACGGCCCGGGCGGGCTGCTCACCTTCTCCGGCAGTCAGGGCGGCAGCTCCCGGACCATCCTCAACCCCGACACCGGCGCCGTCGTGAGCGGCGGCCGGGGCCAGGGCGGCAACTCGCAGTAACCCCGCGCGTGATGGATATCACCGCATAGCACGCAAGCGATAGCGCCCGGCACC
>Ga0131853_10012979_pt1 | contig 15261 bp, 10 predicted proteins | sample TergutLab28metaG_FD_92764 | JGI IMG/M metagenome (GOLD analysis project Ga0131853, IMG submission 92764) | Labiotermes labralis P1 segment gut microbial communities from Petit-Saut dam, French Guiana - Lab288 P1 (version 2) (version 2) | ecosystem: Host-associated > Arthropoda: Insects >...
GCACTGTCAACCCAACGGACACTGTAAACTTTGGTGACTATTTCGAGCTGCCGGATGAGCCGAGTAGATACGGCTATCGCTTTGAGGGCTGGTTCACCCTGCCCGGCGGCGAAGGTGATGAAATCACCGATACCACTGAAGTTGGCGAAGATAACATCAACTACAATGTGTATGACACCAGCGGCAGCGAACCCTATCCGCTGTATCCCACTGTGTTCTATGCCCACTGGGTTGCGCGGACATTTACGCTGACCTTTGACCCGCAAGGCGGCACACCAAACCGCACCAGCCAGGTCATTACGTTTAATGCGCCGCTGGGTGCAGCACACCTGAATGCTGCGCAAGAACCCACTTTGGCCACGGTTGAACGTGCCGGCCATAACTTTGAGGGCTGGTTCACCTTGCCGCGCGGCCATGAAGACGAAGCGTTAGCAGAGCAAGTGTTTGCCGCTGATGTGCTGGACGCTGAAGGCAGCTTCACGGTGTATGCATGGTGGACGGCACGTGAGTTTACACTGACATTTGAATGCCCCCATGCAACACCAGATCCGCTGTTTATCAACACTACGTTTGGCCAGCCCTTTGGCCCGCTTGCCGACATTTCGCGCAGCGGCTATGTATTCGAAGGCTGGTTTGTGGGCGCTCTACGCATTGACGAAAACAGCGTGCACAATGTGGATGGTAACATGACCGCAACGGCGCGCTGGCGTGCACGCGCATTCGTGTTTGATTTCATTGGCAACGGTGGTACGCCTGATACCGAAAGCGTGAACCAAGTGTTTGATGCGCTGGTGCGCTTCCCCACAACATTGCCCACCATGGATGGTCAAATGCTCATTGGCTGGAACACCGCAGATGATGGCAGTGGGGTAGATATTGACGCAACAACGCGCGTTACCACGGCGATTTTGAACCCGCTTGCCCTTGCAGACACGGTTGCCAACAGCGATATCCCCACGCGGATTTACGCACAATGGGCGCCAATCGTCTTTAACTTGGTGTTTGACCTGCAAGGCGGTAATATCAATAATGACACAAGTGATATCCCCGCCACGGTGGCATTCGGCGAACGTTATGACGAAGCGCTCGGTTGGCCAACACAAACGCCTGTGCGTGATGATTATGTGTTCGTGGGCTGGTACACCTCGCCCGATGCAACCACTGGCCGCATCATCGGCTCAATGCTTGTGCCGAATACGCTCACCCCGCCGCCGGGCTACAATACGCTGTATGCCCGCTGGCGCCCGGTTGACCACTCACCTTACCACGTGCAAGTGCATTTAGAAGACGAAAATGGCAATTTCTCGCTGTATCAAAGCATGGAGTATTTTGCATTGCAAGGCTCTAGAGTAGAACGTGAAAGCGGCTACTGGGCAGATGCGTTCTTTGTGTTTGATGATACGCAGCCGAACGTGATGTTCACGTATGTGAATGAAGACGGCACAGCGACCATTGTGCTGCACTATCGCCGAATTATGGTAGCGCTGTATGTTGACCTTGGCAGCAATGATGCCAGCATTAGTGTTAATCCTGCAGGCCAGTACCGCTGGGGCCAAGAGATTGATGTGGTGAATCCCACACGCACCGGCTGGAGATTTGTGGGCTGGAATGTAGCGGGTTTGAACGCAGAAGTCGACTGGGATGATGGCGATGAATATGCCACGCTGACCATGGGTCGCACCACCACAACAATCACTGCGCAATGGGAGGTTGCCCAACACGCGATTAACCTGTTTGCCAACAACCGCTCGATTAACGTGGACAATGAATTCCCGGTTGAGCTTGGCCTGCGATTTGACCACCATGCTCCATTCCCCGAAACTGCAACGATTGATAACTACTGGCACTTCATTGGTTGGTCGCAAAACGGTGGCGAATCGTTCATCACAGGAGCAAACATTGTTACCCGCATTGAGCCGATTGATGCCATCTTTGTGCGGGTGTATGAAGTAACCTACGATGCGCTGGAAGGCGAAATCGTGGGTGGCGGCCAAATCACCCCGCGCCGCGTATGGTTTGGTGGAAGATTTGGCGAAGCGATAGATGGTGTGCCCAACGCCGAGCGTGATGAACACCACTTCATGGGCTGGTTCTTGCAACACAACGGCGCAACCATCGAAATCAGTGGTGAAACCATTGTGCCGCAGTTGACAACGCAACTTACCCACAACCCGGACAATAGTGTGTTGAATGCACTGGGTGCTGTTGGCGCGCTAAGCGATGGAATCACATCAGCAAGCAGCGTGGCAGTGATTGAAGCGCGCTGGTATCTGTATAGCGTCAATCCGCCCGAACCGCCCGATGAATTCCCCTGGTGGATTTTGCTCCTGCTGGGTATTCCGGCAGCGATTATTACGCTCGTTGGGCTTATCCTTGGCCCCGTGCTGATGATATTGGCGTGGCTGGTGCCCGGTCGCCTGTTCTGTTGGGCTATGGACAATTGTGACCCCGACACAGTGGCCGTGCAAGTGCAGCAACCGCTGCAAGGCACGGTGGAGCAACTGATTGAAGTAACGCAAGCAAACAGCATGGTTTGGAGCTTTTCGTTGCTGATGCTGTTGCTGGCCGGCGGTGTGCTCACGTGGATTCTGCTGCGGCGCCGCAAGCAAAGCAAAATGAGTGGTAACTAATCATGCGAAAACTTGTTCCGATTATTCTTACGCTTGCCTTGGCTGCGGGTCTAACCGCCTGCAGCCGGGCAGGCGAGCCTTTTTCCCCGCAATTCAGCGGTGAAACAGTGCCGGTGCGCCGCCAAAACGTGCTGCAAAGCCGCACAGTAACGCACGAGAATTTTGTGCAAATGCTTGAGCGCATGCCGGATTATCAACCCCTAGCGCGTAGCTACTTGGTGCAGCGGCAGCAGATTTTCCGTGACCATTTTACTCGAGTGGTATATTACGCTTACCCGCGTTTTTCGGGTGAGCTGAGTAATCCTGCTCAGCGGCAGATAAATCGTTACTACCGTGCACAGCAACGCGCAAACACCGCCCTGCGCGACTTTGAATGGCTGCGCGGGCTGGAGGAAGTCACCGACACCACCGACCAACAGCTGCGTTACCGCTTGCAGGTATATCACGTGCAACTGCTGGATAATTATGTTGCGGTGCGCCTTCGGCGCGACAGCCATGTGGGCGGCGGCTCGGTGAATACCACGCTGCTGGGTGATGTGTTTTGCCGCAACACCGGCGCAAAGCTGGCATTGGGTGACGTCATCGATCTGCAAGCACGTGCGGCTGAAGTGAACCGAATTGTGGCTGACTATTTGCGCCTGCGTGACATGCATGCACCAGTGCCATTTAATGTGCTCGCGTGGGAAGACTTGCAGTTCATCGTTGTGCCGCAGGGCATTGTGCTGATGTTTTCGCCCGGCGAATTGGTGCCGCGTGTGCATGGCACAATTGAGATTATTATATCTTGGGAGGAATCATGAGAGTACTTTTGCTCAACGGCAGCCCAAACGTTGCTGGTTGCACATTCACATCGCTCAATATCATCAAAGAGCAACTGGCCACGCATGGCGTTGTGGCGGAAATTCACCACATTGGCAGTGAGCCTGCGCAAGGCTGCACCGGCTGTGCGGCATGCCGCAAACTGCGCCAGTGTGTGTATGACGATCAAGTGAATGCGATTGCTCGCAAACTTGAAGTGGCCGATGGTTTGATTATTGGCTCACCAGTGTATTACGCCAGCGCGAATGGTGCGCTCACTGCGTTGCTTGACCGCCTATTTTACAGCACGCCGATGAACATCAAACGCTTAAAATTCGGCGCTTGTGTAGTCAATTGTCGCCGTGGCGGCAACAGCGCATCGTTCGACCAGCTGAACAAATACTTCACCATTTCGGAAATGCCGTTGGTGTCGTCATGCTACTGGAATGGCACGCATGGTTTTGTGCCCGAAGAATTGCTGCGTGACGAAGAGGGGATTCGTATCCTCAAAACCCTTGCCAACAACATGGCCTATTTGATTCAATGCAAACATGCGGCCAACTTGCCACTGCCCGAAAAAGAGCCGTTTGTGATGACACACTTCATCAGTTAAGCAAAGTGCACGCTGCAATGTTTCACTTTGGGGAAATCTGATTCAACCGTATCATGCACTTGCTTTGCGATCGTTTTTGCTTGCAACAATGTGCTTGCGTCATCAATTAGAATATGCACATCCACAAAAACTCGGTTGCCAAACAACCGGGTTTTACATTTTTCTATGCCCAGTACACCGGGGTGCTGCAAGATTAACTGTTGTATGCGCTGCAATGTTTCATTATCGCAGGCGCGATCGGTCATTTTGCTCAGGGCATCGCGCGTGATTTGTATAGCGGTCTTCAGAACAAACAGACTAATGACAATCGCAGCCATACTGTCCATCATCGGCCAGCCAAGGCGTGCGCCTAAAATCCCCACAAAACTACCAATGGATGCGAGGGCATCAGCACGGTTGTGCCAAGCGTCGGCCATCAGCGCGCCAGAATCCACTCGCCGGGCATAATGGCGCATAGTCCAAAACAATGCTTCTTTCGCGGCAATTGATACAACCGCAGCGACCAAAGCCGCTGCACCGGGCACAGGTGCAGCGTAAAAATCCCACACAAGCAGCTGCACCACGCCATGATAGCCAATGCCCAAACCCACGCCACCCACCAGCAAAGCCAATGCCAGTGCCGTCACACACTCAAAACGCTCGTGGCCGTAGTTATGGTCGTTGTCGGCCTGCTTGTGCGAAAGTTGTACGCCAAATAGCAGCACCACGCCGCTGATTAAATCCGCAAAATTATGCACGGCATCGCTCACCAATGCGGCAGAACGTGCAAATATGCCAGTTAGCAGCTTGAGCACCGCAAGCCCTGCGTTGACCAATATGCTCATGCGCACGCAGCGCATGGCCAGTTGTTGCCTCGAAAATTCCATAAAAAAATCCTCCTGATATTTATTATAGAATTAGTGAGGAATTTTGTGCCAACGAACGACAAAGTGAATGGAAGCATAAAAAAACAAGGTGTGTATGAGAAAGTTGTGTGGGCATAGCCCAAAATAAAGCCCCCTGCACATTGCAGGGGGCTTTATTTACTACTTCATTCTACACCAATAATCCAATGTCAGCAAGTGTATTAGTGGGTCATGTGGTGCAATGCCCCCCTCGCCGCTAAACAAGATTGCGGTGAGCGAAATTCCAATCAATACCGCCGCGGTTATCCATACCCAGCGGTGTTTTTTGGGGAAAAACGCTTTAATCTGCGCGAACACTTCGCTTTGCCAATCGTGAATAAACAGATAGGCCAGCAGCAAAATTTGGGTGAACAATGCGCCCCACACCCCTCTGTCGCGGTCGGTAATGAGCAAGGTAATCACAAACATGGCCAACGGTGCAATCATAAAAAGAAGATAAGGCGATTTTTGCCAAAAGCCTTTTGCGTGGCGAGCAAATTTTCGCCATATGAATAGCGCAAACGTGCAAATCGGTAGGCTAACCAAAAAGATGAGCAAATATAACTGCAAAAAATCAGTAAATGGACGGTGGGCAAATTCAAACGCATAACCGAGGGACAGAACTTCGCCACAGCTGCATGCGCCAAAGGAGTTGACGCTAATGTACCAAAGCCAAACCGGCGGCAAGGGACGCCCAACACGCTGTTGAACAAATTCGATGCCCTGGGTTACGTTAACGCGGCTCAATATATGGTCATTAAATATTGCCCATGTTATGAAACCCCAAAAGAAAAACGTGCCAACTGTAGTGGAAATGATATGCACCAAGCGCGAGCGCTTGAAGCCGCTTCGGACAACCTCGTAATACATCAGCGCAAACACAAGCGGGAACAGCAGCAAGATAAAGACAAAGTTAGTGGCAATGCCCATGAAAATGAGCAATGGTACAAACCACTTTAGCTTTTCATGCCGAACGCACAGCATAGCACACAGGGCAAACAACAGCAGGAATGTATCCCATATCATCACCGAAAATGACCAATACCATATCTGCTGCGGCATAAAGATACACAGCGCAACCACTAGGCACATCATGTAGTTTTTTGTGCTTAATGCGCGTTCAATGAGCATGCCCATGATGACGGCAAGCAGGGCGTAGGTAAGCACATGAATAATCATGAGATAAACTACGATGGTGCTTTCGGTGATATATGCCGCCGGCACGAACAAGCGCAGCAGCGACCCACTGAATGCGCGCGGCAAAAAGCCCAGGCTGTAATCCAAGGCATGAAGCTCTGTGCCCACCCAAAAGCGCGACAAAAATATGCTGAACCCACCGCGCCAGCCAAAGAAAGAAATAATACGGTACGCATGCAACACAACAAACACCAAGGAGGCCCAACCTGCAATTTCGCAGCATCTTCTGTGACGGCTTTTGGGCGTGAGAGCTAGCTGTGGCAGACGGATTTGTTTGCGCTTATTGAGCATTTCATGCTTGGTGGGGGCTTTGCCCAAGGCGGTTCACTCCTTTGCAGGGAAGTTGCTGCGATCAGCTTACAGCACCGACAAATCAAATGGCGTTTGCTGATATACACAGAAATTAAGCCAGTTGGAAAACAACAGGTGCCCGGCTGCTCGCCAGGTCATTTGTGGGGGCAGGTCTGGGTTGTTGTTGGGATAGTAATGTTCAGGCGGAGCGATGTTCAGGCCGCGCTGCAGGTCGCGGGCATACTCATGCGCTAGGGTGTTGCGGTCGTATTCCCCGTGGCCGGTGGCGAAAAATTGCCGATTTTCAACATCGCACACCAGCGATACCCCGGCCACCGGTGAGCTACTGAGCAATTTCAGCTGTGGCACGGCAGCAATGTCTTCGCGCGTCACGGTGGTGTAGCGCGAGTGCGGCAACCAAAATGGGTCATCTAGGCCGCGCAGCAGCGGGTGAGTGGGGTCGCAAACGTCGTGTGCAAACACACCCGAACACTTGCAGGGCAATGGCTGTTTGTCAATGCCATAATGGTAGTATAACCCCGCTTGCGCGCCCCAGCAAATGTGGAACGTTGACCACACGTTGCTTTTCGTCCAAGCCATGATGTCGCACAGTTCAGGCCAATAGTCTACCTGCTCAAAGGGCAGTTGTTCCACAGGCGCACCGGTGATAATCATGCCGTCAAAGCGCTGGTGTTTAATGGTATCGAATGTTTTATAAAATTGCAGCAGGTGCTCTTTTGCTGTGTTTTTTGACTCATACGTGGCCATTTGCAGCAATTCAATATCCACCTGCAGCGGCGTGTTACTCAGCATACGCAGCAGCTGGGTTTCGGTTTCAATTTTGGTGGGCATGAGATTTAAAATGGCAATGCGCAACGGGCGGATATCTTGCTGTTGGGCGCGGTCGCGGCACATCACAAAGATGTTCTCCAGCTCCAACACGCTGCGTGCGGGCAGTTGCGGGTCAATGTTAATCGGCATAATAATCACCTCCTCGTACAGTATTATACCATAAAATCTGCGCGCACGCAAGTAAAATAATTCATCTTGTATTTGTTACAATATTGTGTTATAATTAGAGTATTACGTTTTGGGAGGACTGTTTTGAACGATAATACAGGGAAAAGCGGTTTGCGAGGTTGGATAATCGGCCGCATATAGACGGAAGATGTTATGCAAGTGTAATCACCGCAATTGAGTACACACGCATGAAAGGAAAGCACCACATGAATCGCAATGAATCATTCGACACAGATGCAAAGCGATATGATGAGGGCAGGCTATCCTACCCCAATGAAGTGATTGATTGGATTATTGAAAAAACCGGTGTGACCAAAGAAGAGCCACTGCTGGAAATTGGCGCGGGCACAGGGCAGGTAACACTGCCGTTTGCGAAAAGAGGGTTCTCGTTGCATTGCGTGGAACTGGGCAGAAATCTAGCTGACTTGCTGGTGGAAAAGACCCGCGAATATCCCGTGACAGTAGAGGTGTCGTCGTTTGAAGCGTGGCAACCGCCCAGCGATTTTTGCAGCCCGCTCATTGTTTGCGCAACGGCTTGGCATTGGCTTGACATGAATGTGAAATATCAAAAATGTCACTCGCTGTTATCCGATGGCAGCCACTTGGTTTTGCTATGGAATGATGCGCTAAATTCAAACAATCCCATCATTGATGAGGCGTATCGGCGGTTATTCAGTTACCACCGAAAAAAGAAAAAAGCCAAGAGAAAAGTTGATACAAACAAAGCCAGGCGAAAAGAGATACGCAAAAGCGGCTTATTTGAAATTGTCGATTTTATGCATTACAAATGGAACCAGACGCAAACCAAAGAGAATTTTATTAAAGGATTTTTCTCGCAATCCTCTTTTTTGATGCTGAATGCGGAACAACAGCGAATATTAGCAGCCGATCTTAACGAACTTTTCGCAGGGCTAGACAATGAGCTGCCAGCACAAACGCATACGCCGGTGTTTGTTTGTAGAAAAATCAGGACATAGACTGTCAATGCAACGCCGCGCAAATGCGCAGCGTGGATGGTTCAAGCGGTTGACCAGGTGACGCTAATAAGTTGCGAAAGGTGTAGCCGAAAAGTAAAAACTGCCCTTATTTTTAGCAAAAACTGCCCTTGTTTTTTATGCGCTAGCGTGTTATAATGAAAAGTGAAAAAGGGGGAGCATTTTATGGATGAATTCAGGCTGGACGAAAACGCGCGCTGGCACACACGCACAGCAGACAAAATTTTGACGAAGTTCAAGGTGCATGACCATGGGCGTGCCGAAGTGCAGCAATTGTTAACGAATCCGGTCATATGGGCTAGAGGACAGGCGCTACCGGAAGACCACCTTGCGCCTTGGGAAAAATTGCTGTTTGGTCTCAGCGGTTTTTTTGAAATTGCCTCGGGCGGATTTAATCAGCGCGACAGGCTTTGGCGTTTTACGTTTAACGTAAACCCCATGCACATTACGTATAGCGGCATTGTGTTGACTGTTTTTGATGCGGTGAGCGATTTTCTAATTGGTCAATGGATGGACCGTCACCCGTTGCGAGATACCACATACCGTCGCATTGTGCGCACCGTGCATATCATCGCAACTTTTCTAAACTTTTTTTGGTTGTGGGATTTTGGATTTACCTCGGCACAGCGCGTGATATTATTTACCATTGTGCAGGCAATGATGGACGTGGTTGGCACCACATCGCGCATTTCACGTCAAAAATATTTTGTTGGTATCACACCGCTTTCTACCGAGCGCGCCAAAACTTGGGTTTGGAACGAAACAGGTAAGCAGTTTGGTTGGCCCATCGGCAACATTCCAGGTTGGATTTTTGGTTTTGCGCGTGACCGCGAGCATTGGTCTGACCACAGGGTGTTCACACGCGGGTTTATGCTCACCATGCCGTTGGCACTGGCACAAGGGGTAATAGACACCTATGCCCGCAATCGTGTTGAGGCCTTTGTCCCCGACTTGAAGGCGCCTGAGGAGCAGCAAGACAAGGAATCCGAAAAAAAATTGACCTTACGAGAAAGTGTATATGTGTTGCGGCACAATCGCTTTTTGCTGTTGAACACGGCTGCCGGTTTTCTTGGAACATTTGTGCCGCGCGGTGATGAATATCCCATCTATCGCGGCTTAGTGCCGCCTGTGCGTGTATTTGGCCGAGAGCTAAGGGGCGAGGCGATTATTCCTGTTCGCAACCAAATTTCGGGCACTCCCATGACTTTCATTCTGCCGGTCATGGGCGCAATTGTCAATAAATGCGGCGGGGCCAGAAGATATCAAATCGGCGCGAATGCTATCATCGTGATGGGCAATATTGTGAAATATTTCACGGGCTTTGAGGGGCCGGCTGCGGTTGCAACCATCATGATTATTGATATCTTAAACCAAAACCTGGGCATGTTGTATGGTTTTTCGAACAGGATCCTAGAGTTTGAGTTTCTCGACTACGTGGAATACAAAACAGGTGTGCGCAGCGAGGGTCTTAACACTTCCTTCAGCGCGTTGTTCAGCACAGTCATCAAACGCAACATAGGCGACTTTACCCACAATTTTTTCCAATCTTGGAGCGGTATTTATCGGCACGACTGGGATTCCGGCGAAGATGTGCCCGAACGTTTTCGCCGTTGGGCATGGACATTCTTCACGCTGGGGTTGGCGTTTGAGGCATTATTACAAGGCATCTCGCGCATCATCATGAAATATGACCCCAAGGATAGGCTTTACATTGAGGCAGAGCTGAATGAACGCCGTGCGCTGAAAGAACAGGCCAAGCAGGAAGTTGAGGAAACCAGCACGGTGCTATAATAAAAATAGCGCTCACCTTAGTGTGAGCGCTTTGCTTTGCCCTGCAGCAAGCGTGATTTGTTTGCTTTGCCCCGGCAGATCAATGGTCAATGTGCGGCTTCTAATATTATGCAGCGTCAGTGTGCCATCTTGCACCGTGTAGGATATGCCATATTGCTCCAATGTTACGGTGCCTTCGTTAATTAAGGGATTAATCACCAAGTCGCAGTCAAATCCGCGGCGCACGCCAAGATAGTGACAAACCAGCACATACATAAACACATTTGGATACTCATAATAAAGCGATGCGCCATGCCAGTTTTTGTCGTCTTGATAGTACACATAGTTCATGTCGTAACGCTCACCCATGAGGAAGTTATCGAGTTTTGCTTGTTCGGCAACTTGCAGCAACTGCGCAAGCAATGCTTCGCCATTGCCCTGCCAAGCCAAAAATTCTGCGTCCCAGCACCAGTACCGTCCTGCTGCACATAAATCATAGGGGCAGCCCAATTCGCTGTCTGTATAATCTTCAATTTTCGCTGCCACAAAGCTGGGGAACTTTGTCCAAATATTGCTGTATTGCTTGATTGTATCTGCGCATGCTTGAGCCTGTTCTTCACTCACAAGGCCAAGCATGGTGGGCAATTGATTCGCCAACAGATGCACATGGTCATGCCGCTGACCGCGGCCGTCAATCCAGTCGATGAACCTGCCATTTTGTTCATCCCAAAACAGCTGCAGTGCCTCGCCCAGAGTTTCAGCCAGTTCACTATAATGCGTAACTTGTTCCGTTCTACCCAGCAGAGCTTCAAGCTTACTCATTAGCATAAAGGCGTGCACCGCAAAGCATTGTGCCTGCGCCACCGGGCCGTCTTTGATGACCTGATCCTCGTAGTAAACATGCGAATCCAGCAAGCCGTCGTGCCGAATAAAGCTTTCGATGTATGTACAGTTGCGCTCCAGTGCGTGCAGGTGTGTGCGCAAAAAATCAATGTCTTTGGTCAGGCAATAGTAGTTGTACATGCCCTCAATAAATTCGATATTCGCCGTGATGCGAAACATCTGCGCGCGCACGGATTTATCTGCACTGCTGCGCCACACGTCATATTCACGCGCACGGCTGGGCTGCACAGCGCACACGTTTTTACTGCTTGCGGTTTTGTCTTCGCGCATGATTTTTAGCTGCAGCTCCAGCATGCGGCGAATCAGGCTAGCCTCGGCGGCACCACTCACCGCAAAGCGGCCTTTCATGTGGAACTCATGGTCAACAGCAGGGTAGGTGCCTGCGTAGGCGCGTTTATTCAGCGTGGAAAGCACATAGCCGTCACGCACATCGTGCTTGTTGCGCATCATGGTGCGCTCGGCAATTTGCTGCAGCAGGTTGTCCCAATAGAACCGTGCATAGGCTTGCTCGAATACATCGCCGTGCGGTATATCCAGCTTAATCGCATTGCCAAAAAAATCGCAGGCGGGGCGGGCGGGGTGTTCTTCACCGGTGTAATCGCCAATGAAAGTGACACGCCCGTTTTTTACGGCATAATGTCCACAGGTGATTTTTTGTGCCTTGCCATGGTCGGGGTCTTTGGGCAGCAACCACAGCAGGGTGTCACCGCAAAATTTCTTGGGCTGGTAATGTGGCGGGGTAATCACATTGCCACGGCTTTCAAAGCCGTAAATGAGCATATCTTTCGGTACGTTAAGTTGCATGTTCAAACTCACTTTCTGTTTGGGTTTTGGCTAGTTTGCGTCGTTCGGCTAGGTCGGCTTGCACTTGGTCAAACATGGGACCTTGCAGTTTATAGAAGAAATATGGAATGGTGCCCAGTAGCACCGCAATGGCGGGGAAAATCGTGTAAAATGCGAAGAGGGCATCGCGCGTATGCGGGGCTTGAGTGACGCTCATGCCTTCTGCGGCCGACACAAACCCTGCACGCGCCATCAGCACACCGGCAATCATGGGCGCCAAATGATTAATGGCTTTGCTAAACATGCCGCCAACCACAAAGGTGGTGGCCTCGGCACGCTCGCCGGTTTGCCATTCGGTGTAGTCAAAGGTGTTGATGTTGCAGATGTCGTCGGCGATGCCTTGCACACCGCTTGGGATGGACGACAGCGTGAACAGCACCACTAACACAACTAGACCGGGTGTTGTGGTATAACCCAATGCGCCGGTGATGAAGAACACGCCAAGTTTGCAACCGGCATTGAGCAGCCTGCCAAAGATAGACACCGTGCGCGGTTGAACATACTTGAGCACAATTGGCGACAGCAGCATCACTGCGAATGTTGGCACGCCGCTTGCTGTCCATACATAGGTTTGCCACCTGAAATTGCCTACGCTATAGATGAAGAAAAAAGGTGCGGCCACCCAGCTCACCCCTGCGAGCAGGTTGGGAATGTTGGAGGTCCATAGCAAAAGAAAATACTTGTTTTTGAAGAAAGTTCGCACGTTTTCCAGCAAGTTATCGCTGCGTTTGGGGGCAAACACGCGCTCTTTGAGATTCTTGGAAAACAATGCTGGTACCATGCCAAGCACCGCGAAAAAGATGGCAATGACTAGAAAGAATGTGCTGGCGCGCATCATGGCCGGGTGATATTCGCTGCTTTGTGCCAAAAAGCTGAACGCCAAGGGAATTAGCCCCGGCAATGCACCGGTGAGCAAACCTGAAATATTGCCAAAGGTGATGTAGTTGCTGCGTTCATCCTGCAGTGGGCTCATGACCACACGCATGGTTTGGAAGGAGATATTCACAAACGTGGAAAAGACTTCGTAAATGAAGTAAGCCAAAAAACAAAACACAATTTTCGCTGTCAGGTTATTCGTTGGCGGGTTGATGAACATCAGCACTGACGCTGCGGCGAAAAACGGCACCATAGGTGCCAGCCAGCGCGTGAACTTGCCGCGGTTTGGGCGGTCTGGATCGGCTTTGCCGCGGTCGATAATCGTGGCCACCACGGGGTCGCTGAACAAATCCCATATGCCTGAAAAAGTCATGATATAACCCGCCCAGCGCGCATCAATACCAATGGAGGTGTAGAACAACATGCGTTGCCCGCCGGGCACAGCACCAATGCTGCCCAGCCCAAATTGTGTGAGTGCAAACGATATATATTCCTTCACGCTTAGGCGGCCTTCTTCGTGTTCGCGCTGGCGCACTTGCGCAAGTATGGCACGTGCTTTTTTCATGGCAAGGCTCCTTTTATTGAATATAGCCGGTATGTTTGTGCTTGCGTGCACTGTGGTGGCGCACAGCAAAGGCTTTGATTCTGCCTGCAAGATTAATCTGCGCAATGCATAGCCAGTTGAACGCTGGGCGTTTTGGTTTGGCAACGGGGGTTGGCACCTGCGTGAACGCCTCGCCGATTTGCAGCACCAGCCCGGGTTCAGAGTAGTCGCCCGGCCGGTTTTGGCACAGGGTTTCCATCCATGCACCATCCAGCGCAATGCAATTGTCATTGATTTTTACTTGTGCAGTTACATCAAGCCAGTCATCGTGCAGTAAATCTTTTGCAAGCACGGTTTTTCTAGTTATATCGTTGTCAAATTCCAGCGTGAGCGAGTTGAAGTGCCCAAACACGCCAACTGCGCCGCTGTTTGCACCAACAGACCAGTGCACATCGGCGCGTGGTGCGAAATAGCCACGCTGAGATGTTACTCGACCAAGCGTTGCAATGCTTAGTGCACCATTGGGGTTGCGGCAGGCGACTAAGTAAGGCGGCGCTTCATCGCAAGCAATCACTTGCGGCGCATGCACATTGCGAGCCGTGACCAAAGGTGCACGCTGTGCGGTTTCGCCTTGATGCAACGCTTTTTCCCATGTTTCATCGGGCGTGAAGCACCAGTGGTCTTCTCCATGTTCGCACGATATTGTGCTTTCGCCTAAATCTGCGCGAAAAGCTGGTGCGAAATCACGTTGCCAGCGCACAGCACGCAAAACTTCATCATGTTGGCGGCGCGTTGGGCGTGTGGCGGGGAATTTGCCTTCGCCACCAAATGCCCAGTTTGGTCCGCTGTTAATGGCGGCATCGCCAATATCAAAGCGCATCACGCCAAAAGCCAGCCCCAATGCTGTGCTGAGATATATCTCGTCTTCGGCATTAATCAGCCCCATGCAGCCCGGTTTTATCTTCACCGGATATTGCAGCAATGCTGCCACGCGCGAAAGCGTGGTGGGAATTGACAGCGCAAATGCTACATCGTAAAGCCGCAGCACATCGGAATACGCCAGGCGGTGGCGATGAATGGATGTGCCAAAGCGGTTTTCCGTGCACTTGGGGTGATAAGCTTTTCGGTTATAAGCATGCTCCATGATAAGCTCGGGGTAAATTTCTGCCTTGAGCGTGCTAAGCAGCTTGCGGTGTTTGTCGCTCATGTCATAATCGCCCCAGTCTACTTTCCAATATGACACACCAGCAAACTTGCTCCATTCCATCCGCGTGCGAAAAAAAGCTGCAAAGTGGCTGCCGTGCCCCTCCACATCCGGGTGAGGGGAGACCGTGGGGCTAATCCAAATGCCAAGCCCTTTCCAGCCAAGCGCTTTGGTTTTGTCCACGAGCATTTTCAGGCGTTCGGGCGGCGTGCTGCCATAGCCCGGGAATTTTTCCTCGCTCAGTTGGCACGAGCCGATGTAGGGCTTGAACCAAACTTCCTCGGGCAGGGTGCTGCCTTGGCTGCTGCGCACGTCCCAGCCGTCGTCAAGCAACAGATATAAATCCCCGCGCACTTCGGGGTAGTGCTTGGTTGCAATGCCGTTTTCGCCAAACAGTAGTTCGTCGCATAATACATCACGAGTTTGTAAAGCACCACAGCGAAGCGATTTGCTCTCCGCAGGGGCGCCGTTGTTCGGGAACCAGTACATTAAATGCCAAGTGCAGAAGTAGTTTGCGTGTTGGGACATGAGCGTGTTTCCTTTAGTTTTATTTTCTATATACAAGTATAACAGAAAACACGCCGGAGTGCAAGCTTGAAAATGCATTGACAAACTGGCGCAACTGTGATATGATGGAGGGGTAATACAGGAAAAAGGAGAAATTATGCACACCTATTATGCCGTTTCGCCCAA
>Ga0131853_10012980_pt1 | contig 15260 bp, 8 predicted proteins | sample TergutLab28metaG_FD_92764 | JGI IMG/M metagenome (GOLD analysis project Ga0131853, IMG submission 92764) | Labiotermes labralis P1 segment gut microbial communities from Petit-Saut dam, French Guiana - Lab288 P1 (version 2) (version 2) | ecosystem: Host-associated > Arthropoda: Insects >...
GTTCAATAAAATGCGGGTAATTTCTTGACTAACTGAAAAGCAGTTAGCTATTCATGAAGGACTCTACTCCATAGGTGTTTAATAAAATGCGGGTAATTTCTTGACTAACTGAAAACCAGTCAGTTTCTCAGGAAGGGCTCTGCTCCATATGTGTTTGATAAAATGCGGGTAATTTCTTGACTAACTGAAAACCAGTCAGTTTCTCAAGAAGAACTCCGCTCCATAGGGGTTCAATAAAATGCGGGTAATTTCTTGACTAACTGAAAAGCAGTTAGCTATTCAAGAAGGACTCCGCTCCATAGGTGTTCATTAAAATGCGGGTAATTTCTTGACTAACTGAAAACCAGTCAGCTTCTCAAGAAGGACTCCGCTCCATAGGGGTTCAATAAAATGCGGGTAATTTCTTGACTAACTGAAAGCCAGTTAGCTTCTCAAGAAGGACTCTGCTCCAAAGGTGTTTAATAAAATGCGCATAATTTCCTGACTAACTGAAAACCAGTCAGCTTCTCATGAAGGACTCCGCTCCATAGGGGTTCAATAAAATGCGGGTAATTTCTTGACTAAATGAAAACCAGTTAGCTTCTCAAGAAGGACTCTGCTCCAAAGGTGTTTAATAAAATGCGCATAATTTCCTGACTAACTGAAAACCAGTCAGCTTCTCAAGAAGGGCTCCGCTCCATAGAGGTTCAATAAAATGCGGGTAATTTCTTGACTAAATGAAAACCATTTAGCTTCTCAAGAAGTACTCTGCTCCATATGTGTTTAATAAAATGCGGGTAATTTCTTGACTAACTGAAAACCAGTCAGCTTCTCAAGAAGTACTCCGCTCCATAGGGGTTTAATAAAATGCGCATAATTTCCTGACTAACTGAAAACCAGTTAGCTTCTCAAGAAGGACTCTGCTCCATAGGGGTTCAATAAAATGCGGGTAATTTATTGACTAACTGAAAAGCAGTTAGATATTCAAGAAGGACTCTACTCCATAGGTGTTTAATAAAATGAGAGTAATTTCTTGACTAACTGAAAACTAGTTAGCTTCTCAAGAAGGACTCTGCTCCATAGAGAAAGTAAGTAAATAGGTATTTATTGATGTGCAATAGTTTGTTCTTAAAACAGCCACAAATACTCACGCACTCAAGTAACATGTAATTAAAATGGCCTTTCTATAAATAAGAGGTAAATTGACAGAGGTTGTGCAATCCAAGAAGACGTGCGTACAGAAATTCTCATTAAATCCTTTGCCAAACTGTATATTTAAAAACTCTAATTAAAATATATCACGCACTGCATCCTCATATATTACAAAAAGCCAAGTAATCAGGCGAGCCAAAAGCGAAAAGTTTCGATTACCTTGAACTGGTTACAAACTGGTTACAAACAATATTCTCTCTAAAACTCCAACTTCTCTTTTAAGTCCTTTATTTGTCCCAAATAATGCACGCAAATTATTTTAATCGTCAAACTGTTAAAACTTTTAAGACTACAATAGTTGCTCCAACATGTTTCGGTTTAAATAAACCGTCGTCAGGGAGCTCTCAGCCCGTTCTTTGCCAAAGTTACAATATTGATTGCGATATACAAGTCGTTACTGAAGTATTATAGCCGCATATTTCGTTCAGTCTGCAGACTGAACGAAATATACAGTCATTATACTGAATACTCCAACAATGACTTATACCGTATATTCTCAAATCTAATCCGCACCCATTTTACAGTTCCAGAGGGCTAAGAAATCAGATGCGGATTAAATCGTGTGCGGATTAGATTCGCGGTCGTGAGATGGATTTTGGAAAAATGATAGAGCCGCTGTACGTGCCGTAAGAACAATACAATACAATAATTTCATATTTTATTTATTATTTATATCATATATTATATAATATTTATTATTCATCAGACTCGCCGTCATCACTCATAACTGAATCGTTATCCGTCACCCGGTCACTCTCATCAGCTGTGGTGCGTTTGTACCGCCGGCAGTTAAATGGCCACTTCACACACGGTGCGTTAGTCGGATAACGGTTAAAACATTGGTAACATACAATATTATTCAATAATTCTACCTTGTAGGCAAGAGGCGGTTGAAGGAAACGTGCGGATTAGAACCGCGAACTAACTTTTTTTTCATTTAAGAAATTGGCAAAAGCTAGTGCGGATTAGAATAGGGTGCGGATTGGATTCGAGAATGTACGGTATATTGCAATCAATATTGTAACTCTGGCAAAGCGCAGACTGTAGCTCCCTGATGATGGTTTATGTAAACCGAAACATGTTGGAGTAAATATTATAGTTTGAAATGTTTTAATAGTTTAAAAATTAAAATAATTTGTGTGCATTAGTTGGAACAAATAAGGGACTTGACATTATTAATGCACGGAACATCCATTAAGATTATCTTGTAAGCTTTACTGATATCAAAGCTACGAACGCCACCTTCTAGGTATCTAGAATTCGGCAGCGTGCCGTAATATGTGTTGTGACTTCCCTGCAAAAGCATTCCCAATACAACTCATTAGTCTCTAATTGCTTCTTTTCCATGTGGATGTACTTTAGAATCACACCAATGACGTGTCATATCAATCAGGAACGGAACATTCTAAATCTCGTTATTACGTGACGCTATTTCAAGTATGAGATAACTGAACTTCCTTCAACATCGTAAGCAAATATTGCGACTGGTAAAGTTTTCGGTTTGCCAAGTAAATCTTGCAGGTACAAGAAAAAACGGAATCGTTAGGACTATCTTATTTTTTTTTTTAATTCTTATCCCGTAAGTATTGAAATAAATACAGATGCCGCCAATTACATTCACGGGAAACCCTAAATATCTGCTACATAATCCTAAACGCTCTTCAGCTACGTTATATAAAACTTGTCTTCTTGTCTTGTGATTTTTCCTTGCGCACATTTCCTCACTTGTTCCTTGACACCAACCTCACATATATGTGCTGCATTTGGAAACACTGTGGGGTAAATATAGAATTTATAAAGAAATTATTTAATTTCTTTGTCAAAAATCTACGAGAGCAAACATTCAGTTTATAACCATTACTTTACTCTTAAAACAGAGGAACTAAAAATCGATACAATGTAATCTTGCTAATGGGATATCATCAAAGAAACATTTCATTACTTCTAAGCAGAGAATAGCAAATGGACGTGTTTATTATGTACGTGCTTCTTTCATTATCAGTTTAATTATCTCATGGAACATCTGCTGGAAAAGTGTCGACTAATATGTCCATATCCATATGCATGAAAGGTCTACTGCCTGCCATCTTTCGGGGAGCTGATGTTTCGCTGGTGGCAGAGTAGTCAGGCGCGGATCGATACCGCTTTGGCAGAGAGGAAAGCTGTTGTCTCCGCTCAGTTTCGCCGCGACTTTCTGTCCCTGCACCACATCTCATACTTCATTCAAAGAAGACCGAAAACTTTAACAAAAAGAAAGTGCAGGTCCTATAAGCAGCGGTACTGGCTTTGTTGCAAAATTTGACTTCTGAAAGATTCTTCTTCTAAAACATGGTAAGTATAATTAATTACAATATATACAAAAATAGTCAAAATGTTGAATTACATGGATATTTTAATTGTTACTGGATAATATTATGACAATTCTATCAGGTATTTGCCACAAAATCAAATCCCTTGCCTATCAACTCCACAGGAAATTTCCTGCTTGAGAATCTGATATTGGATCAGCCAGTCAAAAAAATTCCCCGCGTGTTGCAAAACAGATTTGTATTTCCGCGTTCACAGCAGCCGTCAACCGACTGCTAACTTAAACTAGTTGAAACTAGTCAGCTCCCTCATGTCATATATCTGTCGGATTAACTCTAACACCCTGAACCCCAGTGGTAACTGTTCATAATTAATCATTTGATATGACGTGAATAAATTTGGCACTTTGCCTCAAAGTGTACTTATATGTTGCGTGTGATTCACACAATGAATACCACTTATTATCTTGGACATCATTAATACCCTTATAATAATAATAATAATAATAATATTGGACAATTTTATTCTCTATGACGTACTCACTTATTTTATGTTTTGTTGACCTTGCATCTTGGTATGATCCTTGTAAATAACCAACCTGACGCATATGTTCCTGCATACCAGACGGTCATCTACACAGAGTGACAAAGACCAGGTGTTGCATTGATACAATAATTCTCCTGATGATGGGCACATGGCTGCCCGAAACATGTAGAGAATAGAAATAAACGTACATGGAAAAAAATTATGCGTCAAGTTGGTTCTTTACTAGGATCGTACGCACTTATGTTCTAAATATATCTCATTCCCCGTCTTGTAAAACGGACTTTTCCCTTCAAACTTTCCGCAGAAACCACCTTGCGTTTAAGCACCTGCATTTACTGTTACGTAAGCATGCTATTATATCAGCCAACAGTACTTTGCTAATTATAGAGCACGTCTTATCATTCTTAGTGTCTTATGAGGCGGGAAATATGGTAAATTAAGTGCGTAAATTTACTGGGCGGGAATGTAAATATTATAAACAGGAAGACACAAATTATATTGGACTCCAATAAAGGGTATATTTCGAAAACCAGAGCAGATGTAAATGAATTTAGCCCTAAATTCCTCTCTCTTACCACAACGCAAAAAAGTAATATTTTTTTTTAAATGTGGCAAAATTGTAAATGACAATTCAAATTGGAACTTAATTTGCAAAATTAAAAGGAATATGTATTTTTGGGATATTTTTAACAGTTCAAAACAGAAATGATTGAATACCACAACGCAAAAAAAGTAATAACATAACGGTAGATATTCAATTTTTTAAAAATGTGGCAAAATTGTAAATGACAATTCAAATTGGAACTTCATTTGCAAAATTAAAAGGAATATGTATTTTTGGGATACTTCCAACAGTTCAAAGCAGAAATGATTGAATTCCTCTTTGCTGCCTAAAACCGTCAATATTAAAATACGCTAATCTATCATTCCAAATGCTGTGTACTGCAGGCTTGCCTATGAAGAGCAGTGTTCCATCGTAACAAAAGAGACAGTAAGAGACAGAGAGAGAGAGAGACATACATTGTGCTTGCAAATGTGTTATTGTTATAAGAGTTAGTTACGGAGCGAGGAGAAAGAGGATAAAACAGCATAATGAAGAGTCAAGCAATTTGTACGTGTCACCAAATATCATAATGGTGACCACACCAAGAAGAAGATACTGGAGCTTAAGATGTGGAGGAAATTAGAAATGCATATAAAATGTTAACATAAATCTCGAAATTGAAGAATAATAAAGAAATGCTCATTAAAACGTCAGGTAGTGAGTAAAATCACATCCTCCATTCCGTGCCATGTAATTCAATTATTACAATTCAAACCAACAAATCATACAATTTTTATTAAAATTACAATAATATTACAACACACGAAACTGCTACATATTGCGGGCCCACAATTGTATAAAACATTTTTACACAACTGTGCGTTCAATGGTGGACTCCTGTAAATACAGTAATGAATAACAGAATTTCACGTATGCGCCCAATTTCTTAACCAAATGACCAAATATCAGTTTTCCAAGCAGATATATGCTAGACCGACAGTTACTAAATGTGTGTGTCTTTATGTGTGATTTATTACAGTACGGGTTTGTGAACTACGCTCTGGAACTGCTTGTGGTGAAGACGTTTGGAGAAGAAACCTGGGAGAAAATCAAGTAAGTTCTGCTATCTGATGAATAAAAAATTATACACAGGCTAGATACAGCGAACGGATTCGCTCAGGTATTTTTTTTTCAACGTCACAACTTCCGTTCGGTGTTTATATGTTCCCTAACTGCATTATTACCGATCCCAGTGGCCGCACGGATTAAGGCGTGGGTCTGTGGACGATCGCTTTCTGGGATTGTGGGTTACAATCCCACCGGGAACATGGATGTATGTCTGTTGTGAATATTGTGTGTTGTCAGGTAGAGGTCTCTGCGTCGGGCTGATCACTCGTCCAGAGGAGTCCTACCAAGTGTGGTGCGTCTGAGTGTGATCATGAAATTTCGACAATGAGGCCTTGACCCACTGGGATTGTTGCGCCATTGTAAAAAAGCTGCATTCTTGCTAAAAGAAACTATGTATTGTGAGGAAATGTGCTTATGGGGTGTTATATGTAAAGAATTTGAGGTTAGTAGGCGATTAGATAAAATTACATAAAGAAGAAATTGAAAGTTTTATTTTAGCCTTATTCAAAAAGTCTAATCAGATCACAAGTTTGAGCTGTGTGATGTGCGTAGCACAAATATGTGTAACAAATTCACACATATCTTTTTCGTGGGAACAGAATGGTATAAAACCTAGCGGGATATAAAAATGTTCCCAGGGTAGGGTCTAGCTGCCGACTTTTCGAATACATGACGCAAAATCTCTGGATTTCAAAAGCTGGAGAAAGTATCGATTGTAAGAAGGATAATCAGATTCTCATAAACTAATAGGAGCTTATGAAGTTACTACATTTGTAAGTTTATATCTTTTAACGTAGCAACAATTATATGTTTACAACATGTAACCTCGTTACATTTGTATGTTTACACCTTGTAACGTTGCTACATTTCATGTTTACAGCTTGTAACGTTGCTACATTTTCATGTTTACAGCTTGTAACGTACCTACATTTGTATGTTTACAGCTTGTAACGTACCTACATTTGTAAGTTTACAGCTTTAACGTCGTTACAATTGTATGCTTACAACTTATGACGTCGTTACATTTGTACGTTTACAACTTTTAATGTCGTTACATTTCTATGTTTACAGCTTGTAACGTCGTTACATTTGTATGTTTACAACTTGTAACGTTGTTACATTTGTATGTTTACAACTTGTAATGTAGTTATATTTGTGTGTTTACAGCTTGTAACGTTGCTACATTTGTGTGTTTACAGCTTGTAACGTTGCTATATTTGCATGTTTACAACTTGTAACGTCGCTACATTTGTATGTTTACAGCTTGTATCGTTGTTACATTTCTATGTTTACAGCTTGTAACGTTGCTACATTTGCATGTTTGCAGCTTGTAACGTTGTTACGTTTGTATGTTTACAACTTGTAACGTCGCTACATTTGTATGTTTACAGCTTGTATCGTTGTTACATTTCTATATTTACAGCTTGTAACGTTGCTACATTTGCATGTTTGCAGCTTGTAACGTTGTTACGTTTGTATGTTTACAACTTTAACGTCGCTACATTTTTATGTTTACAGCTTGTAACGTTATTACGTTTGTATGTTTACAACTTGTAACGTCGCTACATTTGTACGTTTACAGCTTGTAACATTGTTACGTTTGTATGTTTCCAACTTGTAATGTCGCTACATGTGTATGTTTACAGCTCGTAACGTCGTTACATTTGTATATTTACAACTCGTAACGTCGTTACATTTGTATGTTTACAACTTGTAATGTCGTTACATTTGTATGTTCACAGCTTGTAACTTTGTTACATTTGTATGTTTACAGCTTGTAACGTCGCTACATTTGTATGTTTGCAGCTTGTATCGTTGTTACATTTCTATGTTTACAGCTTGTGACGTTGTTACATTTGTATGTTTACAGCTTGTAACATTGTTACGTCTCTATGTTTACAACTTGTAACGTCGCTACATTTTTATGTTTACAGCTTGTAACGTTGTTACGTTTGTATGTTTACAACTTGTAACGTCGCTACATTTGTATGTTTACAGCTTGTAACTTACCTATATTTGTATGTTTACATCTTGTAACATACCTACATTCTTATGTTTACAGCTTGTAACGCACCTACATTTGTATGTTTACAGCTTGTAACGTACCTACATTTTACGTTTACATCTTGTAACATACCTACATTCTTATGTTTACAGCTTGTAACGTACCTACATTTGTTTGTTTACATCTTGTAACGTACCTACATCCTTATGTTTACAGCTTGTAACGTACCTACATTTGTATGTTTACAGCTTGTATTGTACCTACATTTGTATGTTTATATCTTGTAACATACCTATACTCTTATGTTTACAGCTTGTAACGTACCTAAATTTGTACGTTTACAGCTTGTAATGTACCAACATTTGTATGTTTACAGCTTGTAACGTACCTACATTTGTATGTTTATAGCTTGTAATGTAGCTACATTTGTATGTTTATATCTTGCAGGAAGAATGCCGATGTTGCCATGGAAGGCCAATTCTTGGTCCGTCAGATTTATGACGACGAGTTAACCTACAATCTCATCCAAGCAGCAGTAGGTGTTTTGCGTAAGTGTGATGTGAATTTTCCGGACACTTCTCCTTCTGAAACCTTAACTCTTCTGGGATGTTACGCCGAGTAGGTTGGTGGCTGGTTAGAGACTTCTCGGGACAACCTGTCGGTCTCCCCTCTAAGGATCAAGTTCAGGACGAATTCTTCCTTGACTACGTGGCCCTTGAAGGTGGAAGAGAGAGGTTATTCCGAACCGTCGGGGGTAACTAACTACAAACCTATGCAGCGTAACATCTGAAAAGAGAGAAGGCCTCAACCATACCACGGCGAAAGTCAGAAATCTCGCACTTCCGTTCCTGTTTCATCTCATTCCTCAAGTCTAAAACATGACCTATGTGGATGTAATTTTTCATCTTTCACATAACTATAAGCCACGTCTGAGCGCAAATGATTTTGTAATATGTCAGAGAAGTAACAAAATATTTAACAATGTAGCACTCCGATTTGTACTTCTGAAAAATTTTGTAACTTTTGTGAGGGTGAAGAATTTTTGAAACCTGGTATATATCTAAAACTGGAGGACCACCCCTTCTGGTTGGGGTGTAAGCGTATTCAATTTATTCGTAGCTACTGTTCTGATCTGGGGCACACGGTGGCGCAGTAGGTTAAGCCACTGCTCTGCAAGCCGGAAGGTCGCCGTTTCAATTCCCTGGGTTCAACCCAGCCTTTAACAAAAATGAATACCGGGAATATTTTCTGTAGGTAAAGGTGGCCAGTTCGTGGGGCTGACATCCTTACCACCTGTATGTGCCAACTGTCGTGGAATCTAAGAGCTTCAGCTTCCTGGAACACTTTGAGCCCGTCCAGACCTACAGAGGGATTGATACAAATTTACCTGTTCTGATCTGGAGATCGTCTTGTATAACCGCACACACAACAGCGACTGGGAAGTAAATTATTCTAAAAGACAGAAGAATTTTTGTACATGATTTAGTGCTTTATCCCTAGAATATCAATAAATTTGACGGCGTTGCAAATTTTATTAATTCTTGTGCGTTATTTCTATACACATTTAGTCATATAATACAAATTTTCTCGCACAGTTATCTCATTGAGTCTTTAATCTTTCTACTCCAATTTTGCTTCTATATTTCACTAGGAGGGAAGGAGACCACTGGGGAGACCTAGGCATAGATGGGTGGATAATATTAGGATGGATCTCCAGGATGTGGGATGTGGGTAAATTGGACTGGACTGGGCTGGCCCAGGATAGAGACAGGTGGCGGACACTTGTGCGTGCGGTAATGAACCTTCGGGTTCCGTGAAATGCGGGGAATTTCTTGACTAGCTGCAAACCAGTTAGCTGCTCAAGAAGGACTCTGCACTATGGAGTAAGTAAGTAAGTAAGTAATTATTCCACTCGAACAGCTTGGATGTCAGCATAACATTTATAAGTCACTGTTACCAACGGCTTCTTAAATGCACACACGATTTTCGCAAAACTTGTCTTTATTTTCAGAAATTCCCGCCAATGCTATTCTGGAACTATTCGGAAAAGCATTTTTCGAATTCTGTCAAGACTCCGGTTATGACAAAATCCTTCAAGTACTTGGGGCAACACCGCGGGACTTCTTACAGGTAAGCGAAACTCATGTATATGTAGGCTACTGCCAGCGATGGAATCTACAGCGGGCAAAACACAAAATTTGTACCTCGTCTACTATTCACTTACAAGCCAAGAAGAAAATATTTTAGCGTTAAAATTCAAAATTCTTACTTGCATCGTTCTTCTACGTAACACAGGAAGGTAACTTTTCTCTCTGATTAATTAGGCCCCACGCCAGAAAATCTTATGAGGGAGGGGGTTGGGCATAGACGCCACATGAATAGATTCAGGCACTTGCCACATTATCGTCGGCAGAAAAACTCCGGTTTTTCCTGAGATAGTACGCTAGTGGGCTACAAAATGATCCTGGAACCAACGATAAAAGGAAGACACTGATACTCAGAGGCTAAATATCACATGTACAGCCTTTCAAGCTGAACTCTGTGGAATAATCATGGCTGTAGACTACATCCCGAGCCAACGGCAGAAAACCTCCTCCTACGCAATCAACGTTGACTCCAAAGCAGCGATACTTGTCATTGCAAACAAGCACACAACACATCCTTTAGCCGTTGTCACCAGATTGAAAACAATTGAACTAAAGATCTCTACTTCGATCACCTTTCGCTGGGTCAAAGGACACGCAGGCCTGAAGGGCAATGAGAGGGCAGATTACTTGGCCAAAACAGCCGCGAGCTACAGTACTACCATCGCTTACGACGCAATTCCAATAAATCGAGGAAAGCAGATACTGGAAGATTATTACATAAAAATTTGAAACGCAACATACATAATCTCCGCAAATGCATCCCAAACTAAACTATTCATACCAACCATCTTCCACAGACTCTCCCTTCCCCTTTGGCCCAAATTCATTCTCACACATTTCTTAACAAATCACGGCAGTTTCCGTTCATACCTCCACAAAACGAAAAAGACGCCCTCGCCAACCTGCAGCTGTCCTGAAAAGGCTGTACAAACGACAAACCATCTTATGACAGTATGCAGCCTATTCTCAAGAGAACGTCCAGCAGTACTTCAAACCCCTGTCCCACCTCTAGTTCTGAATTATCACATAAATACCGTCGGCGTCACATCTCCTTCCGAAACATCTTCCACGCGCTTCAAGAACAATTGAAAGGCAATCAAACTCCGTATCAACTCCGAAACAACTTACTGACTAAATTATTGACTAGAACCTCAAAGGCAAAGGCAAAACATTAGTTTTAATCTGTGCTCAACCTCTGTAAATATCCCGTGGTATACCTATTGGTGAAGCAGGGGTTGTTCCTGTCTCTGCCGATAATGGAGTACCTATTACCCCTCCCATAAATATACGGAGATCACACCACAATGTGATATTTTTGTTACATTCTGAAAGACTCACGCTCCGTCTGTTCACTTCTAAGAAAAACGCCGCTTGGGTAATAATGTAATGTGTTTCTTCTTCTTCATTCTCAGCTCTACAACTCTGTGTGAGTTTTGGCTTGCTCAATTACTCCTCTCCATGGTTTCCCTTCCTGTGCCTTCTGTTTCCAATTATTTACTCCCATCTTCCTCAAATCGTCTCTCACGTCATCATTCCATCTTAATCTTGGCCTTCCTTTCGGTCTTGTTGCGTGTGGTTTCCATTTATAAATGCTTTTAACTACTCTTTCATCAGGCTTTCTTTCAACATGTCCCACCCAACTCAGTCTCTTACTTTTAATGTGCCTTACTATATTTTCATGTTAATCAGGTTTTCCAGCTCCTCGTTTGTTTTTTTTTTTGTCTCCATTCTCCATTTGTTTTCTGCGTTGGGCCGAAAATTCTTCTCAATAACCTCCTTTCGAATACCAATAATTTCTGCTTAATGTTTTCTGTTAATACCCAACATTCGGATCCATATACCACTACTGGTAATGTAATGTGTTTACTTTATTAAATTTACAGAATGAATTCTCGGCTGTCTGCTGTATTGTGTATTGAAATATTCAGTTTACTAGTAATATGTTTCTTATATGCTACTACACGCATTTCATGCGTCAAGTTATGGTTATTAAGTTTCGAATTTTAAATACATGCCCCTATATTTTCAGCAGATGAACTGTTAGCTTATTAAAAAAATACTGTATCGGTCTAAAGTGCTTGTGTTATCCGTGCACTGAGCAGGTCCATCCTTGAGCCGATATCCAAGCCCAGACCTAATACAATGTAATGTAAAGTACTTAAAAACTAGTGCTTAATTAATATTTCTGTCACTCAGTTACTAATTTATCTTATCTTTATGTCCCACAGATACTAATTGTGTATTAAGTACAGGTATTAACATTACAGGAGCTTCAGATTCCTCCCAGTTTTAATATGTATTTGTTGATCAACAAATACAATTCTCATTCTTTAAAACTTATCTCGCCATTATCTCCATAACTGTTCTACTTCGGATATAAGTATTATTAGTTATATCGTTGTAATTTAACCTAAGGAAAGTTGTCCCGAAGTATCGCAGACACCTCTTGAAACACACTGTATAAACTAAGCCCAGGACTTAGGTGATGTTGAGAATAAGTTTAATGGCTTGCGTTAATACAGAACACATTTCTGAACATGATGTGGGGCTCGATGCGTGTCGGAAGAATGCCAAAGTTATGAATGTTCTTATTTTACTTTTATCTACTCGACGTTACGGTAAGACACCTAATATCACGTTTCAGTAACACTTACTATTTCGGATAAACATCACGCTGAAGTAAATCTCATTCCCGCTCTGTATTATGCTCCTGAATACTCCCTTTATTTGCATGACTTCAGAACTTGGACGCACTGCACGATCACCTGGGCACCCTGTATCCAGGGATGCGTGCCCCGTCCTTTCGTTGTACCGAGCGACCTGAAGATGGAGCCCTTATGCTGCATTACTACTCCGACCGTCCTGGTCTCGAGCACATTGTCATCGGTATCGTAAAGGTAAAGTCACATTTTTATCTAAACAAAACAGCACAATCATATGGGGGTGGGGGTAGTAGATAAACCACATTCGTTAACTGCGCGCAAAGATCCAGTATTCCATAAAAACTTTTCTACCAACGAAGATGAGGCTAACACACTGTCACGATACTTCAGTCACCGATCACCAAGTCACGTGGCGTTTTATCCCAGGGGAACGAAGACCTAGTATATTTATTTGCGAGTTATTGAAAGATAATGTCAATTTCTCAGATAATAGTGTTTAAATCTGTGACATTATTGGTAAATAAAGGGCTCAAAATGTAAAAGAAGTGGTAGTAGCCCTGTTTGAGGTACCGTCCATTAAATTACCTCGCGTAACAGAGACAGTCGACAAAAAACCTCAATCAAAACAGTCAATGTCTCGAACCATATTCGAACTCAGCATAACTTCTTCAGTAATTTGACGTTCATAGGGCCATGCATCGTAATATTATTTCTATAATAAAACCAACTAGATGCACCGATGTATCAAATTTATTTCATTTTGGAATGACACTCCACCTGTTTGGGACGGCCTTTCCGTCCATCATCAGGAGTTCAAGACTGTACATACAGCTGTCAAACAGACACTGTTTTCTGCTTGCTAGCAAGCAGAAAGCAGTGTATGTACAGTCTTGAACTCCTGATGATAGACGGAAATACCGTCCGAAACATGTAGAGTATCATTCCAAAATAAAATGAATTTGATACATCGGTGCATCTAGTTGGTTTTAGTACAGAAATTCTTAAGTAATCTCGTTCATTGAGTAAATATATTGAGTAGTTCTCATTTCTTGTTACATTCAAAACTTTCATATATGGAACAAAATAATAACGATATTAGGTAAAATATCATCATGACTCACGACTGTTGGTGCAGACGGTGGCCAGCAAACTGCACGGTACAGAAGTCGAAGTGGAGATCCTGAAGACGAAAGAAGAGTGCGATCACATCCAGTTCCTCATCACCCAGCTATCGGGTCCGGGGAAGGCTTCTCGGCCAGAAGCTGATCAAGTTCAGACTCTTTCTATAGGTAATCTGCAACAGTATTTGATAAAAACACTTGCTGACGTGAGGAATTATATTAACAGCACAGTGCACGGCTATTTAAGGGTCTGCATTTTGTGCGAGTTTCCGTGCAGGGTCCTAACACACACCGACCTGTTCCTGGAAGACTTTCAGCACAGAAACCAAACGTTACCGAGACCAAGATGAGTCTCATCCCAACCAGCAGACCAGACAGCCACCCTTACAGAGTGAAAAATACCACTGTCGCGCAGATACAGTAAGTTCTTCTGATGATGGTCACATAGATGCCTGAAACATGTGGAGAAGTTGAAACAAATATTCTAAGAAGTAGTGTACACCTAGTTGGCTTCATTTGAAAAAAATTCGTCTGTAAATCTGATTGTGGTTGACCGTGCATCGTAATTCGGTATGGATAAGAAACCAACTAGATGTCACTTTTACGTTATTCTTTATTTCTCCTTTACAAGTTGCTCAACATGTTTCGGGCAACCATGTGCCAATCTTCAGGAGCTGACGACTGCGTAGAGTTATCGCCTCGTGTTGGTATTGTGCCGTGGCTGCAGGAAGGCTGTCAGAACCGGTTAGCAGGTAGTGTGTCCTCAATGGACACACTACTTGCTAACCGGTTCTGACAGCCTTCCTGCAGCCAATACCAACACGTGGCGATAACACTACGCAGTCTTCAGCTCCTGAAGATGGGCACATGGTTGCCCGAAACATGTTGAGCAACTTGTAAAGGAGAAATAAAGAATAACGTAAAAGTGACATCTAGTTGGTTTCTTATTCTTCTGTAAGATTAACATCACACTTTCAACCGACATTCTGACGTTTGAAGATTAATTAAGACACGTTAATTGTAAAGAGTAGAAATATGTTTAAAATGACAACGGAGACCAGATATTTTTGTGTGAGAAAATTAGAGAATTTAAGAAACTTGAAGTGCGTGTTGTATTAAGAACCAGAGCATTCACTGTGGTGGTATTCGTTGTGTGTGCAGAGCCAAAAGTGAGTCCATCCACTTTCTGCCGAGTCTTTCCGTTCCATCTGCTGTTTGACCGGGAACTGCGGGTTGTGCAGACTGGTAGCACTGTAGCTAGGGTCATGCCTCGGGTCACCAGGCCAGGCTGCCGCATCACAGACATTCTGGACACGGTACGTTATTGCGTAAACTGTAAATAGTGTTCATGCGTACATAAACACCGTTTAGGGAGTGGCCTCTGTGCGGTTTCTCCGTGACACGCCATGTCCCGGCGGATACAACATGTTTAAGAAACAGAACTGCTGTGTTCAGATACACGACAAAAGGATAAAAGGACCGCTCTGTGTCTGTGTGTGTGTGTGTACACATACGCGTAAACGTACGTTCCTTATTTTCATTGTTAGACCTTGCATGTTGTCGAGTTACTCAATTATTACAACAACTACTGCACATATATAAAATTTA
>Ga0131853_10012981_pt1 | contig 15260 bp, 9 predicted proteins | sample TergutLab28metaG_FD_92764 | JGI IMG/M metagenome (GOLD analysis project Ga0131853, IMG submission 92764) | Labiotermes labralis P1 segment gut microbial communities from Petit-Saut dam, French Guiana - Lab288 P1 (version 2) (version 2) | ecosystem: Host-associated > Arthropoda: Insects >...
TACTCTCCGTTTTCTTCTCTTCAAAATGCAGTTTGTTTCATAATTCTAACATATTTGGTTCCTGTATTATTCACATTTTATATACAGGGTGTGCTAAAATTAAAAAAATAATTCCGGCGCCAAAAGGTTAATGGATACAGGCTTACTGTTTTAACATGTACAATTTTGGATTATAGGCATGTTTCAGGAGCAGTGGTGAATGCCCTAGCAAACATTGCTGCCCATCTTCAGGGTGAAGCTGAAATGAATGACCTTCTTGTGAGGTTGTTGGAATTGTTTGTGCAGCTTGGTTTAGAAGGAAAACGAGCATCTGAAAGAGCTCCAGCAGCACTCAAGGTAAATTTGTATTGATGATGGTGATTTATTGGCGGTACATGAAAGTTGATGTGTGCCTGTACAGTTTGTTATTAGAGTGAACGTACAGTACAGTACCAGTAACTTTATGAACATTCTAAGATCTGTAAGATTACAGACTTCTGGAATGTGACATTGAGTGGGTTGGTAGATAGGTACCGGTTTTTAAGGGACTTTCTGTTTCCATCTTCAGGGTAATTGAACCCACATGGTGTTGTGTTCCAGAAGACTGTAGTATTTATACCACTCCGAGCAGGTCAAATCTGATTTCAAAATATTGTATAGAAGAGAATGCAGGAAGGGCAGGCACTGCAATGACTTGTACATTTCAACCCAGATTGATCTTTTATGCAGTTCTAATATTCATGCATTGATCAGCCCCAGTATCCTGCTGACAGAGAGATCCTCAGAGTCATCTGGTTTCATAAAAAGTTGCTCAGGTGCCTGAATCTTAATGTGACCAAGGCCTTACAGTCACTAAGAAAGTATGAGGCAGTTTCAGGTGCCTGTTTTCATCTGTCACACTTGGGACTTATTACCAGTCCCTGTTTAAATAGACGTCTTCTTCAATGACAGTATCCTTTTAGCAGTCCTGTCATGCATAGCTGTTTTTGCTCAGATTGAGTAATTCTCCAGCTTTTTTAGCAGAGGGTCTTTTAAGGAAGCCCTTTGTGTGCCTTTGTCCATGAAGGGATTGCCAGTGCTCCTCATGTTTCCTGCTTGTCCAGTCCCTGATCACTCCCCTGGCAACCCTTGCAGATATACCCAGGATGGGATGAGGTATTGTAAGTGGATGTGAGGAACTTTGTCTGGCTAATTGATCAGCTGTTTCATTTCTATCAGTACCCATGTGTCCAGGCACTCATACTAGTTCAATCCTGTTATGTTCTGCCAGTTTCACCAGGGATTGGTAGCAGTCTCAGAATAATTTGGAATGTATCTGGAAACTGTCAAGGTCCTTAATGACTGCTTGGCTGTCAGAATGTAGATGTTCCTACCCATGTTGTCCTGTACTGTATTCTCAATTACAGATCCTTTAATACCATATATTTCAGCCTGGAATACTGTGGTGTGGAGCACAAAGTTGGAGCTATGCCTCCCCTTTGAGCTGCACCTATACGCCACAGCACCAGTGCCGTTATTGGTCTTGGTCCATCCGTGTACCAGACCAGACCCCCTGTGCTGTTTAAGTTGAAACTGTTCTGCCTTTCATGCTTGTCAGTGAACTTGACCATGAATGGCTTGTGGTATGCATATCTCGGTATCATCCTGTCAAATCCCCATCTGTAGGGTGGGTTCGTGCTTCATATTCCGAGATTTTTAGGCGTGACTGAAGTTAGTGGATTTAGGTCTCTATTGCTGGTTACACACGAGTGTGTGGATCCCTGCCAGGGCCTCTGCTTAAGGCATTACATGAAGAGGAAGACATCCCAGTAGGACCTCCACTAATGTTATTGGACTTGTCTTCATCACCCTGTTACAGCCAGACAGGCTAATCTCTGTAGCATACTGCACTCCCTCCTGCTGATATATTTGACTCTTGGATGCCAAACCATGGAGCTGTAGGTAAGAATGAGTCTGATCACCGTGGTGTAAATCCAGTGTACCACCCTGGGTTTCCTTTGCGAGATGTGCCCTTATAGGTCCAGAAAGCTCTGTAAGCTATATTCATCACATTTTTCAGAATAAGTCCAAGGTAGTCAGGTGCAGTGTGTATCCAGAGAGGGTTGGTTCTTTTGGGCCCATTAAATCTCCATTCTTGGTAAATGGGACTATCCTTATCTTTTGTGGATTGACAGATGGCTGAGTTCTATCGCACCACTGCTGTACCATTCTCACAGTCTCCTGAAAAGCTCTGAGACGGTGTTGGGAAATTTTCTGCTGATTAGGGTAGTTGTATCATTTGCATACCCCATTGTATAACAGTCATTCTCATTGAGTCCTTTGAATTCTTCCACAACCAGGCTGTACAGCAAAGGTAATAAAATGCTCCCCTGGGAACAGTCCTCAGCCCCAGACCCCTGGAGTTTCTCCTGCAAGTGTGGTTGTGATTATTCTGTCACCCAGCATGTAACTGATCCACCAACAGTTTGTGTCTCCAAGCCCATGCCATTTGGCAGCCTTTGTTATGCAGTCAAATGATGTGCTATCGAAAGCTCCCTCAGTATCCAGGAAAGCTCCCAGTATAACCTCCTTGTTTTCTACCGCTTCATATGTGTGTGATCACATGGTGCATTCTGGTTTCATTGGACTTCCCCAGTTGGTAGGCAAATTGTTATCAATATAGAGGGCGAAGTCCCAAGATCTCATCCCTAATATTCCTGTCCACTAAACTTTCTGTCATTTTCTGCTTGAAAAATTGTAGACTGGTAGGATGACATACCTTAGCCTCGGTATAGTTGGCCTTCTGGGGTTTAGGTATAAATGTCATCTTAACCTGCCTCTAGGCTTTGGGTATATATATCCTCTTGCCTGGCAGGCTCTAAAAATTTGGTATGAATGAGTTGTTGAATATTTGACTGCCTATTGCAAGAGTGCCGTTACAGTTCCATCAGTCCCTGCATATTTAAATGGTTTGAATTTGTTTATTGCCTATTTTATTTTAGGTTGATCAGTGACTACTTTAGACAGTTCCCAGTCCTCCCTTTGATCAGCAAATGCTCTCAGTTTTGGCTGCCCTTGTTTCTGCAGGGTCTCTGTATAGTTCTGTCAAGGTTTCTTTGCCTGTTTGTGTGTATCGACCATCAGGTGGTTTAATAGAACCCACCCTCTAGGCTGGCTGAATGGTCATAATCCTCATTAGTCTGGCCATGTCGGGTGCACGTTCAATCCCCTAGCAGTAGTCCCTCCAAGGGGATCGTTTGGCTTCTCTTATTGCCTTATTATAACTGGTGAGGGCTATTTATAAAAGTCACAGTCACCAGTCCATTTAGCTCTATTAAAAAGCCATCTCATGAAGTCTCTGAGGTGGCTGAACTCTTTATTCCACCAGGAAACTCTTTGTGTTCAGAGAGCCACCTTAGCTAGACAGTTTTGGTGATAGGAGGACAGGATGGACTGCTATACGAAGTTGACAGCCAGCTCAATGTCCTGCACTGAGTGTAGAACTCTTGGTACAACCTGCAGATTTGCTCTTAGGTCTCCTCGATAGGATTCGCAGTTGGTTTTCTTAAGATTGTGATATGTAACCTTGGTACCTTCAGGTCACCCACCTGAAACAGTATGTATCTGTGATCTGATACAGACGTCTCACCAAATACATGCCAGTTAGACTCTAGATTCCCCCTCTTGTTAGTCTTAGCATGATACCTCCCACCTTGGCAGGGGTGGACCATTGTCCCTGTTGGCCATCAATAGATGTTACTTCACTTCATGATGGGAACAACTAGAGATTGGTTTTAGAAGAGGAAACATTGTATCAATTTGTATTGCCAGACTTAAGAAGAATTTTCCTTAGTGATTTTTAATGTGTACAGTAACTCCTGTTTGTGAGGCACATACCCTATGTTTGACTTGTCATTTGAATGTGAACTCACTCATCTGAAATCTTGCAAACAAAATCACTATCCATGAATCATGTAAGCTGAGGAAAGAGGAAGTGAAGGCTAGAAACATGTTTATTTTCCCATTATTGTTCACAGGACGTATTTCTTGTAACATTCTCTTTATATTTTTATCACATGTGTAATAATCTGCTATGTTTTTGCTGATTGTACATCTCTTTTCAGGAAATAGAATTTATGACTTCTGATTGTTTGGGTGTTGGAGAACACAACCTCCAGTTATATGTTCTGCCCACAGATAATAGTGACTTTGGGTAGCTCAGTCGGTGTAGCGACTGACTACAGGCTGGATGGTCCGAGATCGAATTTTGGTGGGGAGGAGATTTTCCGCCCGTCCAGACCGGCCCTGGGGCCCACCCAGCCTCCTGTAAAATGGGTACTGGGTCTTTCCCGGGGGTAAAGTGCAGCCAGGGCATGCCACTGACCACTCACCACCTAGTGCCGCGGTCATGGAAGAATAGAGCTATACCTCTACCCACCCTCTGGGCCACACCGGGCCTGTAACGGGAAACCTTTGCCTTTTACCTTTTTATATATGTGTATACATATAGTTCCTGTTTCTGAAGTCATTCTGTTGGATGTGATTTTTTTCATGTTTTATGGGTTGAAACTGGAATAAGCGTTTGTGTTAATAGGAATTGTAGACTGAATGTGTGTTGCTGTGACACTCTGCTTTGATCTTTTTTTTGGCAACACATTATGATCTATGCAATAAAATTCAGTGGATAATTCAGAGAGGATTAAAATTTATGCTTTTTTTGCTGCTGATATTCTGTTATGAAGGAAAGGGTGATGCTTCTTTAGTTGACAGTGCAAATTTTACTTTTGCAGGCTTCAAGCAGTGCTGGCAACCTTGGAGTTCTTCTTCCTGTAATTGCTGTGTTGATGTGTCGTCTCCCTCCTATTCGAAACCCCAAGCCACGTCTTCACAAACTTTTCCGAGACTTCTGGCTATACTGCATAGTAATGGGATTCACAGCAGCTGACTCAGGTGTTTATATTTTCTGCATATTTTGAGACATGCTTAAGTGAACCGTGGCCTTTGTCCAGAGTTGTCTGTTATGATTAGAAATTTGTACCTTGTGGTGTGGCTATAGAAATGCAAATAGAAGCAACTAGAGGGATTATTTTAATGATTTTATCAGCTTGAGTTTGTGTGTATGCTCTGTTAGGCCACCACCTTCCGGTTTCTGGTGCATTGACAACTAACAGTGACAAAAATGTCTGGCCGCCCCTCCTTGGAAACTGCAGAACAAATTTTTATGGAATTTGATGATGAGAAATTCTACTGAAGCATGTTGAAAGATGCTAATTTTGGTTAAAATTTGACAGCAGCCATTGAAACTCCACTTTACACGAAGCCTCACATGTTGCTGCACTCTTATTAAGTGCAAATTGCCAAATATTTGTCAGAACAGAAGATGCTCTTAACAAAAAAAGTTGTAGAGGAAGGTAAAATACATTCTGTGCCCAGCATATTTTTCCCATATGCCTTTTATCATTTGTGAAATATGTATACAAAACGATGCAAAGGTGCCAGAATTGTTATATTAGTTATACAGGTGGCGCAGAAGTCATTTGACTTGAGAGGCAACATGTTAATTGAGTGTGACATATAATACTTAAATTTATTTACTATTTACAAGGTTCATTGCGTCTTCCTTCACAACTCCCTCATTGTCTGAGTCTTTTGTTTCTGAAGCATAGGCATATAAGAAGATGAAATTGTCAAGTGACTTTTGTGCCATCCTGTACAATTCTTCAAGTTGTTTTCTCGCGTATCCTGTGTTGTAACTTGTTTCATATAGTGAGTTCTGAGTTATGAGACAGGACATTATCACGCAAGTAACATAAGTAGATGTGTGCACACTACCATTTTGCTCAAAATGTTGCAGATTTCATCACAGTTTTAGCCGCTAATGTTGAAAATTGAGATGCGTTAAGATATCTGTCCATATAATTACAACCAGCTGATCCCAGTGGCCACACAATATAGGGTGTGGGTCTGTGGTTGCTTGTGTGCTGGGATTGTGAGTTCAGATCCTGTGGGGCGCATGGATGTTGTGTCTCTTGAGAGTGTTGTGTTGTCAGGTAGAGGTCTCTACATAGGGCTGATCACTTGTCCAGAGGAGTCCTACTGAGTGTGGTGTGTCTCACCGAGGTGATCGTGAAGCCTCAACAATGAGGAGGCCATGGCCCACTAGGGTCTGTTGCATTATGAAAAAACAAAAGCAACCAGTGACATGAAGTTGGGAGTAGGGCCAGGTTCCACATCTGTGGGACCCCTTCCCATATTACTTTACTTACAGAAATGTAATTTACAAATGGGTTTACATAAAATCACTTTTATTAGACATCAAACATACCAGAGGCACATACTGTATTTACCTGAATGCAAGACGACTTTAATCTAAGATGACCCCCCCCCCTCCCCACAGATAAAACATGTCTGCTTAGTGAAAGTGTATTTATCAAAATCTCAGGTGACCCCCGAAAAAATAAAATGTCTGCTAAGAAAAAATATTTTACAATTAATTTCTTATACAGAGCATGTCAGTTTCTATCTGCCTTTACCAATCAGTGTCACTTTCTCCTTCACAGTCAGTGCCCTCATCTTCCTTGCACTCACTCCTAACATTCCCATCCTCTTCACTGCCATTCCACAATTATCATCATCAGTCTCATCCAAAAACTGGATATACAGCACTTCTTAACCCTTTCCACTTACTTCTGGGGAGATGTGCTGCCATGCCGTTATGATCCACATTGACTAAATAATATGTTCATATTTCTTGGTTTATAAACCTACTTGAATTCATGAAGATTAACATTTTACTCTACAGACGGTGTTAGTGGCGTTAAGAATTTTAAATACTCGTGTTCTGAATTTTTTTGTTGTTGTGTATGGTCTGATCAGTCTGAGTGCAGGGCTGTTTTTATGGTTTTTAATTTGTGGAGTGGTCCAGGTTTCATTTTTGAGTCCTGCAGTTGATTTGTAATTTTTTAATAGCCATTTTCTTCTTTCTACCCTTTGACTAGACCTGTGCTGAGATGCATATCTTAAGTTACTGTTTCTGCAGTGCCCAATGACTGTGAATATCTCAGTTTGAGGGGTCCACCAGGTTAGGTGCTTCTTAGTCTGAAAATGGAAACACAACTGCTTTCTGAAGTGTCTTGCTTTTTAAAAGAGAAGATTATGGACATAGTCATGAAAGAGAAGATTGTTTCAGTTACCTTCAGCTGTGCTGTCTTCTCTGGTTCATTGACATGTGATGATTTGGTGGTGCATGCCTTGGTTTTGCTCTGCAGGGTCCAGTTCAGAGCACTCTGGTTTGGCGAGGTCTGGTTCAATGCTTTATATGTGAAATTGAAACAGCCTCACACATTTAAGTGCCAAATATGAGGAAAAGGCCTTAGTTGACATTTGAGTAAATATGGTAATTGTGGATGAATTTTCCCTTTTTTAAAAATGTATTTTACTAGAGTACCAGCAAACAGATTTTCAAGGAGAACTATTTTATATACATTAGAATAACAGTGTAAGGTTTTCCTGCAATTTAAATTCATATTTCTTGATTTAAAGTTTTTCAGTTGTGGGGTTTGCTGCATGTAAGGCATGAGAATTTGATCCCTACACCATTTTGGAACTTCAAATTAGGTTTTCTGTTTACGACTTGGGAGTTTGGGTTGCGTCTATAATCCAGTGTAAGTGAAGTGGTGTCAGGATTTTGAACTATTGCAACAAAGTTCTATCAATTGTCAAGTATGTGTAACTGGTCAACAACCTGTGACAGGAGCCTTTTACACAGAATAATGTTTCTGAGCACTGTTATTGGTTGTTCATGATTCATGGATGTAATCTATCTTATGATTACTTGTCATGCACCATTCTGACAGAAGAATAAACTCATAGAATGTCTTCTGCAGTGAAAACCCAGATTTTAATTTCCTTTGCAGTTTTTTTTTTTAATTTCTTGTTCCATAAAATGAATATAAAACACCAATATAAAGTAAATTGTAGAAAAACATAATTAGGTATAAATTAGAATTGAATATAATGTTTTTGTAACCACAGTAATAATTTTCTGTTTTGATTTTGCCAGAACCCATGTTTAAAAATTTTCTCATTTTTAAAGTGTAAAAAGCTTGTCCTTCAGATGAATTTTAAGTGGTTGTTTCATTGAAAGTATTTAATCTGAAAATAGTTTGAGTTTGTTAATATACCTTTGGGGGGCTCATATAAGATACTGATTTAACAGAATAATTTTATGATGCTGTTTGAACATCATAACAGGGTGTTTTGGAAAAACGTTCAGATCTAAGAGAGGAAATAACAGTGAGGTGATGGATGTTGCATAATGAAGACCTTTATAATTTGTACTTCACACTAAGTATTATTATGGTAATCAAATCAGGGGTGGAGATGTTCCTGGAGAATGTAGCAAGTGCTTTCAAAATTTTGGTCAGAAACTTTAAGGAATGATACAACTTGGAAGGCTCAGGAACGGGTGGGAGCATTATGCAGTGAAATCTGTCTTCAACAGAACCTGGGCATAATGGAAACTTACATTATGTGGAAAAATTTTACAGTCTGGATTGTCTGCGGACCTGATGCTCCATACTTAATGTACCTTTATTAAACGGGACCGTCCTGTGACTGAAAAGTTTTGGTCCCTTTCAGTTCCATTATAGGCAGGTTTCACCATATTTTTTTGGGTTGTAGAGAAATAAGGTGGGAGAATGTGGACTGGATTTGACTGGCTTTGGGTAGGGATATATTATGGGCTGCTAGAGATAGGAATTTATTGAGTAGCTGATTGATTGTTGGGTTGTCAAGAACTGTCTTCCATGATTGTTATGAGAAATGCAACCAACAAGTGCTTATACAGATATGTAGATTTATTGTATTATGATCAGCGTAGTTTCCTAAACCTATTGTGGCCATCTTCAGGGAGATGTTCTTTTAAGGATATATTTTGTATAATATCAAAATAATTTAGGAGACTACACTGTTTATAATGCAATAAATTCACATATCCGTATATGCACTTGTTGATCATATTTCTCAATATGAATCATCAGTGCATGGTCATGAATCATTTAAAACTCTTCCATGATGTTTATCAACGAAATTATGGAGTTTCAACTGAAGAGCATCAAACGGGTGGAAAGAGAATTATTCATATTAAGTGTTGGGGCTTTGAGGGATCTGTTTGTGACTTTGTCTTGGGTGGCAGAGGAAAACCACAGTGTGCGTGTCAGGATATTCAGTAGGCTAACAGAAACTGTGACTGGGTACTGTCTGAGAGCTGTACTTCTGCACCGGCTTTCTTGGTGTAGTGGGAGAGGAAGGCCTGTTAGTTGCAAAAGGAATGGTTATGTAAATGATTTTTGTGCTGAGTTGTTTGTTAACAGTGTTCTGGGACAGCGTATCTGTTCCGTCTTCAAAGTGCAAGATGTTGGTCTTGGACATATTGACCCTAGAAGGGAACAGTGTGCTGTCTTAGAACATTGGTACCCAATCACCAGCTGTTGCTATGCAGCATCTCAGAAGTATGAAGACCTCAACTACGCTGCCACAAAAGCCTAAAATCTCACATTTTTATGCGTCTTTTTGTTAGGTCTGTGGCCAGCTGACTGGTATGATGGAGTCAGAAATATCGCAGTGAAATCTCCATATTTAGTGTCACAGACATCATATCGGTCAGAGATGAGAGAATTACAGTATACATCAGCTGTTAGAAATGAGAGTGTTTCAGTGGTAAGTGTTTCACATTATCTGTTATGCAACAAAACACATATTTTATGTTAATGTAATGGAAAAACTATTCTTGTATAAAACTGTTCTGATTCCTTCAACAGAATGAACTCCAAGAACTGAAGACACAGATCTTGAACCTTCTTGGGCATCCAGCAGATGTTACTGCATTTGTCAACAAGCTGTCATTTGCTCAGTGTACATATTTGCTGTCAGTATACTGGCTTGAGATTTTGCGGTTAGTATCTGGTGATACTGTCGAACATAATTGTAATATTTTGTTAGTAATAAAGCAGTAACTTAGCCCACACAGATATTAATGTTAGTTGGACAAGAACAAACCTAGAAAGATAGTTCTAATGAAACTGCAGGGGGCGGGGGGTGCAGAAATAACAGAAGTGAAAAGTTATAATTCTTCTTCCTTAAAAATGTTAAGTTTTATGTTGTGTTTGCTTCATTGTCATTTATTTTTCTTTCATTCATTCACCATTTCAGGTGGGTTTGTTTGATGTCTTTTGTATGTACTATACAGTATATATTGACAGATTTTGTTTGTATACATTGGCTGTGTTGATGTTGTGTGAATCAGAAATTCATTCAATGTATTGAGTTATTTAAAAATTTGTGGGCAGAGTAGCAGGATTCTGCCATTACTGCCACCATGATCATGATCACTGCTTTTACAACAGTGATTACTGTGATAACCACTGTCAACATGCTAATGCCAGTAACAGTGACAACAGCTAATAATGTTGACTGTAGCTGGCATAACTATAACCATCGCTGCCACCACTATGATGAATACCGCAACTTCTGCTACTACCATGAATGCTGTATCTGCTACTGCCACCACCACTACCACCCCTACAATCACAATGTTTATGACTTATTTATGGTGAGGAAGATGAATACATAGATATGCTGATGCAGTGGTGGTGGTGGTGGCGGCAGTGGCGGTGGCGGCAGCGGCTGTGGTGGCGGTGTCTTAGTACTGGACAACAGTAATGAAGCCATTTATGGGCAAGTGCTACAACAAGCTACAAATAGACAATTTTTTTCATAATACAGTCTTGGGTTTGTCTTACATAGTTACTTTGGCAATGTATAATTGCCATATTGTGGATAATACAATCCCAGGTTTGTTTTTTATAGTTTTTCACCACTGTTAAGAAATTGTCAGTTGACTTGTAATGCATGATGTTTATTATTCTAGTTATTGAGCCACTTGGTAGAAAATGTCATTTTGCTGATAATACAGTTTCAGGATTGCTTCTTTTTGCTACTGATCAACTTCATGGAAATGGTAAATTTACTGGTAGTACAGCCTGATTTTTGTTGGAATGACAGTAACACTGACCAGGTCAAAACTGGCAGTTTACTGATACAAAGATTGCTGGTCGTTTTAACAATATTCTAGGTTTTTGAATGTCTGATTGCGATCATTTTCATTTCACATCGGTGGCAGAATTCATTACTGCAAATGAATGAGTTTACATATTCTTAGGTAGTATAACTGTAACATAGTAACTAATGTATTACCTGTTGTATCACCAGTGTCCAGAATTCAAGTCAACCAAGCTTGCAACCAATACTGGAATACCTAAGTGATTCAGCATTACAGAAGGACAAGGCTGGCATGTGGCAGTGCATCTGTAGGTATGTTCTGCTCTAGCACTAACAGATACATTGTGTTGTTTGTGTGTTATAAGAACACTAAATTGATTTTATTTTCTTTGTAAATGAAACTCTCAAGATCTTTGATACAGAAAAGAATCATACATTTCATTTTTACTACTACATTCACTGTTGAGATGTTCTGAAGAAAATTTGTAAATATGTTTCCTTCTTGTACAAATGCTACTTTGCAGATGTTTGGTGCTAAGTGGTATCTTTTTTTTGGTGTATTTGCAGTGAAATAGTTTCCATAATGTGCCTGACTTTATGTCTGTGTGTGTGTGGTCACATCTGAAGATTGTCATGAAATTTGATAGTTTAGAGGTTTTACTAAAATTTGTTGACACATTCTAATTCTGGTTCAAGCTGGACACAGTAACAGACACTATTTTTATATTATTCATTCTGTGCAATGGGATTGTACTTTTTTTTTTTAAAAGAACCAACCTTTGCACAACCAATACGCATAGAGATACGGTTGAATTCCTGTTAACATGTTACAGTTGTCACCTACCGTCATCAGTGAGTACGCACTTCAGTATATTTAAAACATTATACAATATGATAAAAGCGTGATAGTAATACTCAGTGTATCATATCAGTTTCCATGGCTAAACTTATAGGATTTAGAAATAGCATAATAATTTTTGCATAGTTAAAAGTTTTTATATGCTTGATATGTCGTTGTCACCTTCACCGCTGCTGCCACCGCTGCACAGAACACTACAGTATATAAAGCAGGGACTGGATGCACTGTGGATCAAGATAAACACTAAATGTTTGTATGCTCCTGGTAAAGAAACTGCAACAACATATCAAGCATAGAAGAATTTTAAAAATGCTTACATTATTATGCTGTTTTTTTTAAGTCCTGTGGGTATAGCTGTGGAAATTGATATGATACAATGACTGTAACCATTGTGTTTGTATCATATTGTATTATACTTTACGCTTTAAGTGCCGAAACAGACAAGTCTGTCCATTGTTCTGTGTAGGTACAGAAGCCAAAATGGATATTTTTGTGCAAAATCATTTGTGTAGGTTTTTCGCTTTAAGTATGATATTGGCAGGACACTATGTGAATGTAAATGTTATGTAGATATATTGCAGACTTAAAACTGATCTTTCAGTTGTGCCTAATGCCAAGGGGGTGTATAGGGGCTCAGAGGTAATATACCATACAATGGTTTATTCAACACTGTTGAGAGATACGTATTCAGCTTCATGTTCCATCATCTATTCATTCAGGTACCTCAGGTGCCCATTGAACACAAATCTGGTAGGATGATGACATACATGTGTTAATGCAGAATTTTTCTTCTTTTTGGGAACCAAAACCTGACTCCCGATCTAGTAGCTGTATATTTCATTCACTGCTTGAGTCCATCCCTTTACTCAAAGAACAATTTACAGTATTAATTTTCATGATACAGATCTCCAAATATATACGAACACATTAAAAGCTGTTGTCTTTCTTTACCCCTAGGTATTCTATCAAGCGTGAAACATAGTATGACTGAGAAAGAGCGTACATGAAGCATTGTCAGAAAGATGTTACTTGATACAGAAATTATTAGATACCTTATCAATAAATGTTCTCTGTACATGATAATCTCATTATATAACCTGATGATGTGACTTATTACCTAGAGCTCTGCCTTTGTGTGGTAGTCTTTGAAATATCCTGATATGCACAGTCCAACTTTACACTTTTTGCACATTGTCTGATCGGCTCCTCTTCTTTGTATGGACATGACACACTACATCGTCCATCCTCGTTTCAGTTTTAGTAGGCCAGTGCTGGGGGACTGCTGTCCTCCAGGTGACCAATTCTTTTTGCCAAGGCTGATGGCCTGCCTACAGTTTGTAGTGAACATGGCTGCAGTTCAGCCAGCTCTACCGTATTCCTTACAAATGTCAGTGTGAAGGAAGTTTATAACCACAGGAATTCGGGGGAATGTGGATGTTTAGAAGTGTGAGGTTGAGGAGATGAAACAACAGTTCCTTTGTCTATTTCCACAAACAGTGACTGATGGAGTAGCTGTTCACCATTCTGTCACTTTTGTCAACGTAACCCGTATGTCGATTGTTATCCTCCGTAATGGTCGGCTTCAGGGTGTTTCCACTCTCATCACAAAAGTTACCTTCTTCTGGTGGATCATGAATATTTGTCAGCACGTTCACGACACATTTGTCCTTCCAAACTACTGCTGTCATGTCACCATGTGTCCTGACCCTAATGTAGCCCCATTTCATTTCCAGTGTCTTGCTTCTGCAGTCATGTGGCATTTCGTTATGGTTTGGTGTAACTGTACTGCAGCAGTTTGTATTTGTTGCTTGTCAGATTGTTACATAAGTCAGGAGAAGAAAACTTATGGCCATGCCCCTTTACCCCTTTATCAGTTGTTTCACTGTAGCATGGGTTGCTGTCATGTATGTTGGAGCCCATTTTCTGTCTTTCTCTAATTACACTTCCGTGTCATGTGTAGCCATAATTAAGTAAGTTTGTAAATTTTAATTCTGAAATGTTTGTGTTTTTTTGGGATAGACTGCTTGAATGCAATGTTCCCCTGGAAAGTACAATCACCTCATCAATTGCAAATGTTCAGAAGGACTGTAAAAGTTTGAATATGCAGCATCGAGACTATCAATATCAATATCGATATCAAAACCTTCATTTTCCACCGTCTGTCGTAATTGTCATTATTCTTGATGACTTCTTTGTCATTGTCTGAACATACACGTGAGATGTGCAAGAAATGGTCTTGCAGCATGGTATTTGGGTATAAAGGTGCGAAGAATTGTGCTGCCCTTGTCGAATAGTCCCTGAGTCTGTCACATATGTCATGACCCATTTGTACAATAACTGCTTGAAACAGAAGCATTTTGGAATTCGTTGTATATGGAAGAGGGCTTGGTGTTCCATCGTGTCTGTCCAAATGTTGGTGGTAGTGTCTGTTAGTCTCCAGCACCAGCAGATCAATAACAGATGTAAAACAGAGTGTCAAAATGCTCAGAGGTGACGAATAATTATTTATGTGTTGTGCTTCATTCTGCTTCTATCCTGTATCTCACAGCCTGTAAACTGATGGTCATGTGTTTGGTCAGCCTGAGACCACAGTCTCTACTTCATAATCTGTTTTTGTTGTACTGGCAGTGATGGTTGTTGTTCCTCATCACCATAATCTTCCTTATCATCATAATCTTCATCCTCATATGATTCTGTGTCTTCAATATACTCATCTGAATTGATATCACAATGAGTTTGGATTCGTTGCCTTCATCACAAAGATTTCTCCACTGAGCCATGGTTCGTAGATAAAATGAATTTCACGAGTGATAATTTCACCGCACTGTGTGACAAACACTGAATGACTAGGGTACCGGTAAAAATAGTGAGAAACATTTGTTCCCTTTCACAGGTCAAATTCCTTGTGGTTGTAAACCTCTCTGTCAGCAAACCCTCACACAAACCTTTTCCCGGAGCACTGGAGAAGAATTCTAAGGGTAAAGAGAGTAGAATGTAACATGCTACCAAAACTTCTGTCCTCCCCCCCTCCCCCCCACCTGAAAATGTTTTAAAATAAACATTGATACACACAATATTGCCTGCCTTGCTTTCTACTCTACTGATATATCTTTATTACTCTTAAAGATATTCAAAATTATCCTAACTCTTGCAACACCCATTTAAATCCTCAGAGAAAATTATGTTCTGCTGATACTATAGGGTATTTAAATCCCAGGTGTTTAAAGGTTTAATATATTGGTGTGTGTATCACTGATGATGGGGGGGGGGGGGGGGGGGAACCTACACAATTAAGAGAGAGGTGTAAGAAAATTTATTCTCCAATTTTTTTGTTTTACATTCAGTTATTTTGTTTTTTTTTTGTTGTTTTTTACATTTGTAA
>Ga0131853_10012983_pt1 | contig 15256 bp, 8 predicted proteins | sample TergutLab28metaG_FD_92764 | JGI IMG/M metagenome (GOLD analysis project Ga0131853, IMG submission 92764) | Labiotermes labralis P1 segment gut microbial communities from Petit-Saut dam, French Guiana - Lab288 P1 (version 2) (version 2) | ecosystem: Host-associated > Arthropoda: Insects >...
GTAAAAGCGCACTGCTATTAATGTTTATCTCCCCTCTCCCATTCCCCCCCCCTGATACCCCCCCCCTCTCCCCTCCCCCCCCCCCCCCCCCCCACACACACACTCAATAAATTAAAACTTGGTTTTGTTAATTCTACAAACTGGAGTGAGACTACACTTTGAAGAGTAAGGAGGAGAGACGCTTGCATGTAGAAACAATGTTAGTATGGAGAAGCTGAACGATGTTTGTGGTATATGAAGATTATAGATTGTTTATTTGTGGGTCATTTTACGACCCTTTCACAACTAGGCCTGTGAAACGATGAATGATTGGGTGGTAGTGAGTAAACAGGAAGGTATGTAGAAGCAAGGGGCCCTGACCTAGTTTGAAGTAGCTTCCTGGGCTCTTCTAGAGGAAATGAGGAGGAAGAGGTAAAGGTCACTAAGGGTAGCTGGTATCCCGCCGAGAATCTGAGAGGACATGAGCCAGACACTTCAGCTCTCGAACCAATTGTTCAGTGATGAGTAAATCGGTGGCCTCAGACATGCAGAAGACAGCCCAACAGACCTTTCTTCTTACACTTACCAAATAAGGTGATGTTGGTCGAAACGGGTAGGCTGATGACAAAGTGACAGCCATATTCTTGTAACATGCACAGACTGCTTACTCTGTCGTTTCTATATCTGTATAAGCCATATTACTCTAGGCACTGTACATTTCGCTACGCAGTTTAAATGGTGCCATTATTTTAAATGAGAACATTCCTTTAGTCACCAATAAAAAATTATACTACTAAATTAATTTTGATGAAAATTATAAGAAAACCAAAAGAAAGTAAAAAGGGGACACAACCTTCCGTTTTGTTTAAACTTTTGTACAAGAAACAAAAACTCCGAGTCGATGGAATATTTTAGGTCCAGTTTTAGAATAAGCCCAACCAAACTATTCTGAATTGTTTGCGTTACAATGTATATGTCGTATCTGTTCACCCCAGACGTACAATATCCCAGAATTTCTGACTTCCAATTTGCCCATGGGGAATCGCTTGTTGAGATATTTAAATGAGCGATTATGTGTTATTTTTATGCAAATCTTCAAATAAGATCGCGTTACGTGTAGATTTATTGCTTGCCGTTGTGACTTTTCATTTTCGTATCTTCCTGCCAAGAACCACGCTCACCTAAAGACACACAATTCTCTAAAACAGTACACAAATCATTACATCCCGTGTCATAATTGCTTGTATATCAACCCCTTAAACGCCGATTTAAATCCCATCTACCGTTTGCTGGCATTATTAGGAGCTCACCATATTCTCCACGTTAGCAGGATAAGGGTTGATTTTCCATCCCCCTGTTTCTAAGTCTCCATATATCGCCCCCCCTTATCTGCTTATGAGCAGATAAGGGGGGGGGGGCGATATATGGAGACTTAAAAAAATACTGCTGTATTTCTTTCACTAGTTATTTATTTCTTTTATTTGTAATTTTCGCCATATTTATCTCATTACAAAATTGTCTTCGTTTCGACGTTTTAAACCTAAATTTTACTGCCTACCATAGTTTCAGATCATTGCGCTATATGCCATATAATTCTTTCTCAATCTATAGGGAGCATTATTCTTTTCCATGAACCAAAAGAGACCAAGCATAACATTATTAAGTATAGTTACTTTAGTTGAAAAAGAAACTTGACCTTCAAAACTTCCTCTTCATGAAAACTGCAAAAGTTTTGAAGTTCCATCTTCTTACTTCTTCTAGATCCTATACATCACTGACCTCAATATGTGCCCTGACCTGTCTGTAGGGACTGCTTTGTTCTGTGGATACAGTCTGAAGCCTAGTGCCGGCAGCATGCTACTCTTTGCGCTCGTGGCCATATTTTGTACCAGTCACACATTGCACGTAATGCGCTAAGCTTGGTCATACGTTCTATTTCAATTTTTTATGTTAAATAAAAACTAAGAAACGTGACTTTGTGTACTTTGTCTCAAGTCATTTTGCTACACTTGGTAACGGTGTGTAACGGCCTTCACTTAAATGTCTGTTTCGTCAAATTTCCCATTTATCCACCAACCCTCCAGAGCAGAGATTCTGGAAGTCTCACATCTCTGAACTAATTCAGTTCCTGGTACTAAACTGTATTAAGCCAGGCAAAACACTCGTTTTTTCTGCATATATTTAAGATTCTACGCATCACATCTTAGTGGAAATGCAGGTTATTATCACCACCTAAATCCATGGAGCAGAGTCCTTCTTGAGAAGGTAACAGGTTCTCAGGTAATTAACACATTCCCCGCTTTTTAAAGAACCCGAGGGTTCATTACCTCATTCGAAATAACCCATCACCTGCCCCTATTCTCAGTCAGATCAACACAGTCCATGCCTTCCATCCCAGTTCCTGAAGATCCAGTTTAATATTATCATCCGATCTACGGCTGGGTTTTCCAAGTGGTCTCTTTCCCTCAGGTTTCCCCACCAATGTCCTGTATGCACCTATCCTCTCCCCATACGTGCTACATGCCCCGCCCATCTCATTCTCATTTGATCACCCGAATAACATTTGGTGAGGAGTACAAATCACTAAGCTACACATTATGTATTTTCTCCACTACCCGTTACCTCGACCCTCCTAGGCCCAAATTTCTCCTCAGTACCCTATTCTCAAACACCTTCAGCCTACGTTCCTCCAAGTTTCGGTCGTTATCAGTGCTTCTGGTTTATGTTTCCCAAAATACTTCAGCGAGACTGATGGGCGGTAGATATTGGCCAGGATGTGGATGTAAATTTCTGACGGATTTAACATTTCTAGGTGACCTGGGTCCATGCCGTCTTCCTATCCGATGGTCACCTGGGCTGTTCGCTTGGTCAGAATGACAGGCTGACATGTAACATCGTTCAGTTTCGGCCCGTGAAAACGAGATCATATTAAGCAGACACCTTTCACCGCCGCACTTATTTGATCACGTTTTGGATAGAACAGACGACATCAAGATGTGGAGGGTAACTGCGAATATATTGAATAAAACCACGGGCAGTTGACACGAGGTGGTCCTCCCACTTGGAAAACGGGCAACGGTTAAAAATTCCTCATTTTAAAAAATAAGAACGTGACGATATTTTAAAAAAAGACTTATAATTTACACTGATATTAGACTAAGTGTTGGAAAATGGACAGGAGATCTGGAACTTGGGATGTGTGAAGCGTCTACATGCTAGGGTCACTGAAAATAATTTGGAAAATAATTTACAACCTACAGGTTGGAAGGGGCGATTATATTAAAATGGACCCTAAAGGAATAGGATGGGATTTGCGTTTTTTGGATTCGACTGGCTTATAGTAAGAATAAATGATTGATTATAGCAAGAATAAATGATTGACTCTTGTGAGCATGATATGAAAAATTCCGTTTCATAATATATTGCGAGTCTCTCGGCTGGTTGAGGAATTATTAGTTTCAAAAGAAGGACTCAGCCACAACGAGTTAGTCTGTTAGTACGTTAAAAGTCTTTGGTGCTTGTTACAGTTAAAACAGACAGACATTTTACAGTAGAATTGTAGGGTCAAGGTTACTCTGTAACATGCATTAGTGATATGAAATGTTGTGTACGAATGTGATGTGTTTATAAATTTGGTCAAGCGAAGAGAAAGAAAAATACTTGTATTGGCCTATGCGCTGTCCTTAATGTAGTGAAGCACATTTCAAACACACAGACATATAATTATTTTTAAGTTTTGTAGCTTCAATTAGTTAATTACTATTGACGCTAACACAAAGGCGTACCTAGACTTTATGACATGAAGAATAATATGTTGGAAAAAAATGCCACGCCTAATTTCTTACAAATATGCAATCAATAAGCCTCTTATGATGTCATCAAGGACCCTAAAATTTAAATTGTAATTGTCCTTGACCTTGAGTCCATGTAGGTTCTAATTCTTTCTGGGCAATTACAAATCTCTTGATTTATTTACTCATTGGTACATAATTTGTACTGGTATAAATTTAAATTACGGTATGTGTTATATATTATTATGTTACATATAAAAATATTTCGTGCATAATTTGAAGACAGGCACTATGTTTATAACCTATCACCATACAAAATTTCATGTGACTTTCCAATTGCTTGTTGGCTTAAACCGCCAAAAAAAATTTTAATTAGAAATTAGATTCTCGATGTTATAACATTCACGTTTCTCATTCTGTAAGAAATTGTTGTGAAATTGCCTAATTGTAGGTCTGCTTGGTACACCTACATAATTCCAACATATATATTCTGGTGTTAATGCCTTCCCCCCCCCCCTTTTCTAGTTTCGCACAAATGCTGTTTTTGTGTAATCAGTGGCATAGAATGAAAACTACAAAGTGTTGTGGCCACTGGCATGAAGTTCATAATACGTTTTGTGATTTTTTTCAATTGTTTCTAATTGTATTAGGGTCAAAATATTTCAATGGTTCACGAGGAGAGTATATGTGGCTCTTTTAGGGGGTGTCACTCTGTCGAACACAGGGATTGTGGATTCGAATACTACTCTGGCATGGATGTGGGCCTGTGGTGCCCTGTAATTGTTTCCCCCAATGAATTCCGAATATTATATTAATAAGAAAGAGATAAGCCTATAGAGAAGAGAAGAAATGTATAAATCTTGGTAAATTTCACGATTATGTGGCATCTCTGCTAGATTTTTTTTTTTTTTTAGTTGGTCAGTTTTTGCTGTGTTCTTTTAAAAAGTGGCATATTTTCTTTTACAATTTCCTCTTCCCCATCCTCTTCCTTGGCGCTCAAAACGTGGTCTGTCCTGTCTAGGTTCTGCTGATATCCCACACACGTACTCGTAGTACTTCAGAACTGACTACCCTCACTTTCTGCTTGAATCTCTTTCTACGTGCAGGTTAATATGTCACTCCGCCCTAGACTTTTATTCGGGGAGATTGCCATTCGAAAAATCTGTCACGTGACCGACAATCTTTGTGTCTTGGCGTCATTTCTTCGATGGCTTTGGGAAGTGTCTTAATTTCGTGACGTCTCTCAAATGCCGCAGTCGCCACTGTCGATCTGATTGTGAAGGTTTTGCCTATCTAACACTTCGAAATAATTGTGGCCTATATAGATACACATTTTAAATAAAATTGATGGCCATTATCAAGTTATTAACAAATCACTAGGGAACTATATGATAAATTATGTATTGTTTTCTCCAGTAAAATGGTAAATCAGTCCCGTTATAGGCCTGAAGTGGCCCAGAGGGTTCCAGGAAGTTAAGGTTCCCAGATTTCGTGACAACAGCACAGGAAGGTGGTAGGTTGTCAGCCTTAAGCACCGGCCGCCTTTACGCCCAGGAAATGCTCCTGGTACTCATTTCTGTTAGAGGCTGAGTCGACTCTAGGGCCATAGTGCGATCGGAAGGTTTTTATGTAAAAGAAAAATCTAGTGACACTAGATGGGATCGAACCAGCGACCTATTGTTTTCTCCAGTAACTATGAAATATAACTCTTCCCGAATGACCTTAAATTCTCTGTATGCAGAAAATACCACAGCACAAGAAACTGGCGGATGTTGTTCTTTAAACCTGTAATTATAGGACAGCTGCAATTTACTGGCCTGCTTGAAGCAATCGGCAAATTTCTCGTGTCTCGCTGAAGTGGACCTGTGTCTGTGTCCCGCTTATCGTTTGGCAGAGGCTGGCCATCACGGCTCCAAGGACGTCTACACGATAATCTCCGACTGGTCCACGTTTGGCACCTTCCTTTTTCGGGACGTGACATGTCTTCCATCCTTTACTCAGAAGAGCGCCCCTTCTATAACTTGTCCCCCCTCTCTCCCGCCCCCCATTTTTTTTGTTGTATTTGTAAATAAATGTGTCTGCACGAACAGTGGATGATAAGTTTATATATATTTATTTTCCTTCTTTTCTTAGTTCTATTCACAAATCTGCAGATTCTCATTTCAGTTTGTATGTGTTTTGATGTCATTTTACATAGTTTGTTTCGTTTTGTTTCTTGTTGTTGGAACATCCGCGTAGGATAGGCTTATTGACATGTTTCAGAACGAAAATACGCGCCCAACAGATCGCATACGAACATTCTGTAAAAGGCAACGTAAACAGGTAAATTTCACCCTGTGATTTGCCATGAAAGTTTTGCGGCGGAATAAAGGTATATCTTTATTATTTCTTTAACCTCAGCGCTAGGGATTGGGATGGGTGGTTAATGTCACGGCCCGGCCGTTTTATCCCTGGGAATGACCCGGTACCTATTGTATAAGAGACAGGGGGGGGGTCCCAGGGACTGTTTGGACGGGTGTGAAAAGAATGCCCCCTCCCCCACCGGGATTCGATCCCCGGACCGTTTGGCATGTAGTAAGTCTGTATACCGAGTGCTATCCCGGACCGTTTGGCATGTAGTAAGTCTGTATACCGAGTGCTATCCCGGACCTTTAAGAACATTCTGTACCAGATTTAATACTCTTCGTTCTTGGCCTAATGATTGTACTCATTTTTATGTACCAAAACTTGCACATAATTACAAATTGTCTCTAAACATTAACTCTCCAACAAGTTCCAGCGTTAAATCGCCATTTTTATGGAGATGCCAATACTTCGTGCAAAGAACATGTAATATTAATACACCGAAATTTAATATACACAATTTAAATATATATATATATATATATATATAATAGGAGCTAATTATAATAATATGGATATTACGTATAGTGTGATGTTGCCATAGTCTTGGTTAAAATTCATCGACTGGCAATCTTTACCCTCTATGTAGTCACATATATACAGACATCTAATATCGAAGTTTTCCATCCAGAATTTTGAAGTCCTTTCTAAGTAAGACACTTCAATAGGCGGCGTCCAAGTCTTGATCTTACAAAGCGTGCAGATTGGCTCTGAGGACCACCCAGTCTCCTGTCCAGTGCGGCCCGGAGGCGGCAAAACAGCCGGAGCATAAAGATTAATACCCTTCTCAATTTGATGCAAATATAAACCGGAGACGCAGTTTAAGTATAATGTAATATTGAGGCGCGTTCGTGCGACCATATATTGTATATTCTGATTGGGTATTTTTAACCTTAGGTATCCAGCATGTGACGCGTATGTGCTATATTGTCATCTGTGGCCTGTCCGGCTCTACAATATTTTTGCACGCTGTCTCGTAAACGGCCCGATTGTCGAGAAAGATTATTGAACTTCAATTTTTCGTTTCAATTTTCCCTACAAATTGTGTCAAACGTTTCTCACTGTAAGAAGAACTGAGCAAGATACAGTAAAGAATGTGTATTTGTCTTCATGGGAAGTACTCTTTTTTTTTTTTGTCAGATTTTATTGAAACTTGAGTTCTCTCGACAGATTTTCGAAAAATGCATTTCAAATTTCATGAAAATCCATCCAGTGGGAGCCGAGTTGTTCCATACGGACGGCGAGACAGACAGACATGACAAAGCTAATAGTCGCTTTTCGAAATTTTGCGAATATGACTACAAATAAATGGAGACGTGCATCCACTTAAGAATTCACGGCGCTCAGGAACAACTCTAAGGTGATAATTGAAGGTTGTATGTGACGCCTAATTTCTGTAGCTTAGCCAAGTGATAATTCATGGCTGTAGCTTAGCCACGTGTGTAACCACTGTGCTATATCTGTGGTACAAAGGACCAAGCTTGAAATACTGTTAACGCGAAATTGGAATAAAATTTCTCACGCCTGTTTTTTATGGATAAATCTGGTGTCCACGAGCGAGCATTATCGGGCTTATCTCATCTCTGTGGACCATGGCCAAAAGGAAACTGAGTTAATATTTTTCTTTCCGATGGCTGTCAGTGTCTGATGGACAAAGACAAGCTGAGCGGGTATAACACCTTCAGGATTCTGGGGATGAGGATTAGTCTGCCGTCACGTCAGTGCATCTAAGTCAACACCAGGATCGGGTGACGGACTGACAGGGCCACCCTGGAGACCCGGTGGGAGACCTGCCTGACAGGATGGCCACGGGCAAGGCTCTGTTCACACTGGTGGGTACCAAACATGTGCGAGCAGGAGGCGTTCTGCCGTCCCAGTCAGCTGATGAGTTTCCTTATGTTCTTTGTGCCGAGCAAAACAGTTTCTTGAATATTAATTATTATTATTATTAATATTTGCCGAATATTTAAAAAATACTGAATAACAAAATTCAACAATATTTTCTCAAATACTGGGAATTCAAAACAACATTTCTCAACCAACTTTGGTGCAGAAGTTTTCAAGAATAATAGTATATAATACACTGGCTGTCCCTATTCCTTAATATTGGAGAGAAATTTGGACCCTAAAAAAATTGTTATCAATCAACATGAAACTTTTCAGAAGAACAGCCGTGTACACCCTTTTTGACAACAAAAGGAATGCAGAAATTTTGGAAAATTTGTAAGTAGAACCAGCTGACAAGAAACTAAGAAAATACAAATCAAATTGGCTACAACATGTAACAAGAATGAACAAACAACAACAGGATGCCAAGAATAACGCTGAATTATAGACCAAACAGATGAAGATGACTCGGAAGAACTTTGAAGAGACTATTAAATGAGGCGGAGAAAGATCTATCAAGGTTTAAATCGTGACGGATAATGATGATGATGATGATGATGAGGAACACTTTTTTAATCAAATTTCAATAAATGATTTGGCATTACTGGCATTTCGACACCAAAATGAAAATTACAGGCCTAAGCCACATTCCCACTTGAACTTCATGCAATACATCCAGTGCGCACAATCTACAAGACCAACCAAATAGGCCTAACTAAGTTTTGGTAAAACATACCGAATATTCAGCTTTGCCAAAAGCAAGACCGACTGATGATCAACATTTCACTCAGGCTCACTGACGAGCAGCATGTTTTCGTAACACGCGTATGAACTGAATCACTTCTTAGGACTCAGTTTGTCCAGAATACGACGCAGCGTCACTAGCTTCTCGAGTTCCTTCTTTTGTAAGGAACTTGGTGCCTTCGTATTCAAGGGTCTACCCTTCAGTATGAATGCGCTATCGAGTGAACGGGCTTCATGTCCCAGAAAATTGGAGTCCTCAACCCCCACTTCTAATCTGAACTCATTGTTATGTTTCTCCTTTTGTGTAAACGTATTAGTGGTGTTCAATTATTTTTGGTGCCAACTTCCTTAAACAGAGTCTATCTATGTACTTTCGATGTGTTGTATATGAAGTTATAGTTCTGAAGGGTCTCAGCCAGAATATCTGTAATTTAGAATCTTATCATTCGGTTCAACCCAGAATGTATGTTGATCGTTGATCTGCGTACTAAATTTCGTCCCTAGCTCCAATGATTAATAATTTTAAAATCGAAAGGTAAAGAGAATACTGTTATGTAGCATTACACAAATCCTTTGTCTTAAAACACGTTGCATTTTCTTCCCATCTATAACAATGCAGTACATTTAGGACTGTAAAGCAAGTTGCGTGTCAATCTCACCTGACAAATTCGGACGTCCTCCATGTTGTTATTACTGAGTATAGCAAATTAAAAACTATAGCTTTGTGGTTTCCTCTGTTATCATAGTTTCCATACTGAGTTTCGGAAAAATTTGTAGCTCGATTCATAACTTGAAACCCCCTCCCCCCCCCCCAAAAAAAAAAGAAAAAAAACGTAGATCTAAGCACATCCGTTTCTACCAGAACTTCAGCGAAAGAAAGACATAATTCAAAGAGCGAAACAATATTCTACAGCCTACGTGTATCTGCAACGAAGGAATAATGAACTTGTGCAGCTCGTTCAGATTAGTAACTGGTTACTGCTTGAAAGACCAGGGTTTTGTTCACGTCGTCATGGAAGGTGAAATGTCTCTTATCCACTGGATATTCAAAATTCCCTGGGAAAAACCTCACCGCCTAGCACTGCCGAATCCGAGGAGCTTTGCCTCTATTCCCACTTAGGAAATGATGGTGTATTTCTTTTGTACATTTCGAGACTTCAAGTCTTGGGACAGAACTCTTTAACCCTGAACATGAGAGCAGTAACATCTTTCGAAACGTCGGGGCCATAGCCAGTGACAACAACATAACTTGATATAAGACTTTAATCTTCAGCGTAGGTTTAATTACAGTAACTGAGGATTAGGACGTTAAGAAGGGTAATTTCGTGAAACTGCATGTACGACATTTTGCAATGTCGGAGTACAAATTTCCTTTCTTTCTGCAATGTTTTTGCTCCTATTATACAAAATTTTTCCCTATTTTGTAGGCATGAGCTCTTGAATGGGTCCTTCACGGTCGCGCATGTGTTTGAAATAAGCTTTCTTCACGAGCGTTCTTTCTCGTTTTTATTTATACACAAAATAAAATTTGCGAATCCCTTGAAAATCTATCTACTGCAGTGTAAACTATGAACTAAGTATTTGTGTCACGGCTTTTAAAATAACAAAATTGTCCCCCGTCCTGTTTTGCATTTAGTTCCTTTGTAAAATATTTGTCCTTGCGATCGTACAACTTTCTTCAAGTCGTGTGTAAATTTTAATTGGTTATGTTGCCGACTCAACGTACGGTACGTGACGAAAGATATGACAGATAAAAAGCGTTGTGACAGTCTCGGTTTGTCCCCACACTAACTTTTGAGTCAGTCCATGTACAGTACTTGACGGACCGCAATATTAGTGTCAAAGCGATCGATTCATTCACCATTCGGTATTCCGTGTTAGGAAATCTGCAATAGAAGTATTTACGTTGTTTGTTGCGTGATTCTGACACTTTGCACCCCGGGGTGCTGGTAAGTCCTTAGCCCGACCAGGAAGGACACAAGCTCGGAAACATTTCAGGGACGCGCGCGATTTCAACAACAACGAGACGTGGGCTGTCATCAAGCTCTTTTTTTCCTGCAAAGCAAGGCGCCGAAGGAAATTCGCGCCTTTCTGAAAGACATATTAACTTGTTTCCTTCCTGGTCGGGCTAAGGACTTATCAGCACCCCTGTATGTACACGGATTGTGGTAAAATATGCACATTTTATGGCGACATTTTTGGTTTAAGCCAAAAAAATCATCGTCGTGGCCGCGGTATATCATTTCTTCCTGTTTCTTGATGCTGACTAATGAACCAACTGGACATGTGAAATTTGGCACTTAACATTATCACACCAAACATTACATAATAGGAATAACTTAAAATTATTAACGTGCCAATGACGCAAAATTTATATTACTTTTACAGTTATTATCCCACAAGTTCTGGTAACCTCACTATGATGGCCTAGATACTGAAGGGCCTTTCAGTGCTCTTGTATGATCGAGGCATTCGTATCAAGTATTCAGAACCAGAAAAGGGTATTCGTTTTATTACCACGTCTTATCAGCTAATCAAACTCCTTGCTAGAAACAGATATTTTACACCGAACTGATTGATTATCTCTAGTACTCGAATGTTGGGCCTCTAGCAGAAATGAGTACCAGGAGTATTTCTTGGTGGTAAAGGCGGCAAGTGCGTAAGGCTGACAACCTTACCACCATCCTGTGCCGTTGTCACGAAATCTGGGAACCTTAACTTCCTGGAACCCTCTGGGCTTGTCCAGGCCTGTAATGGGACTGCTTTACCTTTACCTTTACTCGAATGTTGGACGCAGTTGATAAATCTTTTGGCAAGCCTGGATCGTGGGTAGTTTCATCGACCACGCTCCTTCACAGTTCCTCTTCGTCTCCAACACTTGCTTCTATTCAGCGGGTACCGACACTGTCCCCATCTGTGGAGTGACAGGGTACCGATATTCAAAATAAAGAGAACTGACCTGTATACCCCACACGTCTTTTTGACATACACACAATGAATATTGCCTTTCTTTTACCTTAACTTCTCCCTATTATAGAAATATATCGCGTCAATTTCCTAGTACCTTCCCATTCTACCAAGAAAATGTACAATTCAGCTATATGCTGACTATTCATTAATTCACTGAGGAATTTTTTCTTCCATACTTTTACATGACTAAACTCAGCAGCTGTCGGATATTATCACGACAGTTGGCATTATATCAAACAACACTGCATGAGAAAGAGTCTCCCGAGAACTCCAGTGAAGCTATCTACCAAAACGTAGTATTTATCAGACACGCCTACTCTTCAGTCAATGAGCAATTACAAATTCCAGTAACCGAATTAATTTAGGCCATTCGCCATAAAAAATAAGGCTGAGTATACACGAGAGAGTAAACCGTCGTGGGTCCACTTGCGAGTATCTAGCAACGGTGTTTAGATGTGAGAGTAACGCCTGGTGACCTAGCTCGCGGCGAGTGCTCTGAGAGCGGCGGATTGGCGAGAAACCTTAGACTATGAAATTTTCGTTTACACGTGCGAGAGATTTTCTGATAGTTCTGAGAGTAAGAACATGGCGGCCGCCGAATCAGCTGGCGTGAACTGAGGAGGTTCAGCACCGTTCAGTCACTGGCCAGAAAAGGCTGGCCTTCGCGAAACAAAATTGTTTGCTTTCGTATTGTGGCTTTAGTTAGAAGAAATAAGAACAAAATTTTGGGTTAAAGTTGAGGTTGAATATATTGCATATAAGTTATTTAAAAATATATAGGTCATATGAGCGAATAAATATAAGTTCTGTAAACATTTAAATATATACATTACACATGATACACATTACAACAAAATTAACCTGTTGCAATTATGTATTTCCTTGTATTTTATGTAATGACGCTGTTAGTAACCAGGCTATGAATTTGATACGATATACATGTGTAAAGTTGAGCTAGGTTTTCTGTCTTGGATTTTGTCTAAAATAAATTAAGAAAAGAATGGAGGATGGTCGGTGTCCCGAGAGATATTCGAAAGGCGAATCACCCAACTAAAAGTTAGGATCGTTGCTTCTGTAGAAAATTTTCAAGTTTACATACATAATGTTTTGGAAGAGGCTTTGGACCTCTCGTCAGAGAGACTAGGAGGTGAATGAACACATAGTGCACGCAATTTATAAATTACTAGTCTATTTCACACAAGAAAGGTACCTTTAGAGGTCATCAATACAGTGCATGCAGAACAATGTAATAAATTGATTTCAGATTTTGTGGGTTTATCGATAAATTTTAGTAGTGGGTTTTTTTTCGCGATCATTATAATGTATGCACCTGTTGCACCAAACCCCCGCTCATGCTATACATAAACTTATTAATCTCGTCAACACCTTCCCGAGTCGCTTTTCATGCAGCTGCTCCCACACTATTCGTAGTTATACCGATTTTCCTGGTCTATTGGAGATCGCAGCTGAGAAGCAGTATTGCCCTACTTCACAAGTGCTCTCAAGCCGACTGTCCGCGAGTTTCCATGGCCACACGTGAGCGAGCACCTCCCGAGAGTAGCTGAGAGACACTTGCACGAGTTTTACTCTCAAGTGTAACTCCAGTTTAAAAATAAATTCCACAAAGCTCGTTTATTGCAAAAAGAAGTACAAATATTTTACAGCAAATTGCAACTAAGTAAGTCGCCCGTCTGCTGCGATGTTAAGCGTGTAATTATAATGGTTAAAGGATCCATTTTCGATCCGCGCATGCAACTAATATGCGAGACTGAAAGAATGAATGTCAACAAATCATATGAAGACGAAAGCAGGAACCATTGCTCATGGCATCGTGTAGGCTATTACCAAAAACACCTCTTACAGTTGAAATTGTCCAGCATAATTAATATTATTTAAACTCTGTTGTTGAAGGATCGTCATTAAAGAGACGTTCTAAGAGACGATTTTCAATGTGTCGACCTGTTTGTCCTGCCAGTCCAGTGTATTTTTCCTTCTCTCGTATGTCAAGGACTTTACTATTCCCCAGGAATCACTCGAATCGGCTTTTCGGAGAGACTACCTAAGCTGATGAGGGTAGAATATTCAACAACGGAACTGCTTGAGGCAGGATCACGCAAGGGACATTGCGGGATTTGTTGCCTCGGAGACAAAGAAGAGATTTATGAAGTTTTCATTCCACATAAGTGAAAAGTATGTTTATTCCACCTCAAATTCTCTTCAGAACCACCGCATTGTTTCTGTCAGATAAACTGAAGTAGACGTACAGACACTGAGAACAAAATAAAATTTCTCTATTTTAAAATTAACCCTAAGTTAATTTTTCTTTTTCATTCAGTTTCGAATTTATGGTTGGAATTGCAAAATTAGATCAGTAAGCAACTGAAAGCAGTAAAAAAATATAATTTTAAATCATTATAAATGAAAGGGCCTAGCCTTATGCGGAAGAATTGTTTTACCCGTTTTTATTCCTACCATCATCAGCATTTGTATTTTCATTTCGGCTGTACGATCATGAAATGAATAGAAGAGATAAGAACTTACATCGATTAATTCTGTGTCGGTTCATATTTTCTCAGGAATCTATATCCGTGGTACATGGAATCTAAACCTGCTGTAGAATATAAACGTTGCTTTCATTTGTTCTTCTAAATAACTCAATATGGATCTGGCAATTAAATAACTATCTGGTGTTTGTTGTGTCGATTCTGTTGGTTAAAACTTCCAAATTTTATTGAAAGGCCTTGTTACATCCACTTTTCATCAAATCTTAAGTTTCTTTCTTTCTTAGTCTGACCCCTTTCTACCTTTGTAGTTGTAGAGGGTCATTGTTGCACCTCATCACACTGAACGACACACACACACACACACACACACACACCCACACAAAAACATTCTAGGTAAGAATCCTCAGGACAAAGAATCGGCCCGTCGCAGAGACTTCTACCTGGCAACACAGTACAGACATCCATGCCCTCGGCGGGATTCGACCGCACAATCCCAGCAAGCGAGCGGCCAGAAGCTCACACTTTAGACCGCGCGGCTATGGGGTTCGGTTCAAATTTTAACTCGACACATATGTCCCTAATTACAGTGCTATACCACTCCTTTAAATGTTGATGTTTTATTGACCGTGCTGCTCAGTATAATATTAGTAACTGACCAACTTTATGCATAAATTCTTGTTTCATAATAAGTTTATTATATTCCTCTACATGTTTCGAGCACTATTGTGCTCGTCATTAGGTCAAAACTGTATTGTAGAGCATCTGGTATCATCACACTAGGTAGGTGGCCGTCCGGTGCACAGAATCCTCTCCCAACCTGTGCACCGGACGGCCACCTACAGAGTGTGATGGTACCAGATGCTGTATAATACAATTTTGACCTCCTGATGATGAACACAATAGTGCTCGAAACATGTAGAGGCATATAATAAACTTATTATAAAACAAGAATTTGTGCATTAAGTTGGTCAGTTACTA
>Ga0131853_10012984_pt1 | contig 15256 bp, 8 predicted proteins | sample TergutLab28metaG_FD_92764 | JGI IMG/M metagenome (GOLD analysis project Ga0131853, IMG submission 92764) | Labiotermes labralis P1 segment gut microbial communities from Petit-Saut dam, French Guiana - Lab288 P1 (version 2) (version 2) | ecosystem: Host-associated > Arthropoda: Insects >...
AAGGTTTTCTTTCCTGGATGACAAAAACCAAAATAAAAAAATAAAAATTTTAAATTACCAATTTTCCTTTTATTTTTTTTTTATCCCCCATAGTTTTTTAAAAATGCCCTTTTTTTTATTTTATTTTTTTTTTTTTTTTTTTATTTTTTTTTTTTTTTTTTTTTTTTTTTTTTTTTTTTTTTTTGGAGGGGAATTTTTACGTATTTTGGGGTCAGCAATAAAAAAAAATGTTTCATTGCGCACAATGCACTTTGCCACCCCCCGTTATAGGGTAGTGTTCCGTTATGATTTTACAAAAATATTGCTTTGAACAAAGAGATGCAGCTGTGTTGCTTCAAGGTTTTGGCGAGTGGCTTAGAATGTTTGGACATATTTTGGCTTTTAATCCCGTTTAGGTTGGGGCTACGTTTTGTGATGGTGACCTTCGATATTCTTCAGATGAGCACAGTTGCCATTGTACGAATCTGTATCTGTTGGCGTCAGACGGTATATTGAGGTGAATAACGAACCTAAAAATGTAGGTGGTCGTGGGTTTGTTCCCCAGATGGCAGTTATTTGTGTTCTTTTTCAGGACCTAGTACAAAATGTCAACGTCGCAGAAGTAGCTTTCCTTTTTCATATTCATGAGGTGCCAGGTGGGTAATTTGGTACTGAATTTGGTGTCCTGATGGAGGTTTGTTATTTTCGTCACTCTCTTCAGACAAGCGACTAACTACCAACTAACCTGCCAACCAACCAACTAACCAACCAACCAGACATCCAACCAACCAAATAACCAACAAATCAACCAACCAACCAAAGAAGCAACCAAACAACTAACCAACCAACCGACAAACCAACCAATTTTTTGTTGTCCTCACATCTTCAGACAAGCAACTAACTACTAACCAACCAACCTATCAACCAACCAAATAAACAACCGACCAACCAACTAAACAACCGACCAACTAACCAACCAACCGACCAACTAACCAGCCTACCAACCGACTAACCAACCAGCCAACCAATCAACTAAACAACCAACCAACCAACCAAACAAACATCCAACCAACCAACCAACTAGCCAACGAACCAACATTCTGACTAACTACCTAACTAACCGACCTACTAACAAACTAACTACCTGACAAACAAACAAACTACCTCACTCACTCACTCACTCATTGCATTCAGTAGATCCTTCCTTGGAAAGCCAAGCGGCTCACAGCTAGTCAAGAAATTCCCCGCATTTTATGGAACCCGAAGGTCACATCAGCTTACACAAGAGCCCGCCTCCTGTCGCTGTCCTAAGCCAGATCAAGCCCTCCCAAACCATTTCTTTTGCCAGTCTCTTATTATCCTCCCATTTACTCCTAAATCTTCCAAGTGGTCTCGTTAAGTTAGGTTTCCCCAACCAAATCGTGTGTGCAGCTCTTCTCCAAACCCTACGTGCTGTGTGCCCTGCCCATCACATTATACCTTATGTGAAGACCAGAATAATATTTGGTGGTCAGTAGAGATCACGATGCCCGGTATTAGGCCCTTGTACCTTCCGGCTATTGCTTGCAAAATTCATTAATGATTAACCACTTTGTCATTTAGACGCTCTGTGGTCTGAACTGACGGCGCTGTTTTCAACCGAACAACCCAACAACCAAACATAACTAAATAACTAAACAACTAAATAAATAAATAAATAAACAAATAAATAACTTCAAAACATTTGTCATTCTCATCTCATTCTTAACCCGGCATTTAATATTTACGGGTGTTTTTTGAAGACAGATCGGCCCGGACATACAGCTGACAGTTTATCTTTACTGGTGCGGAGTTTGAAAGTGCGCTTGGAAAAGCTTTATTTTTCACCTAGTAAGTAGTGGTGTTAAAGCGGCTGGAACGTGAAACTGGTCACAAATTTTACCTTTGCCAACATTAATGATGTTCGGAATATTTAATTCCAAGTATATTTGCATCTCTTCGGCTGCTTGTATATTGGATCTTCTTCACATTCGACTCCTTCGGGAAAGACGAGTTACTGGTGAGTCCTAGCCAGCTTATAAAGGTCGCTGTGCTGAATGTCTTCTGTGCTCTGACGTCATATGTGGTGTACCCCCTGCTTAATGATACCAGATAGTTCATATGACAGGAGAATGAGGCGGCCCTCTTGCCACGCCATGCAATCTGACCTGGGAAAGGAGCCAGTAGATTAGAAGAAAATCTCGATTTGATGTGATGCTCAACGGTGTGTGGTGTGTTTGTGTGAGTTTGTGCGTGTTTGAGTGTTTGTATGTGTGGTGTGTTTATGTGAGTGTGTGTGAGTGTGCGTGTTTAAGTGTTTGTGTGTATGGTATGTTTGTGTGAGTGTGTGTATGTGTGAATGGTAGGTGTGTGTGTGGTGTGTATCTGTGAGCATGTGTGTGTGTGTGTGTGAGTGTGTGTGTGTGTGTGAGTGTGTGTGTGTGAGTGTGTGTGTGTGTGTGAGTATGTGGTGTTTGTGTGTGTGTGTGTGTGTGTGAGTTTGTGCGTGTTTGAGTGTTTGTATGTGTGGAGTGTTTAAGTGAGTGTGTGTGAGTGTGGGTGTTTAAGTGTTTGTGTGTATGGTATGTTTGTGTGAGTGTGTGTATGTGTGAATGTGACGTGTGTGTGTGTGTGGTGTGTATCTGTGAGCGTGTGTGTGTGTGAGTGTGGTGTGTGTGTGAGTGTGGGGTGGGTGTGGTGTGTGGGTGTGTGGTGTGTTTTTGTAAGTGTGAGTGCGTGTGTGAGCGTGTGTGTGTGAGTGAGTGTGTGTGAGTGAGTGTTTGTGTGTGTATGGTATTGTGTGGTGTGAATGTGTGAGCGTGTGCGTGCGTGCGTGTGGAGTTTGTGTGTGTGGTGTGTGTGAGTGTGTGGTGTGTTTGTGTGAGTGTGTGAGTGAGTGTTTGTGTGTGTGTGTGCATGTTTGTGTGAGCGTGTGTTTGTGCGCGCGCGCGTGTGTTTGTGCGTGAGAGTGTGTGTGTGTGTGTGTGTGTTCGCGTGAGTGTACAAACAAATAAAAAAAGGAACCACTGTTCCTGTGACTCTCAAAATATATCATTTTTAAGAAAACTAAAACCAAAAGAAACATATGATCACTACATAATGGTATGTTGCGCGTGCGATTAGTTGATGCTTGATTTGAAATACTCACTAGAGGGTGTTCTGCTTGTGTGCTTGTACACAACTGTCAAGTACTCAGCGATAAATTAAAATATATATCCGGTTTATATTATTTCTCGAAATGACCACTTACAGTGCTCTGTGTGTGTGTGTGTGTGAGAGTGAGAAAGAGAAATAGAATTGACGATGAAAATTATCATTCCATTAATTTCTGGAATTGCACGATATAATCTGTATCCCGTGTCACGTAAAATTTGCTTTCATTCAGAGCAGAAAATAATTTAGCTGCAAGTAGTGCTTTTTAACAAAGTCGATCAACACAAAGTAATTTGTGAATAATGCGAAAGTCAATTTTATAAAACCACTTTTGATAATTGGATTGAATGCCGAATGGACAGCTCGTCCACGTGTGTACGTGCATAACGCAAAATAAATCACGAGTCTCAATGAACTTTAAATTTAGCACTATTCAAAAGCCTGATATCAACTCACTTTTACTGCAAATCCGTGTTCCTGCGACAGGTGTCAGTTGCCAGTTTTGCATTGTACGTGTTTCCAAGTGGATAATTGTCTCACTGTTCCCACGACCGGTTCCTTTGGCAAATATTTTTACTCTGCTATACTTGCTACATCGTTGGTTATTATTTTTTATTTTCTTTTTATTTTTCCTGTGGCGCTGCGGCCCAACGCGGGCCATGGTCTCCTCATTCTTGAGGTTTCTAGATCACACACAACGACGCACCACAGTCAGTAGGACTCCTCTGGACGAGTGATCAGCTCGTCGCAGAGACCTCTACCTGACAACACACAACACTCACAACAGACAAACATCCATGCCTCCGGTGGGTTTTGAACTCACGATCGCAGCAGGCGAGCGTTCGTAGACCTACGCCTTAGACCGCGCGGCTACTGGGACCGGCATGTTATTATTATTATTATTATTAACAGCAATTAAGTTGTCACTCGGTGGCAGTAGTCCTTACACTAGTGCAGACAAAAAAATGAGAATGAATATACATAAACGAAACGATACAAAAACACAGTACAAACAACACTAAACACAGTAAATGCAAGCACACATATTACCAAAACAGCCACAGTACACACACCCACACATTATGAAACAAATTAAAACAACCACAGTACAAGATACACACCAAATGAAATAGTCACAATACACTCAAGTACCCTCAGTATAAGGTCACTGTAATGTGCATGGTAATTTGTCCCCAAGAACTTCACCGTAACTCCAAGATTTTCACCGTAGTTTTCCCACGACTAGTGTACTTGGCTACTTGAGGTAACAAATGATACTGCCTGCACACACGTAAGCAAACACACCACACATACACACACCACACTATACACACACACCACATACACACACACTCACACACACACCCACCCACACACACACACACACACACACCACATACACACACACACACACACACACACCCACACACACACCCACCCACACACACACACCACATACCCACACACACACCCACACACACACACACACCACATACACACACACACACACACATAGTGTCACTTGTATGTCAAAAATAAACAATTCATGACCACACAAGTCTGGACCGGATGTTAAACACTGATGACGTCTTCGATTTCTGTCCCATGAAACGGCAGTGGGCCGGAAAAACACAAGACGCCTATATTTATACTGGGGCGTGGACAGCGGCTAACAACTGTCCGTGAGTGGCGAACATTTGCCAAATATACCAGTGGTGGGAACGAGGCTGCAACATGTTGCAAGAGAAATACGGCTTCTCCGTCATGTTTTGCATTTAGATACCTGCCACACTGTTTTTACCTGATACACCAACAAAAGCATGAGTTTATGGTCCTAGTAAGTCGCGAGGCAGGTAAGGGTAAAGGTAAAGGTTTTGGAGTAAAATATTAATATGATTTTATTCGGTGAATTAGACCGTGAGGATCCGAGTTGATTGACTGTAGTATTGTCATCGTGTTCAGTGGCGGGGTTTGCTATTTCAGCTTATTGTTATAATTCCTTCATAGTAGTTAAATGTGGTTCATAATTTTTAAGCCGATAAACATGGAGATTATTTTCTCACGGTTAGAGAAGACGTGTCTATCTATCACTCCGGTTTTTTAACAGCTGTCACCGTCTTCCGGAAACCAAACGCCATTCCTCTCTGTTTCTCCATTGATCTAGTACTGAATTTCTTGTTTTCGTGGCTGCTTGTACTCCTTCCATCCACGTTTTTCTTGGACGTCCTCTTTTCCTTCTCTCCCGTCGTAACCAATCCATAATTAATTTCGGTATTCTCTCCTCTGGTATCTTTTTGACGTGGCCATACCATTGGAGTCTTTTCTACTCCATGATATCTATCACCTGGTCCTCCGGGTTGGGGGTTGATGCAGCGGCCCAGTTCCTCACTCATCACTAAAACACAAGAAATTCTAAAAAAAAAACCAAACACTAAGAAGACGTGTAATTTGTTAAATATTTACCAAAAATTTGGAGAGAATGTTTTGCGTTCATCTCAAGAGCAGACTTCGATGTGTAAAAAAGGTCAGAATGTTGTAACGTAACGTCTGTTTATTTCTGCGTTTGTACTTTGTGGCACATCCACTGTCAACAGCTGTAATGGCCGTTGTTTCTACACATCGTTGCAATAGGTCAGTTAAGGTTGTAAATTGCTTGTGCTTAACCTTGAGGTCTGTTATGTTTGCAATGACATTGGATGTCCCAGAGTGAAAGTTTCCGCTACTTTTCCCCTCCAGCCGTAACCTCTACCGCTATTCAATATTAAAACACGGGAAGCCGGTAATAAAAGTTACCCAACATTTGTGACCCCTTAGTGCAAGTGTGCAGTTCGTTGTGTCATTACAAAGTCCAACCTAGGGTTCAAGGACCACCGGCGTCAGCATAAAAAAATATAATATTTACAATAAGTAACGGAATGGAATAATAAAATTGTAATTGTTGTTTTTCGGGACCGAATTTTTGCCGCTTTATCGAATAATATACTACGATAATAGAGGTCTGGCGGTCAAAGGCCTGGGTCTACGGCCGCTCGCTACCGGAGATTGCGGGTTCGAATTCCGCAGTCGACATTCATGTCTATTTTTTTTTTAGTATTGTGTTTTGTCAGGTATGGTTGTCTGTGTCGGACTGATCGCTCGTCCAGAATAGTCCAACCGAGTGTGGTGTGTCTGTGATCCACTACGGGCTGCCACGTCATGGAAGAAGACAAATATTTTAATAATATGGAGCTTTTATCAATATTTACGTATTTACCACAAGCTAATGTTTTTGTTAGAATGGCTTGAATTTCCTTTCGGCGCCTTGCCTTGTAGGGGAAAAAACCTTGATGACAGCTCACGTCTTGTTATTGTTGAAATCGCGGACGTCCCTGACATGCTTCCGAGCTTGTTTCCTTCCTGGTCGGGCTAAGGACTTATCAGCACAACGGTATTTAGGTTGCCAATAAGTCATGCAGAGATGAGATATGTGGGAATTTGAGCACATTCGGTGAAATTAATAATTAATGCGAACTTTTTGTGGAAAACCTCTCGAGGAAAAAATATTTTGTAGTCCCTAAGTGTATGTGAGAGGATAATATTAATACGAAATTTACATTAAGCGTCTTGAGGATAAAATTAAAGGAACATTTGAAAGTTTAGTGTATTTTGAGTTAAGTCATCGGGGAATTATTTTTCAACCTGTCTCCTACCTTAACATAAAAGTTGTTGGTCGGTTTGTCAGCGAAGTTTTTACTTTTCTACCAGATTATGTGTGCTTGACATCCAGAAGGAAGGCAGATCGAAGAAACTAATATGGAAGAGCTACATTATTTGTGCTCTTCGAATATAAGGTAAAGGTAAATGTAAAGTGATCCCGTTACAGGCCCGGTGTTGCCCAGAGGGTGGGTAGAGGTATAGCTCTACTCTTCCATGACCGCGGCACTAGAAGAGGGTGAGTGGTCAGCAGCACGCCCCGGCCGCCCTTTACCCCCAGGAAAGAGCCGGTACCCATATTACAGGATGCTGGGTGTGCCCCAGGGCCGGTCTGGACGGGCGGAAAATCTCGTCCCCACCTGGATTCAATCCCGGACCGTCCAGCCCATAGCTCAGTCGCTATACCTACTGAGCTACCGGGCCCACGCTCTTCAAATATGTCACTGTAATAACCAAAGAAATGAGGCTTTGGTGGGCGAGAAGTGGATAATGTGATTTTGGTCAGAACGTTAGGGAGGGCGAGGTTATTTCGTAAATTCGGGCAAGGATGGTGGTGTTGTAGTCCACTTCTCTATTAGATTTCATAGATTATACAGGAAAACCTTTACCTTTAGCTTTACATTTTGTTGACTCTTTCCGTACCGTTTTCCTTTGTCCTGCCGTACAATACAAAGGCAACGAGTTACAACGTACTGAAACACAAAAACTTTTAAAATTTATCACCAGCAACACCGCCAACAGCAGTGGAATGCCAGAAAAAGACTGTGATGTTTATTATTCTCATGGAGAAATTGATAAAGATTCAAGTGTTTGTGGGGTATGACGCCGTATCAACTGATAGATCGTTAACGACGTTTCGTAGGAGATTTATTCTTCCTTCATCAGAATCGAAGAAGTTCACTCACCTGAATTTATGCTTGCGTTGTTTGTACTCTAAACATGAGAAAGAAGGTTCATCTGAAACCTAACTGTTTTCAAATCCTCATGGCGTCTGATTTCAGAAGCCCTGAATTTTCATATTTTTTAGACGTTAACATTCAGCACTGAGATTACAGCGTGGCAAACGTTCAAAATAATTATGTGAATAATTATTGTTTGTTAACACGATGTAGTGTCTAACCTCAAAAAACAAATGTCAAAATCTTTCAAAATACACCAAAGTCTTGTTTTACGCCCATCTGTTTTACGCCTATTTTGCTTTAACGCCCATTGCGAATTTAAACCATCTCTTAATTTCCTCTCTCTCTCTCATTTTCAATTTAACGCCACTTGGCTAGTGTTTTGCATTTATTTAAGCCCTTTTCCTTCGCATGGGAATATAATTCTTAGTTTACGCCTCTTTATTTACGCCAACTCTTTCAGGAATGTAAAGAGAGCGTGAAAAAAGGACTTGGTTTACATGGTACAATCTTTGGTATATAAATGACCATTCTACCTTTGAACTCAAAGCAATTTCATACAGTTTTATGGCTTATACATTTTTTTCCCCATCTTATTGTCTTCTCCGTTTCGTATCCACATTTAACGGCTGGCTATCCTACATTTCAAATGACGGAGAACGGCAACGGTTAAGAATCGTTGCCCTCGAGGAAAGTTTCAGTTAAAATTTCATCTTTCCCAATTCCATTCCCCCCCTCCTTCGGCCGCGACCCCTTCCGCCAGTCTGTTCTATACTTCCACTTCGGTAATAGCGGACTGACCTCTGAAATAACTCACATAGCTTTAATATTGCGAACGCTCCGCCCTGCGATCTATCCTTGTGGCTGGTCTGACAACTCTCTCTCATAGATTCATCGTCCCTTGCTACCCAGGGACGGAATGGCCACCTGAGCAGCAGAGGTAGACTTTGTTCCAGCACCTTGCGACTATGACTACGCTAATCCTCTGAGAACTTATATTTCTTCTCTACAAAAAATTTGCTCCTTACTTGAGAATCATACTCCCGTTTCGTAGTGTCGAACTTTCCCCCGGTGGTGTAGCTGAGTGGTCCGTACTTCTGAGATATGATTCTGAGTCAATGCTTAATCGAATAGCGACTTTTCGTTCATATTTGCAGGACAGTTCGACGCTCCAAGGAGAGGGAAGTGCGTCGCCTTTACCTGCCCTGATTATAATCAAACGTTGACACATGCACACAGAACTGGATTTTCCTCCTCGGTTTGCGTTATAAAGACCACTAGTTTATTGCTGTCTAAAGAAATGAACGTTCTTTTGTCTGATAAAATAAGAACTAACATAAATACAGTACTGCCGTAAAGCTAGAAGGTCGCGGGTTCGATTCCCGATGAAATCATTGGGATTTTTTATTGATTTAATCTTTGCGATGTAATTATGAATCTGGAGTAGATTTAGCCTCTAACGGAACTGAGTACCAGTGGTCTCTGGGGGCTATCTTACCCACCTTCACGTGCAGACTGTATAGAAAACGTGGGAGCCCAAACGTCTTGCAGCCGTAAGAGTCTGTAATGGGAGTTCTTTTGGTAAAGGTAAAGTGATCCCGTTACAGGCCCGATGTGGCCCAGAGGGTGGGTAGAGGTATAGCTCTACTCTTCCATGACCACGGCGCTAGAAGAGGGTGAGTGGTCAGCAACACGCCCCGGCTGCACTTTACCCCTGGGAAAGACCCGTTACCCATTTTACAGGAGGCTGGGTGGGCCCCAGGGCTGGTCTGGACGGGCGGAAAATCTCGTCCCCACCAAGATTTATTTTTTTTGCCACAATAAGCATCTTTATTTCCGCAGAAATTTCAGACTATTACAAATGTATTTGAACTTAACATTCCTGAACAATAAATTACCATTTTTAACTCTGAATGCAGTGAATATTATTAACAAGAGCAAAGATAACCATCGTTTCTGAGATCTCATTGTCCACAAATGTATGTATGTTAGTGAAAATAGACAGGATAGTCTCACTGGAACACCAGAAAACTTGGACCCTGACAGGTCGTGCCTCTGGCCCGCTGTCGAACTGACATTATGCACTCCACAGTCTATATTACAGTCCAACCACTCATAGTATTCACTAATAAAGTGAGGCAAGGATGCCAGCACTCAGAAGTGTCATTGTTCATAGCTAGAGCCACCTAATGACTACAGTACTTATTCGATCCCGGACCGTCCAGCCCGTAGCCAGTCGCTATACCGACTGAGCTACTGGGTCCACAATGGGAGTTCTTTTGCATAAATAAAATATGTAACCAAATTTAAAGTTTCTTAGCTTTAGAGCAGTAGGGGAAATAATTATCATTGTGCTTTGAAAGGATTTCGAAACTAATATATATTTCGGAGAGGCATTTCTATTTGTGGCGGACCGCGGTAGCTCAGTGGTTAAGACGCTGTGCTACAAATCGCAAGGTCGCTGGTTCGATCCCAGCTGGTGACACTGGAATTTTTCATTGACATAAAATCCCTCCGATCGCACTATGTCCCTGGTGTCGAGTAAGCCTCTAACAGAAATGAGTACCAGTAGCATTTCCTGGGGGTAAAGGGGGCCGGTGCGTAAGGCTGACAAACTTACCATCATTCTGTGCCGTTGTCATGAAATCTGGGTACCTTAACTTCCTGGAACCCTCTGGGCCACTCCAGGCCTGTAACGGGACTGATTTTTTTTATTTCTATTTGTGCAGTGTTTACATAATACACATATTTCTGTCAGTAATTGCTGTCCGACAACTTCTGCTGTGGCAGTTGAGAATATACGATGATCAGAGAACTTTCTAGCAAGCCCAACAGAAGGTTAAATCGTATATTTCAGGACGCGAGTTCGTTTAAGGCCCGCGATTTTCTTGCTAACGAAATTGAAATGTCTTCAGTCTTCAATACAGTGCCAGAAAATCATTACTTCTTCTAAGCAATTGCCGGGGTAATGCCTTGAAATAATGTCTCAATTGAGGTCGTTTGAATCAGAAGATCTTTTAGTGTGGTTTGTTGGTTTTAGTGGCTCTGTGGAGGAACACATTGCATCCGGCTTGAGTTTTGAGGATTTTATAGCTTGAATCTTACTATAATCGACTATTGTTTCCTTCCAAAAGCTTCCCAAGTTATTATTTACAAAGCGCCTTTCATGGGAATTTGAAATATCTCTATTTTTTTTTTTTAATTTTGCTGACCGTGCTTCTCAGTATAGTCTCAGTAATTAACAAACTTAATGCACAAATTCTTGTTTTATAATAAGTTCATTATATGCCTCTATATGTTTCGAGCACTATGTGCTCATCATCAGGAGGTCAAAATTGTATTATACAGCATCTGGTACCATCACACCTGTAAGTGGCCGTCCGGTGCACAGGTTGAGGGAGGACTACTGTCAACCGGACAGCCGCCTACAGGTGTGACGATACCAGATGCTGTATAATACAATTTGACCTCCTGATGATGAGCACAACAGTGCTCGAAACATGTAGAGGCATATAATAAACTCATTATAAAACAAGACTTTGTGCATTAAGTTGGTTAATGACTAAGAAGATCGCTAAGTAGTCTTAGAAGGTTGCCAGTCCTTTAAGTGGTTATTTACTTCAAATGATTGGCTATCAGAATTGAATCCTTGCAAGTATATTACGTCTTATTAATCACAGAATATTCCTCTCGAAATTTATTCCATGAAATTTCGTGGACATTAACATTTTAGTTGGAAATTTTTATGCTCTTTCTCTTCCAACTGGGAGAAAGATCTTAACATATCCTGCTGGTGGAGGTGGAAGATTCACCCGAAACTTCCATACTTATCTACCTGACCACACACTCTCTTACCCCATTATAGCATAATTCTCACTGTCTACCACAATGAAAACGTCAGACCTCACACACAATATGCACACTCTACCCTACGTTACGTTATCAGTTGAACAGTGTCGTTGAGCATCGGAAGAATGATTTGAAGGTAACAGGAAATATTCTAGGACAATATCATGAAATACGTCATGCAGATATGCACTCTTTTTCTGTCCCATCCTTCGGAATAACTCTTTCTGTCGACGCTAGATGACTCTACCAAGAAGCACAGGAGCCAGTTCGAAGCTGACACCTGTCCCCCACCGTCCTATATTCCTCATCTCTAACCTCACTTTGGTCATGCTGACTCACCAATCAGCAATAATATTTTCAAATTTCGTGAGGGCTTCTTTTTTTTTTGTCTCCCTTCAATCTGTAACTCCCTCTTGCTCCACCCACCTATTTCGCGTATGAAAGACTTTTCTGGATAAATGTAAGCTCTATTTGTAATAGGTTACACTTCAGATTACCCCACCCTCTCCGTTAAATTACCCTTCCCCCCTTCGTCAAATTACCCAACTCTTCAATATAGGACATGAGAAATGTTATAGATGGTTATGACATTGTTATCAGAGGTGAGGGTTCGAAATTCGATTCCTGCCCCAGGCATATTTGTGTATCACTTCTCGTGTTGCGTTATCAGTACGTCGTTAGTCCTCAGATAGCGCATGTGAATCGAGTGTCGCTTGTCAATCATACTCGGACTTCATTGGTTGGATTCGAGGCTAAAAGGAAAATTGACACTTGCTCAGAGATTTTAATAACTTGTGAGTGACGTAATATAAATTGAGGGATTAGGAGGGTGGGAAGTCACAAGGTAATCAGTCGTGTTAAACTAGCTGTCGAACATTGCTTAAAAACCGGTATTTTGCCCACCCTCCAGGCTAGAGCTGGTCACATATTCTTCACCGTGTTACTATAGCAATGACCACACTAGCGATCAAGGTCACGGCACTGTGCGGTCGCCAACAGATGAAGCTTGATACAGGCAGTAAGTTTCCCTAACCGTGAGCGCACCTATAGTGGTAATCGGGCCATATGTTGCTGCACAACCAATTCTTCTAAATGGTATAGGCCTGTGAAGTGAACACACAATGTGGGAAGATCGCACCTGTCATTTTGCCAAACTTTAATTTATTTTACGGGTTTCCAGGACGTCGTCAGTAACTCAGACTCTAGCAGAAGGGGCCCCAACGTGGCTCGTCTACGTCGCTGGTTGCTTCTACTGCCCAGTTTGCATAAAAACAAGTAATATTTTAGATTGCTTACACGCATAAGAGGGATCCGGGATAGCGCAGTTGGTGTAACGACTGGCTACGGGTTGGACCGTCCGGGGATCGAATCCCGGTGGGAGGAAAAAGATTTTCCGCACCCGACCAGACCGGCTCTGAGGCCCACCCAGCCTCCTATACAATGGATACCGGGTCTTTCCCGGGGGTAAAGCGGCCGGGGCGTGGCGTTGACCACCCTATCTACCGCTCAGGTTAAAGAAAGAGTAAAGCTATACCTCTACTCCCGTCTGGGCCTTCGTGGCCTGTTCTTGGGTGAACTTTATATTTTTTTACGCGCGTAAGAGGCTGACCTTGAAGGTGTTATAAAAGATTTTATACAGAAAGGTGACTCATGACTAAATCTAATCTACTGTATTTGGATCAAGACTGCGCATAAGGGAACGGCATTTTGCTGTATTAATGCATGACTGTTCCCTAAGTTGTCTTTTAAATCGTGGTATCCGAAGCTCTTCTAGTTGACCACTCCTGGCCTGTAGTGTCGATGATAGAACTATTGGTGAGTAATGAAGTACACGGTGTTTCAAAGATGTGGTATCATCCAAAACGTGATAGCAGACTTTTTTTATCGGCATTTCGCTGGGCTAACTGGGGGAAAACGCGTGAAATTTCAGGAAGAACAGTCTCCATCCCATATATTACATGAACCAACCACGCCACTGACACAATACAACGTCTCTGCCACTACATCAGGCTGCTCTTCAAAATTTCATATATCATTACACTGTGCGCGTGTAATTTGCAAAATTTTTGGGATGTTTGGAAGAGAACGCCGAGGAAAATGTACCGTACTGCACGTAAAGTAGAAAGAATTTGAATTAAATTGGACTTAGGAAGATGGGTTGGTTGGGACTGTAGCACTCAGAGGAAAGACAAAGAACACAAGCAAATTTCCGGTTAGAAACATTTAAGGGAATAGGGCAATGGAGGCTAAGATGTAAGTGGGCGAATAATATTAAAAAGGATATCAATGAAAAATTGGTCTTGTGGAAATAAATTAGATTAATTGGCGGGAGAAAGTGAACATGCTAATATATTTTTGGTTTTGAAAATGAGCAGAATTTTTTTGTCGATCTGAATAATTGTCAGCTCTTCAAGGAGTATATTGCTAATGAAGGCAGACCGTATTTCATAACGAAGAATAGAAGAAGACATTAATAAAGAACTCGTTTGGGTTGTGTTGATTAGGTTGATAATACAAAAGTTTGTGTGTAAGGGACATTTGAATATGATAATTAACAAATAATAATTCTTGCGTATCGTTGTTAAGGCATAAGACAAATTAATAGAACTCCATAATGAATATGATTTATAGGACATATACCAAATGGAATACAAATTAAACCACATAAATATGACTTGTGTTTTACATAATAACAAGTTTAATTGGCGATTATAGATTGATTGGAATTAATAATGGAGAGGAGTTGCTTCTTTGTTTCAAGAGTTTAGCAACTCGTAACCATATGCAAACTACCTGGACTGTAGCCCTCGTGTTTCTTCTTATTCTTCTTCTCCTTTATCTTCCTGTTTATTGCAGTACTGTTAAAGGCCGTTGTTTGGGTGTTATAAAATTGGCGAAAGAGCGTTGTTAAATAAAAAAGTGAAGACAAAAAATATTTTTATTGTTCCAACGCGCTTGAAAGCAGAGAAACGCACACACAGCCCGAAGAGTTGCTTTACAGAATACGGGCGTTATTCGATAGGACAATGAGAACATTGGATTCGCGTATGTTGGCAGTACTGTTCATTTTGTATCTTATTTTTCTATGCTTTAGTGAATGACAGGCTTATGTAAAGGTAATTTCCCACACATGCCATGAAGGTATATGTGGGATTGGAGGTATAAATCCACATATTCTCATCCTTGGCACTAGTCGGGAGGCGAGTGGCTAACTTCACGCTCAGACCTATTTATTCCTGCGGGGAAAGAAACCGCTTTGCGAATTAAATAGGCGGAAGCTGGTCTCTTATTTCCGTCCGGACAGCTTACTAGAAGATAGGTTGAAATGGGTCACGAGATTTGCCGTGTAGAACGTTCGGAAATAGGTTAAAATGGGTAACCAGCGTTGCCTTGTAGAACGTTCGGAAATAGGTTAAAATGGGTAACCAGAGTTCCCTTGTAGAACGTTCAGAAATAGGTTAAAATGGGTAACCAGAGTTGCCTTGTAGAACGTTCAGAAATAGGTTAAAATGGGTAACCAGAGTTGCCTTGTAGAACGTTCGGAAATAGGTTAAAATGGGTAACCAGAGTTGCCTTGTAGAACGTTCAGAAATAGGTTAAAATGGGTAACCAGAGTTGCCTTGTAGAACGTTCAGAAATAGGTTAAAATGGGTAACCAGAGTTGC
>Ga0131853_10012985_pt1 | contig 15255 bp, 10 predicted proteins | sample TergutLab28metaG_FD_92764 | JGI IMG/M metagenome (GOLD analysis project Ga0131853, IMG submission 92764) | Labiotermes labralis P1 segment gut microbial communities from Petit-Saut dam, French Guiana - Lab288 P1 (version 2) (version 2) | ecosystem: Host-associated > Arthropoda: Insects >...
CCTTCCAATGTAACGGAAGTGGAACGCCGTGCAGTTGAAGAAGCCGCAAAAGCTGCCGGGGCAAGCCAGGTTTTTGTTATAGAAGAGCCCATTGCCGCGGCTATTGGCGCAGGCATAGATATAGACCGCGCTTGCGGCAGTATGATTGTTGACATTGGCGGCGGAACAACCGACGTTGCTGTAATCTCCCTTGGCGGCACGGTTGAAAGTGCATCTATCAAAACAGCGGGCGACCATTTTGACGAAGCGATTATCCGCTATATGCGTAAAAAACATAGCATCTTAATTGGCGAACGCTCTGCCGAGGATTTGAAAAAAAACATAGGCACAGCTTTCCCACGCGCATCCAGCGTCACAATGGATGTACGCGGCCGCAACCTTGTTACCGGCCTGCCTAAGACAATTACCGTCACATCCGAAGAAATGGAAGAAGCCTTGCTAGAGTCTGTAACCAATATAGTCGAGGCCGTTCACATGGTCTTAGAACGCACCCCGCCAGAGCTTGCAAGCGACATTTATGACCGCGGCATTGTTATGACAGGCGGCGGAAGCCTGCTTCACGGCCTTAACAAGCTTATAACAAAGCGCACGGGCATTAACACAATCGTTGCCGAAGATGCCGTATCCTGCGTGGCTATAGGTACGGGGCAATATATCGAATATGTATCCATGGGCAAGGTAAATTCAAGCTCGTATAAATCTTCGAGGTAACCCCTTATGGCATTCCCATTAACGCATTTGTGCGTAGCAAAACGAATAATTGACACGCTTGATATTCCATCCCCGGAACTTTTTTTGCTGGGCTCAATTGCGCCAGATGCGGTTCACTACCGTACAGAGTTTATGGGGGCGACACAGTCCGGCATTGGCCCTGCGAAAAAAATCACCCACCTATGTCCGGTGAGTGATGAAAAATGGGGGCAAGTCACTGATAATGATGGCTGGGTGGAATGTGTAAAACAATTTTTGCACCACCACCCTAATGACCCTTTTACACAGGGCTATGCAGTGCATGTACTGACGGATATTTACAATAATATCAGCCTTTGGCGCGCGTTTATTACAAAGTTTCCGGAAGAAGCCGCCAAAGGCTATGCCAGCGATTATTATAGGGATATGCAAAATATCGACTTTCAAATTTACAACGAATTTGTAAAAGAACGCGACATTCAAAGGTTGCTGCAAGAGGCCGCACCACAGGAAATGCCCGGCTTAATCACGGCCGACGAACTGGGAAGATTACAGCATAACTTATTGCATGTGCAATACGCAAACGCACCGGAAAACGTGGATACAAGCAATTGCTTTTATGTGACCTACCAGCAAACGCTGGATTGTATAGATGCTACAGCAGCGTTTTGCATGAAACAGCCCATTTTTCCGCAAAGTCTATGACTTGCTCGAAGGAGGGGCTTTTTGCGTTGCGTACATAAAAGCCGGATGTGCATACCCCAAGCATCAGAGATTCCAGCGGCTCCAGCCCCAAAGCCTGCCCCAAACAGAAGCCCGCGTTAAAATTATCGCCGGCACCTGTGGTTAACTTTGGCTTTTCGCAATACGGGCCGTCTGTATAGTAGTATTCGCCATTCATCGCACAACATGCGCTGCGCACGGGGTGTACAACCAGGCAGTAAATGCCCAGCTTTTTATATGTTTCCATCACTACTGTTTGAAGTTTATCCGGGTCGGAATCATTTAACTGTACGCCAAGCACATCTGCAATGGTGTATACTTCCTTTTCGTTTAACCCAAGAATTGTGCGGAATTTGCCCTCAAATTTGCCAATCAGCTCCATTGCATGACGGATATCATCTTTGGTGCGCTTTTCCGGGTCGGCAAGGTCGAAGAATGCAAACGGCTTTTCGGCTCTGTCGGACAGTAGCGGGAATACCTCGCTTATCATGCCTTCCCAAATGTCGCTCATATGCGGGATCATAGTCCAGTTTTCCATACCAAAAAGATGGCATTTGTCAACCATTTTGGCAATACCTTCCGCACCGCCTAGGTTCTCTTTGCATACATCCCAGGTAAGCTCGTTAAGCACAGTGATTTTGCCCATCATTATTTTGCCGTCTTCAAACTCGCAAGCATCGGTATGCCCTGCGTCACATAGGCTGTACACGGCCTCTGCCTTTGCTGCCATATCTTCGAACACAGGATGAATAGCGGGCTTACCCAACGCGCCTACATATGTCAGCGATACGCCATATTCCAATAATGCGTTGGACAAAATTGGCCCGTTGCCGCCAAGTTTGGTTTGCACCGGCACTTTTTCTATGTTGGTGCTAAGCCCTGCAGCACCGTTTATACGTTTGCCAAACTCGTCAATCGTGCGTATGCGGGTATAATTTTCAAAGTCCTGCCGCTTGTCAACCAGATGAATTATTTCGTCCACAAAGCCGTCGAGCCCAATAATCATGTTTAAAGCAAAGCCCTTTTTTGATTTCAACTGTCCTGGCAATACTTGTACATTTTGCATTTTATATGCTCCCTTCTTAGAATTCGCCAAAACCGGGAACGGGACGTCCCTCGTAAATTTCCATAAATTCTTCCCCAGTAAGGGTTTCTTTAGCAAACAAAAACTCTGCAATTTCGCGCATTTTTTCGCGTTTATCTTCCAAAAGCGCAACTGCCTTTTGGTAACATTCGTCCAAAATTTTGCGTACTTCCTCATCCAAATCGGCGCCGGTTCTATCGGATACATTCATGACAGAACGCCCGTCCAGGTAGCGGTTTTGCAGGCTTTCAAGACCCATCATGCCAAATTTTTCGCTCATACCGTACATGCTTACCATAGAGCGCGCCATTTGGGTAGCCTTTTCTATATCGTTGGATGCGCCGGTTGTTTGCGTGTTAAATTCCACATGTTCTGCTGCGCGGCCTGCCAAAATTACTACTATCTCAGACAAAAGTTCGTCCTTTGTTTGAATAAACCGCTCCTCTTCCGGGGCAGCAAGCACATAACCCAGCGTGCCTTTAGTACGTGGTATTATCGTAATTTTTTCTACCGGTTTTTTGTCCTTTTGCACTGCGCGCGCAAGGGCGTGGCCAACCTCGTGGAAGGCAACAATGCGCTTTTCCTTTTCGGTCATGATGCGGTCCTTTTTTTCCTTACCCGCGATTACAACTTCCACAGCTTCCAGCAGGTCTTCCTGCTCTACTTGGGAGCGTTTCATGCGCACGGCGTTTAGCGCGGCTTCGTTTATCATATTACCCAAATCCGCCCCAGAGCCGCCCGGGGTTATTTTCGCTATACGGCTAAGGTCCACGTTGGGGCTCATTTTTACTTTTTTTGCATGTACTTTCAAAATATCTTCGCGGCCTTTAAGGTCGGGCAGTTCGACGTTAATACGGCGGTCAAAACGCCCGGGACGTAATAGCGCTTTGTCAAGCGTTTCGGGGCGGTTTGTTGCGCCCAAAATTATCACGCCTTTGGAAGAATCGAAGCCATCCATTTCTGCCAGCAGTTGGTTTAAGGTTTGTTCACGCTCGTCATTGGAATTCATTTGGTTATCGCGGCTTTTGCCTATCGCATCAATTTCGTCGATAAAAATAATACATGGGGAATGCAACGCCGCCTGCTTAAACAGGTCACGCACACGGGATGCCCCCACGCCAACAAACATTTCCACAAAATCTGACCCGGACAGCGAAAAGAACACCACGTTGGCTTCGCCCGCGACGGCCTTTGCCAACAATGTTTTACCCGTACCCGGCGGGCCAACAAGCAATGCGCCCTTGGGCTGCACCGCGCCTATTGCCGTGTATTTGTCGGGGTTATGCAAGAAGTCCACAATTTCCATCATGCTTTCCTTTGCTTCTTCCTGGCCGGCAAAGTCCAGGAATGTTACGCCCGTTTTCTTTTCCATATAAATCTTAGCGTTACTTTGCCCAAAGGACATAAAGCCGCCTTTACCGCCGCCCATCATACCCCCCATGGCGCGCCGCAGTAAAAAGAATACCCCAACAATCAACAGTATCGGAAAAATAAAATTAATAAATATGACTGCCAGCATATTGGTTGTGATAATTGGTGCGGCAAACTCTATCCCATGCTGGTTTAACCTGGGTAATAACTCTACGTCAGGCATACGCCCCGTATAAACGGTCCGGCTTCGACGCTCGCGCTCCAGTTGCTGGTTTGCCGACTGGATAACAAGACGCGCCATTATACTGTCTTGTTGGTTAGCTTCTTCTACAGCCGCCTCTGCTGCTGCGGCCCGCGCTATTGCTTCTTCCCCTTGCGGCAAAAGTATAACGATAAGCCTATCTGCCCTAACCTCTACCCGCTCTACAAGGTCACCCTCCAGATACGCTATAAACTCGTGGTAGTCAATTTCACGCGTGTTATCACGCCTGTTCTCATCAAAAAAAGATGATACAAAAATAAAAATTAATACGCCTATTATCAGCATTACAAACCCGCTTGGGTACTTACTGGGCGGCGGTAGTGGCGGTTTTTTGTCTCTGTTATCGTTCAATATTTCACCCTATCTTTCTCAATCTTAGAAAATACCATATAAAGTATACTTAAAATATGCAGACATTGCAACGAAAATGGAATTTTTACCACACAGTTGTAAAGTCGCCGTGTTCCGATTATATTATATATAATGCGAACCAAGCGTAGGAGGCTTACCATGGTAAAAACTTCAACAAGTCCTGAAGAACTCATTAAAGCTCTGGAAGAAGCGCAATATGAACCCATCACACGAATTGAACTTGCCCCGGGGATATATCGTTTCCCCAAACCGCTGGTTTTACGCGGGTTAAGGGGTCTTACGATTTCTTCAGACAAGGCCGTGTTCGTAGGCTCTATACCGCTGAATTTAAGCAACATATCCCCGGGGCTGGATTTGGACGCACTGTACTTAAACGGCAAAAAACTGACAATGACCTGTTACCCCAATGTTGCTGGGGAATACGCAAACGAGACCGCGCTTCGCTCAAGGTCAATACATTGGAGTAACCCGGAAGGAGCCTACCTTCTGGCCCTTCATGAGCACCGCTGGGGAGGTAATTCCTATCGTATCACAGGCAAAGATTCGCTTCATCCAACCGGGTTGGCCTTCGAATGGATTGGGGATAATAACCGTGGGAATAAATATGCGCCGGATACTTTGCGGGTAGAAAATATATATGAGGAGCTTAATGCCCCCGGTCAGTGGTACTACAACAAGAATACTGGGGAGCTGTTTATTAGAGACAGTATAAACCGGGACGACCTACTTGAAGGCGTAGTAAACCACCGGCTTATCGAGTTAGTGGATTGCACCGACATAACCCTTGAGGGCATCGCGTTTAAACATACTGCGCGAAGCTTGTTTCGAGAGCAATACGCGCCTTTGCTGCGCGGCGATTGGGCCGCAGCACATGTGGGTTGCGTGACTATCCACAGTTGCAACAGTATCCGTATCAATGATTGTTCTTTTGATAATCTAGGCGGTAACGCCGTTTTTATTCACAGGGAAAATAGCAGCATCAATATAACCGGATGCACATTTGACGATATCGGGGCAAGTTGTATACAAGTTGTAGGAACGCCCGAAGCCGTATGGGAGCCATCGTTTTGGGAGAGGGACAACATCCCCAATGGCGGAACAGTACACAAAACGACCGTAGAATTCCCGGAATGTAAGGGCACACGCACCAACGGCTATCCGCGAAATATCTTAATCCAAAATTGCCATATGCGAAACATGGGAACGGTAGAGAAGCAATCCGCGGGGGTAAACCTATCCATTTGCGCAAATGTGCGGATATTAAACAATACAATCCACAAAAGCCCGCGTGCTTGTATCAATATAAATGACGGCTGCTTTGGCGGGCACGAAATTGCATGGAATGATATTTTCGATGCCCAAAGGGAAACAAAAGACCATGGCCCGTTTAACTCCTGGGGACGTGACCGTTTTTGGTCTATGCAAGAATACAATACACGGGGCGCACATGGCGCACAAAAACGTCCATTCGCTTTAATAGACTGTGTGGAAACAACAACCATACACCATAACCGCTTCCACCATGCCGCGGATGCCGCGCACACATGGGGAATAGATTTAGATGACGGCTCTAGCAATTACAAAATATACGAAAACCTGTGCTGGGGTATGGGTGTTAAATTAAGGGAAGGATTCGACCGCCATGTTTACCGCAACTTAATTATATGCGGGCAAATGAACATACATTGCACATATGCCAATGCACAGGATTCTATATACGAAAACGTGATTTATCATAACTCGCCCTGGGCCTTTGCCGGACAGGGCAGCGATGTAGCCATGCGATTACGTGATGGCGAATACCATATACGCGGGAATATATACCCCGCAACCGCTGTGCTGCCCGCGTTTTTTGCAGAAGAAGGCTTCGATACCGACCATGTGCGTATAGCAGAATACCACAACAGCTTGCCCGCATGGGCACAAAAACTAATAGCTGCCGATTATGGCAGCCCCAATTGCAAAGAAAAGCCGCCGCTTTATAATGTCAGTTTAGCAGAAACAGACAGTTTGCAAGAATTTGCCTGGCAGGGGGCCACCATTACCGGTATCGACGATAATGTGCGCTCGGCAACATCATGTTCGTTCAAGGACGGTGCGTACATCAAAGATGCGCCAGAACATAGCGCGGCGTATAAAATGGGGTTGCGTACCCATGACATTTTACTGGAAGTTGGGGGCAAGGTTGTTATTTCGGCCAAGCTTTTAAGCACGGTAAATATAGGGGAAAATGGCGGGTTTAAAGTGTTTAGGGATGGTACACAGGTTAGGGTGTGTTCCCGCTAACGAATACACCCTAGTGTATAATTTTGATGGCGGGCATATTCAAAAATGACCGCCGTTTTCGTTGTGCTCTAGGAAATTGCTCTGTCGGTCGACTTACCTTTTATGCAGTTCAGACAACCAGTTGTATATACGAATTGCCATATTCCCCGCGGGGTATTATATTATTGACGAAGGGACGGGTGGCAATGCTTCTAATTGGAATATGCGACGGCGACACATCCGTCCGTACTAAGCTTGCAGAGTACATTAGACGGTACAAAGAAGAAACAGGGCTAACAATCCAAGTATTGGCCTACGACAATGGCGATAAACTTTTGCACCATTACCCATTTGAAATGGATCTGATATTTTTAGAAATACCCTTCACAAAAATGACGGGCATAGAAATAGCCCAGCGCATTCGTGCAGTTGACCCGCATGTGAGCATTGTCTTTCTTACTACAATTTTAAACCATGTACTGGAAGCATACGAAGTACGTGCCAATAACTACTTAATAAAACCCCTAAAATATACCCGCTTCCTTAAAGAGGTGGAGGCCGCACGTGCACGGCGTGGGCAAAACCGCTTTTTTATAGAGGTTAACGATAGCGGAATCTACAAAATTTACACAAAATCCATCTGTTATATCGAAACCATGGGGCGCAATACATGTATCCAGACAGAAGCCGATTCTGTAATAAGCTACAAGCGCATGAAAGCCCACCAGGAGATACTGTTTGAGCCGTATTTTGCACGCGTACACACCGGATTTATTGTGAATTTGCTTTTTTTCGAGCGGCTGGAGGGTAATGATATTCTGCTGACTACAGGAAAGCGTATTCCCGTAAGCCGTCACAGGCGCAAGGACATTGTAGGCAAAATAATAACTTTGTTTGGAGGCAGCCAATGAAAGATTTTAGACAAAACCTGATATCCATAGGATGGGCGGTAAAGCTTGCGTTAAAAATTAACCCCGGCATTTTTGTATTTTGGGGATTGCTTGCTACTGTTTTGGCGATACTTCCCGCAATCGCGCTCTCGTTTAACCGCCAAGCTGTCTCTATTATCTCAAGCTTTTTGTCTACAGGGTACGGTGAATTCAGCGACGTAGTGCCCTCCATTGTCATATTGGGCGGGATACTTATTGTCGTGGGCGTTTCCAGGCGCATTACAGGCAATTTCCTGTACTTCATTATGTTTGACGCGTATTATCACGGTCTGCAAGAGTATTTCATGGATATTATACGGCATATCGAAATTAAAACGATGATGAAAAAAGAATACCGTGACGATTATCATTTTGCAGCTCAAAGATGCGGTTCTTTGGCAGATTTTATGAGCAGCGGCACGGTGTTTTTATCAAAATTGGTAGGGGTTGTGTCGCTGCTTGTGGTGGCGGCAACTGTTTCCTCGGTTATTTTTGCGGTAGCAGCAATCTATGTTGCAGTGCTAATGATATTTAATACAATTATGGCCGAAAAGCTGCGCTGGGATGGCAATTTACGCAAAGTAGGCCGCCTATCAAACCACTATCAAAACTCTGCAATGAGCCCCGGTGTGGCAAAAGAAATGAGAGTATATGGCTTAGCAGACGAATTTGTTGATAAATGGGACAAAGCATATGACAAAGTGGAAGCATTTGACAAACGGTTTCATCGTTTACTCGTTACTTCATCATTTATAACCGGCATTGGTTTTTATGCATTTATGGTAGGGATGCTCACATACAGCATTTTTCAGGTGGCTAATGGCAGTATGACGGTGGATGTTTTTCTGATGCTATACGTCATGGGGGAAAATATTAGCAGCTTGATACGAGAATTGACCAATGGCTTTAGGGAAATGTACCGTGGCTTGCATATCTTAGCCATTCAGCGGCGCTTTATCAACAGCGCCCCCAAAGTAGAAAAAGACTGGCAGGAAGGCTTTGAACCAGCCGACACCGAAATTGTATTCGCCGCGCGTGATCTTTACTTTTCTTATGATGATGAACGAGAAGTATTGCATAATTTGAACTTCTCCATAAAAAAGGGCGAGACAATTGCCTTAGTTGGATCCAACGGGAGCGGCAAAACCACCCTGGTTAAGCTTTTGGTCGGGCTGTTTGCCCCTACGAAAGGGGAATTGAAATTTTACGGTAAAGATTACGACCCTAAAACCCGTGGCGCAGTCATTAAGCGTGTGGGCATGTTTTTCCAAAATTTCTTTATCTTCCATGCCAGTTTACGGGAAAACGTTGGGTTTGGCGACTTGAAAAACCTTGCCGACGAGGACAAAATCCACCTCGCTATAGAAAAAGGCGGGGCAGAAAATATCATAAAAAAATCCCCGGCCGGGCTGGAGCAATGGCTGATGCGAAACATAAAAAAAGACGGCACAATGCTTTCCGGCGGCGAGCAACAGCGAGTCGCCGTATCGCGCGCGCATATGAGCGACAAAGAAGTGTTAATTTTTGACGAACCTGCCGCCGCACTTGACCCCATTGCGGAAATGAAGCAATTCCACGCCATACGCGAAAAAATCGCAGGGCGCACCGCAATTCTAATAAGCCACCGCGTGGGTTTTGCCCGCTTGGCAGACAGGATAATTGTGCTGGACAACGGGCACTTGGCAGAAGACGGCACACATGAAGCGTTAATATCCAGCGGTGGCATTTACGCCAATTTTTATAACGAACAAGCACAATGGTACAAGGAGGAAAGTCATGACTAGGTTCCAAACCCTCCTGCGGGCACTAAAAATAAGTATGCAAATCAGAGGCCCGTTTTCTATATTTATAAGTTTGCTGGGCTTCCCTGCAGCGCTTTTGCCGGTGATAATCGCTAATCGTTTACGGCTACTTACCGACGAGCTGCAAATTCTAATGGTAGGTAACGGGGCCGTTAACGTTGCGATTACCATATTCGGCGGCCTTGTAGGGTTGTACGTCGCTCAAGTTATAATTACCAGCTTGCAAGTGTACATGTCTGGCGGGTATGGAGCAGACGAAATAAAAGCCATGCGCTATATCCATCACACCATTCTCAAGCATAAATGTAATGTCAGTTACAAATATATCGAAAATTATGACGACTTCCAGAAGCGCATCGCCTTTGCCAACGACTACGCAGGACGAATTATGGCTAGGTCTATCGCGAGTATATTAACGCTCCTACAGTTGCTTGTGGCATTTATTGCTGCATCTATCGCGCTGTGGGATGTTAGCCCGCTTATCGTCGCAGTGCTGTATATTACAAGCTTTCCTGCGGCTATTTTGGCGTATCTTCAACAAGATGAAACTTTCCGCGGAAGAGCAAAATGGAATGATGAGGGCAGACTTGCCTTTCATTATTACCATATTGTTGCCCCCACAAGCCAGTTTGACGGGTTGCAAGAAGTACGTCACTTCGCACTGTTTGACTATCTTAGAGCGCGTTGGCGTGCTATGGCCGACGAATATTTAAGCATAAAAAATCAGGTAACTGCCAAACATGTGAAATACAACATTATCGCCGACTTTTTTAGTAGCAGCGTGTATTTAGGCATTTTGTTACTTGCCGCCTGGCAAATATATCAAAACCCTGTGGTTGGGCTGGGGGCGTTTACACTGGTGTTTGTGCTTAGTGGTCAATTGCAAACAGTGGCCGGTAAGCTGTTGGTGGGCGTCGCCGTTTTGGCGCAAAGCATCCCATATATGCAAGAGTTTTTTTATCTGGAAACGCTAGAGCGGGAGAATACAGATAACAACACAGCCGTCACAAGCGGCGGCATATTCTTTAAAAATGTAGCATTTGCATACCCAAACACAGACACAAATGTACTAAAGGATATTTCCGTTTCCATAAAAAACGGTGAAAAAATAGCCATCGTTGGAGAAAATGGCAGCGGAAAATCTACATTTATTAGCCTGTTATGTGGTATGTTTGAACCAAAAGGCGGCGAAATAAAAATAGGCGGTACAACGCCCATTGCCGCCAGGAGTGCTGTTTCCGTAGTATTTCAAGATTTTGCCCACTATGAGGCTACTTTGCGTGAAAACATAACGGTATCGGATACATCCCGTAGTGCTACAGATGCAGAAATTATGGAATTGTTGCGCAAAATAAATGTAAGTGACGTTGTAGAAGAACAGCCAAACGGCCTGGACGAACTGGTCGGCTCATTCTCCGAAAACGCCAATAATCTCTCTGGCGGCCAATGGCAAAAAATCTCCCTTGCCCGTGCGGCCTACCGGCAAAACGCAAAAGTCATGATATTGGACGAACCGACATCTGCCCTAGACCCGCTTGCCGAAGCAGAGTTGTATCGAAATTTTGCCAATTTAACCGGAGATAAAACAACTATTCTCATCTCACACCGCTTGGGTATAACCGCCGTAGTAGACCGTATTCTTGTGTTCAAGGATGGGCAAATCGTAGAGGATGGTTCGCACAAAGATTTAATGACCCAAAACGGACATTATGCAGAAATGTACCGCGCACAGGCAAAATGGTATGAATAGATATAGGAGGCAACCAATGATATTTGTACAATCTTTCAGTGAACACTTGGCACGATACCCCCAAATCGCCGCCGCTTTTGAAGAACATAAAGCAATGATAAAGGAGTATTACGAAAAACACCCTAACGATACCATTAACGCCGACCAATCATATAAGAACGACATTTCAAATTTTATGCACGGCGCGTTTCGCTGTGTGGAAGAACCAAAGATTTTAACATCGTGGGGGAAACTACGCCTTCGCATTGCCAATATAGACGATTACGATTTCATAAATAAAGCAGAGCGTGACGAAGATACGACAAGCTGGGTTGGAAACTGGCCTTTAGGCTTGCGGATACAACAATTTGGGGATAATAATTTTTTTCAAACCATCGTCGAAACTAACGAAGGCCATTCTGTAGGCTTTATAGATTTCCGCGATATGATGCACGATACGCAAGTGGAATTAAAGCGCATCGTAATTGCAGAAAAGGGCAAAGGATACGGCAAGGAAGCAATGTATCTTTCGCAAAAATTCGCATTTGAATTTCTTGGCCGCAACAGGCTTTACCTTGGTACAAAACAAACGAATGTCCGTGCGCAGCATGTTTACCATTCTACAGGGTTTACGCTTATAAACCCGGAAAATATAGCCCGGTTTCATATTTTTAAACAGGATTGGGTATGTTCTCACTAACGAATACACACCTTTGCGGCTGATATTTTCGCACGCATGAATAAGTTTCCGAAAAAGCCTATTGACAACAGAGTTAGTCAATGCTAACATAAGTTAGTCGACACTAACTTTGTAAGCAAAAGGAGAAAACAAATGAACATTATTGTATTAAGCTTTTTTGCCGGGGTCATAGGTATGGGGCTTGGCGGGATAATAACCGCCTTATTCGGAAGCCGGACAGAAAAAATGATAAGTATCTTTTTATCCCTTGCCGGTGGGGTTATGATTAGTATTGTACTTTTTGAACTAATACCCGAAGCTGTCGAATATTCTAATGCCTGGGTTGCGGTTATCGGTCTGGTGCTGGGCGCCCTCATGGTCTTAGTCTTAAACGATGTCGTAGATAGGATATCCAAGACGAAAGAAGCCAAATTACACGAAACATATACCGAATTTTTTCACATACCAGGAGGAAATAAAAAAAGCCTAATCCGTTCGGGAATGATAATGGTTTTCGCAATTGCGCTGCACAATATTCCCGAAGGCCTAGCAATGGGCGCGGCCGGTTATCACGATGCTGCCCTTGGCCTCACACTTGCTATTATGATTGGGCTGCACAACATTCCCGAAGGGATGGCTATTTCCGCCCCTCTTGTTTCCGGCGGCTTTTCCAAAATAAAAACGTTGGCAATCGTCATGTTAACAGGGGCAACAACGGTTATAGGCGCAGTGGCGGGTGTATTTATAGGGGGGATTTCCGACCTTACCCTTGCCCTTTCCTTCTCTATGGCCGGTGGTGCCATGTTGTACGTCGTGTTTGGCGAAATTTTACCGCAGTCCATAGTCACTACAAAAGACAGAGTCCCAACAATTTTTGCGCTTGTTGGAATTATTCTTGGGTTATTGTTTACGCAAATATAGGCTATAGTCGTTTAAATGTAAAACGGTCCGTTATTGCGCAGCAATTTTTGTGCAATACAAGGAAACAGTGACGCAGCGCACCAGGCGGTGCGCAAGGAGCGGTTGACGAAGTAGTGTGCATACATTGCAAGCAAGAATGGATTGTTTTGCGTTTAAACGACTATAAAAGTGAGCAGGGGTTGAAATAAAGCGAGCAATCTCCTTAGTGGGAGCACGCCCTAATTATGATAAAATATGGTGTAAATATGCATTTAATTATGATAGAATCTGCGCGAAATATTATCATAATTTCGCACAAATTGCGCCATCATTACAAACATAGACCATTTACTATATTGTTTCACGTTTTCAACAACCAGCTATATCCTCGGTTAGGATAGCGGCTTTGTCATGGTCTATGCGGTAAATAGGACGAATAACCCCAACGCCATGTTCGTGGCACAAAGCATAACTATCAAATAAATTCGCTTTTCTGCTTGATTTGTGATAAATCGTTTCAAGTAATTTTAACTCGTACTTATCGGACGAAACGATAATGGGCGTGCGTCAATGTTGAGACAATCACGCGATATCCAACCTCCTCATTGAATAAAATAATTGACAAACCCATTATACTATATTACAATATAGTACATCACGATATAGCAAACGGGGTGTTTGAATGTTTATTGGCAGACAACGTGAAATGAGTGAGCTTGACCGCCTTTACAAATCAGGTAAATTCCAGTGTGTTGTTATGTATGGGCGCAGGCGTGTGGGAAAGACGGCTATAATTTCTGAGTTCATCAAAGATAAGGAAGCTACTATATACTTTACAGGCCAAGAAACCAACGCTAAAGATAACCTTGAAGGTCTTAGCCGCAGTATTTTCACAATTTCAAGTGACTTTTCGTCCTCCGCACCAGTTTTTACTGGTTATAAAGATGCACTTGAAGCAGTGTTTGAGATGGCGCAAAATAAGCGTATTATACTTGCTATTGACGAGTATCCTTACTTGGCGCAAAGCTACCGGGGCATATCTTCACTATTGCAAACCTATATAGATAAATACAAGGAAACATCAAAACTGTTCATTATATTATGTGGTTCGTCTCTGTCTTTTATGGAAAACCAAGTGTTGGGGTATAAAAGCCCATTGTATGGCAGAAGGACTGCACAGTTTAGAATTTTACCCTTTGACTTTACACAGACAAAAGAATATTTTGCAGGGAATAGTTTCAGCCACGAAGATATTGCGCTATTATATGGCGTTACCGGAGGCATACCGCTATATCTTTCGCTGATGGATAAAAACTTAACCGCAGAGACGAATATAAAGCAAAACTTCCTTTCGCCCAGTGGATATCTATTCGAAGAACCCGGCAATTTGATAAAGCAAGAGTGCCGGGAACCTGCACAATACAACGCAATTATCAAAGCGATTGCAGGCGGTGCATCAAGATTATCTAAAATTTCCAGCAAAGTCGGTCTTGAAAGCGGCTTATGCTCCACATATATAACTAAGCTCATTTCTATTGGCATTGTGAAGAAGGAGCATCCCTTCCGTGAAGAAAGAAGCAAAAAAACAATCTATGTGCTTGACGATGGAATGTTCCGGTTCTGGTATCGCTTTGTGCCCGATAATATTGCGCTTATCCAACGCAGTGAAGCTAACTTGGCATATGAGCAAATCGCCCCTCAAATTTCCGCATATATGGGTAGCGTATTTGAAGAAATATGCAAACAGTATTTGTGGATACAAAATATAGCGAAGCAAACGCCATTCATGTTTACCGACGCAGGTAGATGGTGGGGAAACAATAAAAAGAAAAAAGCAGAGTGCGAAATTGATATTATTGCAGCCAACAAAGATGATGCCATCTTTGCAGAATGCAAATGGACAAACGAGCATGTTGGTACGGATATAATGGATACGCTGATTGAACGCAGCGGGCTATTTGGTTATAGCAATAAATATTATTATTTATTTGCCAAAACGGGTTTTACTGATGGTGCAAAGGCAAAAGCAGATTTAGTAAAAAATATTACGCTAATCAGTTATCATAATTTATAGCCTCGTGTAAGAAGATTAGAAAGAAGATGCCCTGTTTTGGGGCATACCATCTTCATACTTCACAGAGTAAAGACCGGGTTTGACTAACTTAATATATCCCCAGGCAGTATAGAGCGAAAAGGTCTGCCTGGGTATACATACGTATTTTTCTTCTTGTAGCATAATGTTACTGTTGCTGCTTCATTGCCGGGTATTTGCGCAACACACAGGATATCGCCCTTACTCCAGCCAAGGCTATCCATCACTTGCTTGGATAAGGTAAGCCTTCCAGTATTGTCAAAGGTGCTATAGACGATTCCGTTGAAAAAGGGCTCAGTTTTCGGTCGAAACGCGCCGTGCGGCGGCGCGGCGCCTCCCTCGACTTCACCGTTTTCA
>Ga0131853_10012986_pt1 | contig 15254 bp, 12 predicted proteins | sample TergutLab28metaG_FD_92764 | JGI IMG/M metagenome (GOLD analysis project Ga0131853, IMG submission 92764) | Labiotermes labralis P1 segment gut microbial communities from Petit-Saut dam, French Guiana - Lab288 P1 (version 2) (version 2) | ecosystem: Host-associated > Arthropoda: Insects >...
GCAACAGCTCACACGACGTACGCAGCGGCTCTCAAGACCACCACCCATCCAAAAACTCGGTGCAGAAAACCATATGCTGCAACTCAACATCTAGTGCTCCTGATGATGGGCGTATGTACCCGAAACATGTAGAGCTAAGAATACATCAATAAAATTACTTAGTTGCATCAAGTTGGCATTTCACTTTATTTCATGAGGAAGATGCACGGTTAAACAACCCTCAAGTTTTCATCCCAACGTCCAGGCAGGCTATTGGGTCATTCAAAACTCGTATTTGGTGGGTGGCAGATATCTTTGTTCCTGGGGTAGAGGAACAGGCTTGTGAACTGGAAACCTCCGTGTCTGTAGTACCGAGTTTGAGAATGCATGAAACTATGTCGTCACGGCCTTCCTCCACTCCATTGCCAGGTCTGTACGTAACAGTAACCAATGGAGACGTCGTTGATATCATGCAGTTAGTATCTTCATCTTTATGATCACCAAATCAATTTTATCATACGAATTATATTGAAACGTGAACTGTGCAGCTCTATATAAGGTAACTGTAACTTAAAATGGTGATCTTTAGCAGTAGGGGTATAGTGATTTTCCCTCGCTCTCTTTAATTGCTGCAGTAGCACAGTAGTTAAGGTGCTGTGCTACAAATCGCAAGGTCGCTGGTTCGATCCCAGCTAGTGTCATTGGATTTTTCATTGTCATAAAATCCTTTCGATCGCCCTATGACTCTGGGGTCGACGTAGCCTCTATCAGAAATGAGTACCAGGAGTATTTCCTGAGGGGTAAAGGCGACCGGTGCGTAAGACTGACAACCTTACCACCATCCTGTGTCGTTGTCACGAAATCTGAGAACCTTAACTTCCTGGAACCCTCTGGGCCACTCCAGGCCTGCTTTACCTTTACCTCTTTAATTGCTGTGTTAGTAATCGCGCTAGGCAGTGGCGATTTCCTTATCTATTCTCTACTCATGATCAGTGAAATCTCTTATTTTACAATAAGTAGTAACTGCAGTTGAAGCAATGCCCTTTAATAGTTTAAAGAGTTAGCCATTTAAATCTGTCAATGGTTTTTTTTCCCCCTCAAACCTTCGGACTCGACAGCGCTTTACCATTTGGTATTGGGCAGCTCGTAATAAGTTCTGCGATTGGTGAAATATTGGTACATAGGACACACACCGTGCACTTATTTGTGTACACCCTGTTGTTTGTGATGTACTTCCATCGGTAGCTCCACTTTAAGTCGTTAATATGTCCGACCATTCCGTACGTCAAGAAGGAACCTGTTAAACGAAGACATTTCACTTTTATAACTGCAGTTAAATTTAAATGGCACGAAACTCGAGTTTAAACATACCTACCTTAGTGTAGTAAAAGATAATCGCTGTTGTGGTGTGAGAATGACAGGTGTTTGTTATTGAACTTAAGTGTTGTTACTTTTAATAATAAACGCTACTTGTATAGGAGGATAATATTAAGATGGGTCTTCTGGAAGTAGCATGTGTGGGGTATGAACTGGATCGAGGTGGCTCAGGATAGGGACAGGTGGTGGGCTGTTGTGAATGTGGTAACGAACCTTCAGGTTCCATAAAATGTGGGGAATTTCTTGACTAGCTGAAAACCGGTTAGCTTCTCAAGAAGGACTCTGCTATATGGAGTATGATCAATAAGTACGGTTTTGGGGGAGAAACGTGCTGTCTTGAAAGGAAGCGATTTTAAAAATGTGTGCTACACATGTTTGTATATCTTTGGGAGAGATGATTGTTATTGAAGTCCCATATTCCTTCCCCATATGTTTTCTGCGACGTAAAGATTCTAAATTCTTTCCTTTTTACAATTTTTGCCACTTTTTTTTACTCTACGCCCAAACCCACATTCAGTTACATCTTCATTCTAGGCGTCTCCAGCCCTGAAAAATGTGAGCTGTTATTATGAAGTTCTGTACAAAATTTTAAAAATTTGGAATGATTACAAAGGCGCATTTTCCTTTTATTCTCCCAAAATTACACCGTACCTTACATTTGGCGCCCTTTTTAATATTATCCTTTCACTTGATGTCACATTACAGTTACAAGCATTTATTTATATTCGAGAAGTATAGGATTCAAATATTAGTGTGTGACTGGTTCCTGTTTGGATTTTTGAGATTTTACTTAGTTCCGCAAAGTAAATGCTAAGTAAAAGTGCTAAAACAGGCTACTACCACTTCCTTATGCATTATTTTTAATTTATCTCATGTAATAATCATACAGTCAACGCTATAAAAACCTGCGAAGTTACGCGTCTTTAAATTTACCAAAAATTACCCAATCTGTTATCGTTATTAATATTATTATTATTATTATGCCACCTACGCGGGATTTCAAGGTTTTGCCATTAGAATTTGTAACACACCTATGTGTAAAGGTAAAGTTCACCTTAGAACAGGCCACGAAAGCCCATAGGGGGAGTAGAGGTATAGCTCTACTCTTTCCTTAACCTCGGCGCTAGATGGTGTGGGTGTTCAATGCCACGCCCCGGCCGCTTTACCCCCGGTAAATAAACCCGGTACGCATTGTATAGGAGGCTGGGTAGGCCCCAGGGCCGGTCTGGACGGGTGCGGAAAATCTCGCACCCACCGGAATTCGATCCCCGGACCTTCCAGCCAGTAGCGAGACGCTATACCGACTGAGCTATCCTGGCCCACAACATGTCTATGTGTAAGGGGGAATACATTCTAGAGCCACGGCCTTGGTCGTTGTCACTTTCGGCCTTGACTGGTGGGGCTGGGAATTTATTGTTTCGAGATGACGATGTGAAATTGTAAAGACGACACACATGTGTGTTGCTGCTGCTCGTGTTCTATCGGACTTTGATTACCGCTGATAAATACCTTGATATCTGTATAAAATAACGAGGCAGTTTGCATCTGTGTCAACATTCCTACATTGACGTTATTTGCTGAGCTTTATGTTTCATCCACATTTTCACTACGTCCTTCCATTAGAATAACAGAAAATTTGACGCGTGACAGAAAATATACTGTTGCATTTCGTGACTTGGATATAGAAGAGAAATAGGCACGGGAGAAAGCGAGACAAATGAGAAGTAGGTCAGTGTGGAGATTTAATTCTGTGTTCGTATTTACTTTAAAATGGATATATATGTGGAAAAAAAAACGTTGTAGAGGATGAACTGGGTTAAACTAGCTGAGATTGGAATCCAGATATGCTCTATTTAATAATAGTGTTATATGCGCTACGCCTGGACTATTCGGGGCTCGAACCCCGGTGAGTGTGACTTTTTTCCCACACCCGTCCAGACCGACCTGGCCTCTTGTACAGTGGATGTCGGGGTTCTTTCCCGAGGCTAAAGCGGCCGGGTCGTGACGTTGACCACATCCTGATCAAGCGCCGAAGTTTCGAATGAGTGGAGCTGCCGTCCTTTATGCCTTAATGGCATATTATGGGAACACCGACGAGTTTTAAAAAGACCGTATTTGACTGAATAACAAATCTTATCTGCCCACTGATTTAAGCTACAGTATGACGTGTACTGAAATCGCGAAGTAATTTAGAAACTTAAGTAAATTCTTGTAAGTGTAAAGCAATTTTATTCGATCACCCTTCTTGTTTATAGAGATATTTTACATCTGCAGGCTAGCTTGTTGAAACTGAAACACGTTACGTTAAATAGATTTTGTCGGTTTGCCCTTTTCGAGGAAGACTAAGTACGGAGTTTTCTGAAAGAAACGTAGATACAGATAAATTGAATTCATAACAAAATAAAAGTTTTCATAGGGGAATCATCCTGTCTTCATTTCCTACAAAGGTACAAAGGGCTTCGCAGGGGGTTAGCGTGTCAGGAATATAAAGACGCAAACTGATGTGATTCCGTTTTGTGCCACCTTTGGCATTTTTTTATACGTTCTTGTGTACCAATCCATTACCTCATTTTGCGCCATTGCTTTTCCAGAGCTTGTTTGAAATGCAATTTGGGGTAAATGGCTGTTCCATTACGAACCTAATTATTAGGCGTTTTCGCAAAATTGCGAAAAACACTATTAGCTTCGTCATGTCTGTCCATCTGTCCTTCCGTCTGTGCGCATGAAGCAGCTGGGTTCCCACTGGACGGATTTTTATGAAATTTGATATTTAGTTCTTTTCCTAAAATCTGACGAAAAACTTCAAGTTTTATGAAAATCAGACAAGAATTATGATTACTTTGAATTAAGATCAATATATATTTTTGATCTTATCTCGCTCACTTCTTCTTAGAATGAAAACTGCTTCAGACAAAATTTGCAGATAAAATCAAAACACACATTTTATGTTCAGTAACTTTTTCCGAAAGTCGTGCCATTTATGAGATAATGTTGAAAACTACTGTAGGGCCGGACAGGCCACTTTGACAATATGGCTCATGCGCATTTCATGCTGCATAAATTAAGGCTACAGACACACAAAAATATTTAATATTTATTACTTTTCTACTGCAACAATAGTTTCGCGAATGCATCTCAATGTTACATTTATACATACATTGCCTGTCCTGTTTAGTTACATACTCATGAAAAGAAGCAAGCCTTGTGAGAATTGTATGTTGGTTACCACAGACTGAATGTGATCAGGCAGAATAGAAATCTAATGCACTGGTCCATGACTCATTCATCATTTTGACGCCGAGTGCGACTCTATCGAATGTGCGAGGAACTCTTGGATCTAAACAATGATCGCAACAATGTGACAGTACGCTTAGAGTGGAATTCGACTGCGTGTAAGCTGCTGTACTTTGCTGTGTTGGGTTGCGTCAGGTACAGCTTAGCCCTCACAGAGTAATCTCTGAATCATGATTGGCAGAACAGATAAGGGCGGAAAGTCCAGTAAATTATGTGTTATCAAGACTGATAGACTCGGTTCATGTACTGTTTAATTTCTGGTAGCAGAACTAACACTCCTACTATTACTGTATTTGCCCCAGTGCTGTTGAAACATACAGTACCTTTTAACGTATCATTTCCTTATCTGTTCGTTCCTTGTTTCGCAGTCTTTCTCTCCTTTATTTTCTCTCTTATGAAAGTTATGTGCACATTCTCCATGTGTTCGGTAAGCCATCGTCTATAATTTCTTGACCTTGTAACCCGTGAGAGCACAATGCCCCTGGGGAGCAATCCATTGCGAAAGCCGAATTCCTTATGACATTAATAACTGAAACATTACTTTTTTTTTTTCAAAAATGTTCAGCTGGTAGCCGGGCTTGACTGATAAAAAGAGCAGTCCTCACAGCAGAAATGTGTGCTCAGAACAGGTTTACGTAACACGCTGTTTAGTTCTCTAAATGCGATATTTATTTTAGTTGGGCCTACTGCTGTCAGTCTGTTATCTATTCTGATAGAATATCTTAATGTATTACTGTTTACACGTTAGCCACTTCACTTTGACAGCACTGCTTACTAACTTATTTTCTTCAAAATACTCCAGCCGGCGTGACAGATTGCGAATTAATTGAATTAACAAGTGAGCAATTACTACGTTCCCGATGCGTGATTTTTCAGAGCACAGGCATTGTTTTCGTTAAGTCAGAGACCAAGTTAGGGTCGTCTCCTCTGCAAACGTAATCAGGGTTTTTATGCATGACACTGAAGGCCGTAGGAGCTCTGTAATTTGTACTCGCCATATATCATCGGGGCCGGGTAGCTCAGTCGGTATAGCGACTGACTACGGGCTGGACGCTGTGGGATCGAATCCCGGTGGGGACGAGATTTTCCGCCCGTCCAGACCGGCCCTGGGACCCACCCAGCCTCCTGCACAATAGGTACCGGGGCTTTCCCGGGGATAGAGGCGGCCGGGGCGTGGTCCTGACCCCCCATCTAGTGCCGAGGTCGTAGAAAGAGTAGAACTATACCTCTACTCACCCTAAGGGCCTGCGTAGCCTATAAAAAGAGTGAAACCATATATCATCGTGGGCCGTTATAGCCTATTCGGCGCAGCGTCTCGTTGGCTGGGGGGTCTGGGGTTCAAACTTAGGTGGGGAGAGATTTTCCGGACCCATGAAGACCGACCCAAGGTCCACCCGACCTAACAGTACAAATGGGTACCGGGTTTCATTCCCGAGTTTAAAGTAGCCGGGGCGTGGCGTTGACCACCCACCCCTTCTAAGGTCGGGATCGAGCATGAGTAGAGCTATACTTGTGCTTCTCCTTGAAGCCGCCCCACGTCCAACCTCCAACCTGCAGGGCCAGGGTGTCTCTCTTCATCTGGCACCTCGCTCAAAACCTGTCCGGCATGGGTGGCGTTACGAGAAGGTAGGCTTTATCTTTCGAGTTTACAGATGCAAGCAAGCTGTCTCGCCTCTCTAAATATGTACTAGGCTTGTATCGAAGGATGATATTAAAAAGGATCATAAAGAAGTACGATCTACTAAACTGGCTTAATGTGGTTCAGCGTACATTTACGTGGCGGGTTCTTGTGAACACACCAGTGTACTCTCGGGTTACGTAAAATGTTTGCGCAGTTCCTGACCACTTGAATTAGTATTGTCGTTTCAAGGCGGACTTTAGTCCGTGTTGTTAATTGTGTGCCACGTTTGTTTTGTATTTGATATTTTGTATTTTGTTAACTTCATGAGTTGAAAGATAAATTGTGTGCTACTAAGCGGTGAGTTAGGAGGGAGGAAGAAGGCAGGGACTGTGGTGTGTTGCAACGTAACGTCGTCGTGTTTGCTTGCAGAAAATGAGGGCAAATACAAGAAACTTTAACCAGGTTAAGCGTTTTCCTCCATGGAATTCAAAATGAGGACTTGAAATCCATGTATAAAACATTCTTATCATGACACCATTATATTGTAATTGTTTGCTTTATCTTCTAGCAGTTACTGATTAAATTTTAATGTAGAATATCTTGATTTTCGGTACATTATACAATGTCGATACTAGATGAACGAAGTGTGAGTATGGAGAACGCGTGGAATAATGCGGGAGACATTCGAGGTACTATGAGAGAAATCTGTCCCAGTGCCACTGAGTGCACCAGCAATCCCACATAACAGACCTGAAACAGGAACAGAAACTGTGCGGATTCAGTCCCAGGTCAACCAGAATGGCGTTTCTGGTGTTCAGAATAGCGCTGGGACAGGTGTGTTAGTAATTTTGGCTTTCCCTCATTCCGCCCAGTCTTACGCACTCATCTTTTCTTCATCTACCGTCGATGCTACATAATCTTAGCAACTTAACTTACTTACTTACTCCAGTGAGCAGAGTCCTTCTTGAGAAGCTAACCGTTCCTCAGCCAATCAAGAAATTCCCGCATTTTATGGAACCCGAGGGTTTATTACCATATTTAGAAATGCCCACCACCTGTCCCTATCCTGAGCCAGATCAATCCAGTCCATGTCCCCCATCCCATTTTCTGAAAATACATCTTAATATTATCCTCCCATCTACGCCTGGGTCTTCCAAGTGGTCTCTGTCCCTCAGGTTTCCCCATCAAGACCGTGTATACATCTCTGCTCTCCCTCATACATGCTACATGCCCCGCCCAACTCATTCTTCTCGATTTGATCATCCGAACAATATTTGGTAAGGAGTACAAGTCACTAAGCTCCTTATTGTGTAGCTTTCTCCACTCCCCTGTTAACCTCGCCCCTCCTAGGCTCAAATATTCTCCTCAGCACGCTATTCTCAAACACCCTCAGCCTACGCTCCTCCCTCAATGTGAGCGACCAAGTTTCACACCCATACAAAACAACAGGACTTAACAACTGACAGCATATTTAAATCGACCACAGCTCTCTCGAGCTCGGTCCTTACCAGGACTTTGCTTTAGCCACTGTATATATTGTTACAGAGACAAAACAGTCACTGCGAGAAGGCGACTCCAACCAACGGGAGACAGCATGTATCCTACAGCCTGTACCCCGACACGGACCGCGGTCACGATGCAGGTAAGTCTTTGACAGGAACCCCTCGTAAGAGAGAAGCTTGTATAGACAGTGAGACTTGGGTGCAAATAGGATGATAATGTACTGTGTTTGTGTTTACCAAGACACTGCGCCTGTTGACAAACTGAATTTCTGGAGATGTTACTAATATGTAAGTGTACAATGATGTATCAAACACAAAAATTTATTATGTTTATTATTTATTAGGGCAACATGTTTCGATTCTTATAGAATCATCTTCAGGCCCTTCTAAGATACAGATCCTTACTTAGTAATGTTTAAAATGCATTTTAAACATTACTAAGTAAGAATCTGTATCTTAGAAAGGCCTGAAGATGATTCTATAAGAATCGAAACATATTGCTCTAATACAATAATAAACATAAAAATGTTTTGTTGTGTTCGACTGACACATCATTGTATATTTCTGTATGTGTTAAACACCTCGGGATGGCAAACATTAAAAAAAAAAGTTACTAAGCTGTATCAATACTCATGGCTTGAGATTCTAACAGGTCTGTTGGTGAAGACACATGTCTTCTGAAGCATGACACCGTGTAGACTGGAAAATAGATACCGACGTTCCTGGGGAGCTTGCCTACTCCATCTTCAGGGTCTAAGCAACTTGATTAGACCCTTAAGATAGTTAGCAAACCCCCGAAATGTCCTAAGCAGTCTACACAGACTGAATGTACTGCTTAGATACTGAATATGGAGACAGTGAGAATCTTGGCACGTCGACGGCTATTTACCAATTCACACGGCTTCGTATCTCTGAAGGCTTTAATCTTCGTTTTATCGTGGAAAATAAAGCCTTCCGTTTTAACTCTTTCATCTTTTCCAATTTCAGGTACAATTTCTGTTTATGTCAAAAGAGTGTACCTCAGGACTGAGGAAAGGTAGTGTAAATGTAATAGGTAAAGCAATCCCTGTACAGGCCTGGACAGGCCGTGAGGATTCTAGGAGGTTGAGGCTCCCAGATTTCAAGACGGTTGGTTGGCACATGAAGGTGGTAAGGTTGTCAGTCTTACGCACCGGCCGCCTTTACCCCCAGGAAATATCCATGGTACTCATTTCTGTTAGAGGCTGAATCATTATGTCAATAAACAATTCCAATAATACCATCGGGAATCGAACCCGCGACCTTACGGCTTGTAGCGCAGGCCTCAACCAACTGCGCCACCACGTGCCAAAAATGTAAATGCACAATTTATACTATTTGCATAACAACTCCAGATTTTAATTAAGAGAAAAGTCATAGATAATTAAGAAAGTGCTTTGCTTCTTTTCGGACCTGTACGAGATTTCAGATCATTCCAAAGCGACTATGGTACTGTCTTCTGGAATGTGTGGTTTTTAGTTATCATACGGCGTAGTGTCGAAGAAGACTCTAATCTTAATGTACATTTGAGCTGAAAATTTTTCAGTTGTACATTCTCCTACCTATTGGCTTCCAGTTTATTAAGTGTATCACATAACGATACTGTCAGCTGCCTAGAGTATATAGCGAGGTGAATGAATGAGTATGGAGCATTGGTGGAATGATGCTAACAAGAAGAAACCGAAGTGCTTTGATGTAAACCTTCCCCAACTCCACGTCATCTACAATAAATTTTGCATGGACTGGACTGTAAACGAACTCAGGCCTCTGTGTTGAGAGGCCAGCCACTAGTTGTCAGAGGTTAGATTGTAGTGTCTCCAATAGGCCTGTCATTTATTTGTACTTCAGTTTACGTAACGTTTTCCGATTAGCATCACAATTCCTACCATATTCTGCGGTGTCCCCCCTTCTTACTGTGCTGCATATGTACTTATTCACACCAGCGTGTAAGCTCAAGTTACTGGCTTTTGCCCGAATATGCCACTGGTACACCGTATGAAACCTTAAAGTTGACGTACTTCACATCTTTGATATTGGTCATTGTCGACAATGTAAATGGGTTCGTGCATAATTTGTGTTTTGTGTGGCACGTACAGGGGAGAGAAGAGATCCGTACAGGGTTTTTGTGGAGAAACCTGAGGGAGAGAGAAATCACTTTGAATTCCTAAGCGTAGATGTGAAGATAATATTAAAATGGAAATATTATGAGGACGTGGAATGGATTGATGTTGTTCATGTTACGAACAAATGGCGGGCTTTTGTGAACACGGTAATTAACATTCATGTCCCGTAAAATACGTAGAATTTCTTGAATAGCTGAAAAAATCTGAGATTCAAAACGGACTCTGCTTCATCAAGTTATTATATTTCGTAATCTTTTTCAAAAGAGCACTTGACCCCATCCAGTACCAGATTAGTCCATTCAGTAACCTCGTACCCTTTTCATCAAGATGCAATTCAGTAGTCTCATTCCATCCACGCCTGTCTTCCAAGCTGTCTCTTCCTCTTACATGTTTTACAAAACCTTGTATTCATTTCTCATCTCTACGTCTGTAATCGGTAACCAAAACAAATTCATCCATACTCCAGTTTGACTCACGACAGATCCATAGCCTCTTCCCAAAGCGAGTTCTCCACAGCGTGTGATCTAGTGCTTCCACTTTCAATTCCCAGTATCCCCTCGTTTCTTTAAAGTCATCCAGTTCTGCTTACGTCTTCTTTTTCGTCTTCCAGTCTCTTCCATCCTTCCCCATATCGTTCCTTCAGTATCGTGTTTTAGCAGACAGTTCCTACGCCAAATGTAACCAATCGAGTTACCTTTCTTGATATTCTATATAGGATATTCCTCTCCTCTTGACTCTTGTGTAGCACTTCTTCATTTCTCACACGATCGGTCCAAATGATCTTCTCCATCCTTCTCCAGCACCACATTTCAAAACTTCCCACGTATTTCTGATCTAGGTTCCGAAGTTTCCAGATTCAGCACCGTACAAAGCCATGATCCAAATGCAGCATTTTACTAGTTTATTCCTTACATTTGTGTCCAGTTTGCTGGCAAAAAGATTCTTGTTGAGTGCCGCTTTGCCATATTAGATATCGCCACTTGATTCAACGTAGCGGTATCTTCATTCAGGCTTATCGTCTTATGTCAGACATGTAGTTTGTTTACGGGTTTGGGTTACTGGCTTGTCCCTATAATTCCCTTATCATGCTCGCACGTCGGCTGTTCCCTTATCTACGTGTCCAGGTCTTATCTGGATGAGTTATTGAAAAGACAGCGTATGGTAATGTTGCAACTGATCTAAGCCGTAAAGCTCGGCTAGTATGCGGCAGGTGACCAGTTCCAAAATTCACCGGCATACCGAACCTGTTTTCCTAGTTGGGAAAAGTACCTGCAGTTCGGCCACGACCACTTGCTTTTTGCATTGAGATAATGACAGTGTCATTAAATCATCGACCAGTGAACGTGAAAATCTTTCGTACCTTCTGATTCTACAACACCACGCAGTTAACGTTAGTAGATTCAGACCTGCATACTGCTGCACCTTGCGAAATTCAAACGAACTACTCGTCCAGCCCCTCCCAACCCCCACCATCACCAACAGTTTGCGGAAAGAAGAAGAGGTGTCACCATCTTTCATAACTAAATCCATGGCTCCTCAGCTGGTCAACAAATTCCAAATACTTCACTTAACCAGAAGGTCTGTTACTGTGTTGACAGCAGCCCTTAATGTATCCCAATCCTGCTCCAGATGAATCCAGCCCACGCTCTCCTGCCCCACTTCTTTAAGATTCATTTTAATATTATTCTCCCCCATCTACACCTAAGTCTCCAAGGCGTTCTCCGTTGTATTGTCCCCCCCCCCCCAAACAAGGTCTGATGCATTTGTGTTATTCATGCGTGTCACATCCCCGACCATCTCATTATCATTGATTCGATTCCCTTGATATTTACTTAGAAAAACAAATCATGAGGCTTCTCATTACGCAGTTTCTCCAAACTCCAGTCAAATTTTAATTCTTAGCTCACATTTTCCTCAATAACATATTTTCGAACTCCCTTGGAGTATGTTTTTCCTTTAACGTAACTGAGTTTAATAGACATTGAAACAACAGGTGAAGTTACAGTTCTGTATATTGTAGTGTTGGTATTTCTTAAATAGCAAACCGGAAGGCAGGAGTCTCTGCACCGATAGTAACACGCATTGAACCAATATAAATGTCTCTAAATTTCCTCTGTCATACAGTTTTGTATTGTTAGTGTCGTTCCGAAATATTTGAACTTTGCCACATTTTCAAAGGATGCCTAACGTCTCTCTGTGTTATGATTTTGTCTTGTATTCTAGTCACGAAACGTGAACATGTATGTGGTGTAGCTGATCATTTTTAGTAAAGTTGTTTATTAGGATTGCTGGCGTCAGTTACGGACGGTTCATGGCCATGCGTTGTAGGTTAATCTGTCAACTTATATTCAGAACCGTTGGTGATGGGTAGGGGGGGGGGGGAGAGATTTAAGCGCCAAAACGGTTAGGAGCTGATAACGGAAGCTGGCATTCCAGTAAGGAAGTCAGTCGCGTACGAGTGTGGTGTAGGTAGGAGTACAAGTGACTGTCATTTTGATAAAATACGATTTAGTTGTTTAACTTGATACAGCACACCTTTTTCATTTTATCAACAATAAATTGAGTAAATAAAACAAAAAGAAATAATGAAAACTGTGTGCGATTCGGTGAACAACACCCGTTTCCCGAAAGAGGATCACCTACCAGACTGAGCACGTCGGGACAACAAAGTTACAAAGGGTGATCGTGTAGAGTGATTATCCTCAGCATTATTGTTATGTAGACCGACATCCTTGCTAATAAATGTTATGATGTTTGTATTGTTCTTTTGATTCGTGTATGGGAGTGCCAATTACGATTTAAATCGTGGTTTCGGCTAAAATTATGAGGTTAAGTAATAAATGTTTCTGTGATCCACAGATGTGTACCTTGTTGGTTGTATTGTTTGATAAAGTATGCATATTATGTCAATGGGGTAAACGCCAACGCTGATTTCCTACAATCAGTATTAACAGCACGGTCACGCTGATGCTGGCATATGTGAGGATGCAGCGCCGTGAGTGCCATCTGCTTTCGGGTGCTGAAATTAAATGTGGAAGTAGACTTTAGAAATATAAGGTAACTTGTATAAAGGAAATATTATTTGTAGATTCTTAAATCACAAGATGACGGTCGTTCGAAAATTTTCCTTAGGTTTCGGTTGATGGCGATACCCAGGAATAATTGCAGGTAGGGGCTTGAAGGTTAGTACGGTGGCATTTCATAAACGTATACGTGGTATACATATTATATGTGACGTATTGTTTGTAAGTCAATAATTACAAATATGGTGAATATCCGAAACTTGGAGTCCATGTGTCGTAAGGAGGATTATATTGAAGAATATAAACCTCATTGCGAACAAGTACGAAGTTTTAGCACTGCGACTAATTCTCTGGATCAGACTCCTTCTTCAGAACATAGTAATTTCTCTGTTAATTAAGAAACAGCCCCATATTTTATTGATATCAGAGGTTCGTATTTGCATTTACAAGAGCCCGCCACTCGTTCATGTTCAGAGTCCAATGAATCCAATACGCATTTTCCCGTCTTACCTTTCTAAGGTCCGTTTCAGTATTATCCTCCCCTTTGCTGTAGGTGCTGACAGTTAGTAATGTAAAGCATGGTTACTTTATGCGTAATTACTGTTTCAGATTATCAATCCCAATAAATTTAGATCGATTAGTAGCCGCGTGTAACTGTTTTTTGCTGCTGTTCGCCTTGAAGACGATATTCGACCCTGCTATAATTTGTCATTAGATCACAAATTCCAGTTTTCTTGTCAGAAGAGTTGGGCCCAGCTGTGTTGTATTCTGTTTCCGAATGTTCGCCATTCGAATGTTGGCCCTAAGCATCCACCACCCGCTTTCATGATGGCTGGATGTGCAGTTGCATTAGGAAAACCCCTAATCTGTATTCTGGCTCCGCAAAGTGAACCCAGTGTCACCAGCTTCTTTACAATAAAACACGCTTAGAACAGAAACAGAACGTACGAAATTTGGTGGTATCGATGAAGTCTTCTAGGATGTTACACCGTGTTGAACGGTAAAGAGTTCCAGACGTTTACGAGGATCCTATTTCTTCCGTGTTCCGGCTGAAGAAGTACAAGATAACTGTTGGTGGTAAAGCAGTCTTATTGGCCCTCTTAAGCGTGGAGATGGAGGAAATGCTGTTCTTCAAAGGTTTGTGACTGTTTACCGGTCGCAAAGAGGTAACACGCGAATACTTGAACCTTCTAGAAAGCCTGTTTTTGAAGGAAAACTTTATCGGATCAATGGTCAAGATACGATCCACAGGCCGTGAGCTGAATGTATGTATTTGGTGCGCTGCTTTTTTCGCCAGCTGGCGGAGCAGTTAGTTACTGCAGTCACTTATCGGTACTTCCTTCTACCACTTGAAGGCCCTTGTGGCGTCGGTGAAGTTCCCTGCTCTGCGTAATTGCTTGTGGTGTGTTGGTAAGCAGCGGTCGGGCATATCACTCGCCGTCATCGCTACGGAAATTGCGGTCCGCTAAGATGACCCTTGAGCACTGAATCAAGAGATTAAAATATATGGTCCAGAAACTTCTACACCTGTGTCAAAATTTCCATGTGTTCACACTAACTGCTATGATATATCGTAGCATCACTATTCATTTAACCATAAAAGCTAAGTGGTAACTATGTTCACCACCCGCTCCATGTTTAACATTATTCTCACAGACACTTTCTTCCTGAACTGGTTGGTCTTGATAATGGTGACGCTATGTTCTCTATGAGGTGAGGACTGAAATTATACATAATTTACTTGAACGTCAGTGTTCATTTGAGTCCAAAAGCATTTCCCCCCAGTGTTATCGGAAGTTTTTTCATAATGCAGCCCTCCAAATACAAAATTCGGCCAAAATGCTCAACTTTTTTCAACTGTGGTATGAATTGTCTACGTCCTACCGACCTACCTTCATCATTTCTCAACACTCCACATTGTCTCCAGCCGACCTTAACCAGAAGGACGAAGGGGCACAGCGTGGGAGACTTGAGAGTAGCGAGCTTGCTGTCCCCATACCCTCACAATGTAGTGTGTCTGATTGCACCATCTACTTCTCTTTCTCTAACTGTCGGTCTCCATAGCTTTCAACTAAGTATTTTCCATAACTCCCCAAGTTTTAACCGTTTGGCGCCGGAATTTTTTTAAATTTTAGCACACCCTGTATATAAAATGTGAATAATACAGGAACCAAATAAGTTACAATTATGAAATAAACTGCATTTTGAAGAGAAAAGAACGGAGAGTATATACCATGTTTAAAATATTCAGTACCTATATTTGTTGAATAAATATATAAAATGCAACGTTTAGAGGTTAGCGGTGCGGTACGACCCC